>JACCDN010266966.1_pt1 | contig 18190 bp, 15 predicted proteins | sample 7441691 | NCBI WGS metagenome assembly JACCDN01 (sample SAMN15323439, study PRJNA562643) | freshwater metagenome | isolation source: river surface water | place: USA:Blue River Watershed | collected 2017-08-16
AGGCCATCCACCCCATGCACGACGAGTGCACGGCGGCTGCCCAGACGCTGCAGCACGCGCACCAGAATACCCACGAGATCCGGGTGAAACACGCCCAGCAACTGCGTCCCCGCATTGGCCGGGTTGGTAAGTGGGCCGAGAATATTAAACAGCGTGCGCACACCCAGCTCTTTGCGTACCGGCGCGGCATGCTTCATGGCGCTGTGATGATTGGGTGCAAACATGAAGCCGATGCCGCTTTGCTCGATGCAACGGGCCACTTGTTCAGGCGTTAGATCCAGCTTGGCACCCAGGGCTTCTAGCGCATCGGCGCTGCCCGACTGGCTGGAGACCGAACGGCCGCCATGCTTGGCCACTTTGGCACCCGCGGCCGCGGCCACAAACATCACCGTCGTCGAAATATTGAAGGTGTGGGCGCCGTCGCCGCCGGTGCCCACGATATCCAGCAGGTGCTCGGCATCTGCTATCGAAACGCCCGTTGCGAACTCGCGCATCACCGCCGCCGCTGCGGCAATTTCTTCAATGCTTTCTTTTTTAACACGTAGGCCGATCAAAATGCCGGCAATCATGACCGGCGACACCTCGCCCGACATGATCTGGCGCATGAGCGAGGTCATTTCTTCATGGAAAATCTCGCGGTGCTCAATCAGTCGCTGCAGCGCTTCTTTAGGCGTGAACAGGATGTCGGTCATGCCTTAAATTCCTTATGTTCTTTCAGGAAATTATCGAGCATCTGATGGCCCTGCTCGGTCAGAATGGATTCCGGATGAAACTGCACACCTTCCACCGGCAGCGTTTTATGGCGTACCCCCATAATTTCACCATCTTCGGTTTCAGCCGTGATTTCCAGGCAATCCGGCAGACTGGCACGTTCAATTGCCAGGGAGTGATAACGTGTACAGGTAATGGGGTTGGGCAAGCCACGGAATACGCCTACGTCCTGGTGGAACACCGGCGATGTCTTACCGTGCATCAGCTGTTTGGCGTGGATGATCTTGCCGCCGAAGGCCTCGCCGATGGCCTGGTGGCCAAGGCACACGCCGAGCAGCGGAATCTTGCCCGCATATTCCTTAATGGCCGCCAGTGATACACCGGCTTGTGCAGGCGCGCACGGGCCCGGCGAGATGACCAGATAGTCCGGTTTCATCTGCCCGATTTCCGCCACTGTAATGGCATCGTTACGAATCACCTTGACGTCTTGCCCCAGCTCACCAAAGTACTGAACGAGGTTGTAAGTAAAGCTATCGTAGTTATCTATCATCAACAGCATTGCAATGATCCTTGCACCCGGAAGCACGGGTTGGAACAATAAAAACAGCATTCTCGCCCAGAACGCGCCACATAAAAAGCCAAGCCGTCCTTGACTTCACGGATTTAGTCCCTATACTGTGAATTGTTGCGGTGCACAAAACGTGTTTTTGCCCTGCACCGCTAAGAAATTCTTCTCTTTGATACCCGCTTGAATACCCCCTTTTTAGGAGCATGACCATGAACCCGAACCTGAACTTCGACCAGATTTTCGCCACCAACAAGGCCAACATCGACCTGCTGCTGTCGGTTGCCCAAACCGCCCTGTCGACCGCTGAAAGCCTGGCCGCACTGAATCTGCACACGGCCCGCGAAGTGTTTGCTGACAACGCCAAGAACGTGAAGACGCTGCTGTCGGTGAAGAACCCGCAGGAAGCCGCCGCTCTGCAAGCCCAACTGGCTCAGCCGGCTGTGGAAAAGGCCGTGTCGTACTCGCGTAGCGTTTACGAAATCTCGACCGGCGCTGCCGAAGAGATGAACAAGCTGTTCCAGGGCAAGTTCGGCGAACTGAACAAGGCTGCTCAGGATCTGGCCCAGAAGACTGCCTCGTCGGCCCCGTTTGGTTCGGACGTTGCCATGGCTGCCGTGAAGCAAGCGGTTGCTGCTGCCAACTCGGCTTTCGACAACCTGAACAAAATGGCCAAGCAAGCTGCTGACGCCACCGAAGCCAGCGTGAACTCGGTGACCAACGCCGCTGTTAAGGCTGCTGGTAAGGCTGCCAAGTAATTCGGCACCCGCTGATGTGAAAAGCCCCGCCTAGGCGGGGCTTTTTTATTGCACACGGCACACAGCGTTAACTTCCGACGCCAATCCGCGGCACCAGGCCCGCTTCAGCCAGTTCGGCGGCACGAATCACTGCCCGCGCCTTGTTCTGGGTTTCCTGCCATTCGGCATCCGGGTTCGAGTCGGCCACAATACCGGCCCCCGCCTGCACATTGAGCACGCCGTCTTTAATGACCGCCGTACGGATGGCAATGGCCAAATCCATGTCGCCACCAAAGCCCAGATAACCGACCGAACCGGCATAAACGCCGCGCTTCACTGGCTCCAGCTCATCGATAATTTCCATGGCACGCACTTTGGGCGCGCCCGATACGGTGCCTGCCGGAAACGTGGCTTTGAGCACATCCACCGCACTCAGATCCGGTTGCAGATCACCTTCGACATTGGACACAATGTGCATGACATGGGAGTAGCGCTCGATGACCATACGATCGGTCAGCTTGACGCTACCGGTACGGGCGACACGACCCACATCATTACGGCCTAGATCCAGCAACTGCGTATGCTCGGCACATTCCTTTTCGTCGGCCAGAAGATCCGCGGCCAGCGCTGCATCTTCTTCGGGCGTTGCGCCACGCGGGCGCGTACCGGCAATAGGCCGCAAGGTAATCTTGGCCGGTTGGCCGACGGGCTGGTTTTCGAGGCGCACCAGAATCTCCGGTGACGAACCAACCACATGAAAATCGCCGGCATCCACGTAGAACATGTAGGGCGATGGATTCAAGGCCCGCAAGGTGCGATACAACGACAGCGGATGTGCATGGAACGGCTTGGTCATGCGCTGCGACAACACCACCTGCATGACGTCGCCTTCGGTGATGTAGTCCTTGGCCTTGAGCACGGCGGCTTTGAATTCGGCTTCGCCGAACAGCGACACCGGCGGCTGTGGTGCCACCCGCGCGGGGCCGACTTCGGGCGCGACCGCTGGCGCATGCAGACGCTGCTGCAGACCTTCGAGCAACTCCCGGGCACTGGCAAATGCCTGTGCAGGGCCGCCCTGGGTCGGGTCGGCATAATGTACGAGCGTGAGCTTGCCGGACAGGTTATCGACAATGGCCAGCGTTTCCACCAGCATGAGCAGAATATCCGGTGTGCCCAGTGGGTCCGGATGCGACGTGTCGGCCAGGCGCGGTTCGATGTAGCGAACGGTGTCGTAACCGAACACACCGACCAGGCCACCGCAGAAGCGTGGCAAGTGCGGCTGTTGCGGCACGTTGAAGCTGGCCTGATAGGCCGCAATGTCGTCCAGCGGGTTAGCGACGGTACGCGCATCAACCACCTGGCCATTCACGATGCGCGTGACTTCATGGCCACGCACACTCAACCGGGTATGCGCGGGCAGCCCGATAAAGGAATAACGACCGAAGCGCTCCCCCCCCTGCACCGACTCGAAGAGAAAGGTGTAGGGCGCGTTGGCCAGCTTGAGATAGAGCGAGAGCGGTGTCTCCAGGTCAGCCAGCGTTTCCAGCGTCACCGGAATGCGGTTATAGCCCGCATCCGCCAGTTGCTGAAAAGCCGCCTCGGCGCCCGGATCGGTCGCACAAACCGTATGGTGCGCGGTATTCATCGTTGTTCTCCATGCGCGAAGGCCGGCAGCAAGCGGGCCAGCGCTTCCAGGCTATCGACCAGTATGTCGCAGTCATCGGCATTGATCGGGTAACCCTCGGCATAGCCATAGGTAACGCCCGCCGCCAAACACCCCGCGGCTCTCGCTGCCTGGATGTCGTTGGCCGAGTCACCCACGTGCAGGTTATGCATGAGCGACACATCCATCTCGACACAGGCGCAGATAACGGGGTCTGGTGCCGGCTTTTTATGGGGTGTGGAATCACCGCCGATCACGGCCTTGAAGTAAGGTGCCAGGCCCGTTGCTTCGAGCAAGGGCACGGTAAATTTAACGGGTTTATTGGTCACCACAGCCATCCGGTAACCCGCTGCCTGCAACAGCGCGAGCCCTTCGCGCACGCCCGGGTACACTTTGGCATGGCGACCATTGACATGGGTATAATGACGCAGATACGCGGCGAGCCCTTGCTCGAACAGTTCGGCATCTGGCTCATTGCCAGTGGCGTCGTTCGTCAGGCAGCGGCGCACGAGGGTATTGGTGCCGCGACCGACAAAGCGGCCGATCTCTTCGATGCTTCTGTCCGGCTGACCGAGCTCGGCCAGCATGGCATTACAGGCCTGATGCAGATCCTGCACGGTATCGACCAGCGTGCCGTCCAGGTCTATGGTCAGGCTGCGCGTGCTGGCTAAAACGTTGTTCAAAACAGTCATTGCCGTCTTTTCAGTTCAAACCTGGGCCAGCTGTGCACGCATGGCGGCAATGGTGGCCGCGTAATCCGGCGTATTGAACACCGCCGAGCCTGCGACAAAGGTATCGGCACCTGCACGAGCCACTTCTGCGATGTTGTCGATCTTGATGCCGCCATCGATTTCCAGCTTGATCGTGCGGCCGGTTTGCGCCGTATAGGCATCCAGCTTGGCGCGGACGGCCTTGAGTTTATCGAGGGTCGCCGGAATAAAAGCCTGGCCACCGAAGCCGGGGTTCACCGACATCAGCAGCACCAGATCCAGACGATCCATCACCCAGTCCAGGACATCAATGGGCGTGGCCGGATTCAAGACCAGACCGGCTTTGCAACCCAGCGAGCGGATCAGCGATAACGAACGATCCACGTGGCCAGAAGCCTCCGGATGAAAGCTGATCCAGTTTGCACCGGCTTTGGCAAAGGCTTCAATCAGGCTATCAACAGGCGACACCATCAGATGCACATCAATCGGTGCCTGCGTATGCGGGCGAATCGCTTCACAGAACATGGGCCCCATCGTGAGATTGGGCACGTAATGGTTATCCATGACATCGAAGTGGATCCAGTCTGCCCCGGCCGCGATAACGTCACGGACTTCTTCGCCCAGTCGGGCAAAGTCGGCGGAAAGAATGCTGGGCGCGATGGTGTACATGAAAGAACCTATGCGTAAAACGGATGATGGCTAAAGTGAACCGGTTAACTGCGGTAATCGGCGTTGATCTTGACGTAATCGTAGGAGAAATCACAGGTCCACACGGTGGCCTGTGCATTCCCCCGCGCCAGATCGATACGGATGGTGATTTCGGCATCGGCCATGATGGCCGCGCCCTGATCTTCGCTGTAGGCGGCCGCACGACCACCCTGCTCGGCCACCAGCGTTTCGCCAGCAGCGCTGGCCAACCAGACGCGGATCTGGTCGACATCCAGATCGGCAATGCCCGCATAACCAATCGCTGCCAGAATGCGACCCAGATTGGGATCCGAGGCAAAAAATGCCGTCTTCACCAACGGCGAGTGGCCGATGGCATAGGCGACGGCACGACATTCTTCACGGGTCTTGCCACCGCTGACGGCAATGGTCATGAACTTGGTCGCGCCTTCGCCGTCGCGTACGATGGCCTGCGCCAGCGCCTGAGCCACGGCCAGCAGCGCCGCCGACAATTCGGCCCAACCGGGCTCCTGCCCGGTGCTGAACTGTATTCCGGCTTTGCCAGTGGCGATGGCCACAAAGGAATCGTTGGTCGAGGTATCACCATCCACGGTAATGGCATTGAAGGATTCGTCGGCAATACCCTTCAGCGTCTCGGCGAGCAAGGCGGGGGCAATACCCGCGTCCGTGCCCATAAAACCTAGCATGGTCGCCATATTCGGCTTGATCATGCCGGCACCTTTAGAGATGCCGGTCACGGTGACCGTCGTGCCGTTCATCGACAGCTGTCGCGAGGTGGCTTTCGCCACGGTGTCTGTGGTCATGATGGCGTGTGCGGCAGCATGCCAGTGATTGGCATCCAGATCCGCCATCGCGGCCGGTAGGCCAGCGACCAGCTTGTCAACCGGCAACGGCTCCAGAATCACGCCGGTTGAAAACGGCAGAATCTGGCTGGCATCCACATTCAATAACGCAGCGAGTTCGGTGCATGTCGTGTTCGACGCTGCCAGGCCCTGCTCACCGGTACCGGCATTCGCGATCCCCGTGTTGATGACGAGCGCACGAATATCGGCGTTGCCATGTTCGGCCAGATGCGCACGGCACACCTGCACCGGTGCCGCGCAGAAGCGGTTTTGCGTAAAGACGCCCGCCACACTGGCTCCCGGTTCCACGGCAATCACGGTCAGATCTTTACGATCTTTTTTACGAATGCCTGCCGCCGCCACGCCGAGTCGGATACCGGCAACAGGGAGCAGCGCCTCAGGCGCTGGCGTCTGGTAATTGACCGGCATTACATCAGCCTTCCATGACAGTATTTGAACTTTTCACCGGAGCCACAGGGACACGGTGAATTACGGTTAACGGTTTCCGGATCGTAGGGATTGCCCGCCTGATCCACGAACACGCCCGGCTCCCCATGCTGATAGTCCAGATTTTCTGGTGTACCCGCATTGGCCGCAGCGGCGGCCGCATCAATCTCTTCGGCGGTGCCAATGCGCACCGTCACCAGCACGCGTGTCACTTCACGACGCACAGCGTTGATCAGGTTATCGAACAGCTCGAAGGCTTCTCGCTTGTATTCCTGCTTGGGATCTTTCTGAGCGTAACCGCGCAGATGAATGCCTTGACGCAGATGGTCCAGCGCAGACAGATGCTCACGCCAGTGCGAGTCCAGGCTCTGCAGCATGACACTCCGCTCGAAGCCAGCAAAGGCTTCGGCATCCACCATCGCCACTTTGGCAGCATAGACTTCATCCGCCGCCGCAATCAGACGCGCCAGCAGGGCTTCGTCGTCCGGCGAATCGGTACCCTGCGCCATTTCAGCCAGCGGCACACGTAATTGATACTCGGCTTCCAGCAGATGCTCCAGGCCCGCCAGATCCCACTGCTCGTCAATCGAACCTTCCGGCACATAAGTCCGGAAAACCTCTTCCAGCAAGCCATGGCGCAATGCCGTCATGGTGGCGCTGATCTCGGCGGTTTCCAGTAGCTCATTACGCTGTGTGTAGATCACACGACGTTGATCGTTGGCCACGTTATCGTACTCGAGCAACTGCTTGCGAATATCGAAGTTACGGCCTTCCACCTTGCGCTGCGCCGATTCCAGCGAGCGCGTCACGATCGCATGCTCGATCGGTTCGCCTTCCGGCATCTTCAGGCGATCCATGATGGATTTGATGCGATCACCGGCAAAAATACGCAGCAGGGAATCATCCAGCGAGAGGAAGAAGCGCGAGCTACCGGCATCGCCCTGACGACCGGCACGACCCCGCAGCTGGTTATCGATACGGCGTGATTCATGACGCTCGGAACCGATAATGTGCAGACCACCGGCAGCGATGACGGCATCGTGCGTCTGCTGCCATTCGGCGCGCAGTGCGGCAACTTTCTGTTCCCGGGCTTCTGCCGACAGCGACTCCTCGGCCAGAATGGCATCAACGTCTTTGCTGATATTGCCACCCAGCACGATATCGGTACCACGACCCGCCATGTTGGTGGCAATCGTAATAACGCCCGGCTTACCCGCCTGGGCGACGATCTCGGCTTCTCGCTCATGTTGCTTGGCGTTAAGCACCTGATGTTCCAGCTTCTCGCGCTTGAGCAGGTCGGAGAGCAACTCCGAGTTCTCGATCGAGGTGGTACCCACCAGAATCGGGCGACCGGCTTCGTGCTGGGCACGGATGTCCGCAACGATGGCCTTGAACTTTTCCTGCTCGGTACGGTAGATCTGATCCTGAAGATCTTTACGGACTGCCGGGCGATGCGTCGGAATCACCACGGTTTCCAGACCATAAATCTGCTGGAATTCGTAGGCTTCGGTATCTGCCGTACCCGTCATGCCGGCCAGCTTGCCGTACATACGGAAATAGTTCTGGAAGGTAATCGAGGCCAGCGTCTGGTTCTCGTGCTGGATGGCGACGCCTTCCTTCGCTTCCACGGCTTGGTGCAGACCGTCCGACCAGCGGCGACCACTCATGAGACGACCGGTAAATTCATCCACGATCACCACTTCATCGTTCTGCACCACGTAATGCTGATCGCGATGGAACAGGTTGTGTGCCCGCAGCGCTGTCGTCAGATGGTGCATCAACAGAATGTTGGCGGCCTCATAGAGGCTATGTCCTTCGGCCAACAGGCCCGCTTGCGTGAGAATGCGCTCGGCACTTTCGTGGCCTTCTTCGGTCAGCAGAATCTGATTGGCTTTTTCGTCGACCCAGAAGTCACCCGGGCCGTCTTCCTGCTCGCAACGGGTCAACGCCGGTGCCAGTGCGTTCATGCGCACATAGAGCTCGGTATGATCTTCGGCCTGGCCAGAAATGATCAGCGGCGTACGCGCCTCATCAATGAGAATCGAGTCCACTTCATCGACGATGGCAAAGTTCAGCTTGCGCTGCACACGATCCTGCACGTCGTAGACCATGTTGTCGCGCAGATAATCAAAACCGAATTCGTTATTGGTGCCGTAGGTGATGTCACAGGCGTAGGCATCGCGCTTTTCCAGCGAGGACATCTGCGAGAGGTTACATCCCACATCCATGCCCAACCAACGGTGCAAACGCCCCATCCATTCGGCATCGCGGCGAGCCAGGTAGTCATTGACTGTAACGACATGCACACCCTGTCCGGCCAGCGCATTCAGGTAGGCGGGCAAGGTGGAGACCAGCGTCTTACCTTCACCGGTGCGCATTTCGGCGATTTTGCCGTAATGCAGAACCATGCCGCCGACGAGCTGTACGTCAAAATGGCGCATACCGAGCACGCGTTTGCTGGCCTCACGCACCACGGCAAAGGCTTCGGGCAGGAGGGCGTCAAGCGTTTCACCGCCGGCCAGGCGGGTGCGGAATTCGGGCGTTTTGGCCTGTAGCGCCTCATCCGAGAGGGCTTCCATGGCCGGCTCGAGGGCGTTGATGCGCTCAACCTGTTTGCGATAGGTTTTGAGCAGGCGGTCGTTACGGCTACCGAAGAGCGATTTGAGCAGGCCAGAAATCATGTGCAGGTTCCAGAAAATATCCTCGCGATTTTAGCATGTTGCACCCGTGGCATTGGCCTTAAATCGGCGCATCAGGATGGGCGCGGGCCCGGCTCTCATACGTCGCAAGCTCCCTAAATCGAGCCAAACCCGACGCCCACCCTGCCCTTGATTTCTTTGAGTTGCACAAAAAACCCAAAAACATCTCCGTGGGCATCCTGATTCAAAGGTTAGCCCGATTTGCGACGCTTTTCGTAGTCGATGAGGGCGCCTTTGATCAGGGTGCCCACTCACGAAGGCCTCCGGGCAAACTTGCAGCCCACTCTGTCGTCAGTTACGCTTTGGGCATGTATCGCAACCAGCACCGCGCCACCAAGTTACGCGCCCTATCCGATGTCCTCGAATACGGCGGGGTAGCGCGCAACCAGGAAGCCGCAACCGCCACACTCGGCGGATTGATGCAACATGCGCGAACGCTACAAACCCTGCAGGATGCATTGACCAGAACCCTACCCCCGGCCATGAGCAAAGGCTGCCGTGTGGCCAATCTGAATGGGGACACGATCAGCGTACTGTGCAACCACCCAAGCCTAGGCGCGCGGTTGCGCCAGATGGGGCCGAGCCTGATCAACGCCTGGCGTCAAGCCGGGTTCGCCTGTAGCGCCTTGGATGTACGCATCCGACCAGGCCTGCCCGAAGACAAAACACCGGCACCTTTTCAACGCGCACCGCTCTCCGCTCAAGTAGCGACAACGCTTGGTGCGCTAGAAAACGAAATCAGTGATGCGGGGTTAAAAGCCGCACTGGCGCGTTTACGCCAATCGGCGCAATAAACAACAAACGGGTCTGCGGCGAAGCGAGGTAGATCAGGCGGTCAGCGCGTAGGCCTGCTGCATCCAGCGGGCAACGCCTTCCGGCGCTTGTGCCGGTGGCACAAACGACACAATCTCATACGACTCGGCGTCGGCCAACACGGCACGGGCGAGCTTGTTATTGAGATCGTGGCCGGATTTGTGCGCGGTAAATTCGCCGATGATCGGATGACCGATCAGATACAGATCGCCAATGGCATCCAGCACCTTGTGCTTGACGAACTCATCGTTGTAACGCAACCCATCCGGGTTAAGAATGCGGTACTCGTCCAGCACGACGGCATTTTCCAGACCACCGCCCAGCGCCAGACCATTTTCGCGGAGGAACTCCACCTCTTGCGTAAAACCGAAGGTACGGGCACGAGCAATGTCGCGCGTATAGCCCTGGTCGGCAAAATCAAAACTCACCTGCTGACCGGTACGATCAATCGCCGGGTGATTAAAAACAATCGAGAAATTCAGCTTGAAGCCATCGTAGGGCGACAGACGGGCCAGCTTGTCGCCTTCTTTAATTTCGACGGGTTTCTTGATCCGCAGAAAGCGCTTCGGCACCGGCTGTTCGACAATGCCGGCCGATTGAATCAGAAACACGAACGGCGAGGATGAACCATCGAGAATCGGCACTTCGGCGGCATCAATGTCCAGCCAGACGTTGTCGATCCCCAAGCCACACAAGGCCGACATCAGATGCTCGACTGTTCCAACGCGGACACCGTCCACATCCAGACAGGAGCACATGCGCGTATCGCCCACTAATAGGGCGCTCGCTTTGATGTCTACCGGGGTATCCAGATCCACACGACGGAACACGATCCCCGTATCCGGGGCGGCCGGGCGTAGCGTCAAGGTCACTTTCCGGCCCGAGTGCAGGCCCACGCCACTGGCGCGAATGACGGATTTAACGGTGCGCTGGCACAACATCTGGGACATGATCGGTCGACCTTGAGGGTACTGCTTTTCTTTAGAGGGACGGAGTCCCCGACTGGCTAATTCTAGCACAGACAAGGACTCCTCCCGACGGAGGCACAGCATTAAACACTTCTACTTCAATCGCTTACCGACTGCCGGGTGCACCTGCGCAGGGCGCACACCGGCCGGAGGCGGCGATAAATACGAACAGCTTAATCAGCCTGCTCAGTCTGCTTGTTTACGCAGGAATGCCGGGATGTCGTAGTGATCCACGCCCTGCGACACGAAAGCCTCAACCTTCAGGTTGCTGGCAGCCGGGGCGGCGACGCTGGCCTGACGGGCCGAACGCATGCCCGGGGGCAGATCGTACTGGCTGAAGTCGCCGAACGGCATCGCATCACCGGTACCCGTGGCACGCAGCGGCTCGATCACGGTGAAGGTCTCACGCGTGGTCTTCTTGCCGGCAGCCGACTGGCCTTCCAGGCCCGTTGCCACGACGGTCACACGCATCTGGTCGCCCATGCTCTCATCGAACACGGCACCGAAGATGATTTCGGCTTCGTCCGAAACGTGATCACCAATGGTAGCCATCACTTCGTTCACTTCACGCATCTTCAACGACTTCGACGCAGTGATGTTGACCAGAACGCCCTTGGCACCCGACAACTCGACACCTTCCAGCAGCGGGCAGGCCACTGCCTGCTCAGCGGCCAGGCGGGCACGATCCATGCCTTCGGCCGCGGCCGAACCCATCATGGCACGGCCCATGGCACCCATGACGGTACGCACGTCTTCAAAGTCGACGTTGACCAGACCCTTCAGGGTAATGATCTCGGCGATACCACCAACGGCATTGCGCAGCACATCATCAGCCGCATGGAAGCAGGCTTCCATCTCGGCGTCGTCACCCAGCACGTCCATCAGACGATCATTGAGGATCACGATCAGCGAATCGACATGCTGCTCGAGCTCGGCGATACCGGCTTCGGCGGCCTTCATGCGCTTGCCTTCAAAACCGAACGGCTTGGTCACGACGGCAACACTCAGGATACCCAGTTCGCGGGCCACTTCGGCCACGATCGGTGCAGCACCGGTACCCGTACCACCACCCATACCGGCCGTGATAAACACCATATGTGCGCCACGCAGCGATTCCTTGATCTGCTCGCGCTGCTCTTCAGCCGCCTTGCGACCGGCTTCCGGCTTGGCACCGGCGCCCAAACCCGAACCACCCAGCTGCATGCGATGACCGGCCAGGCTGTTATTCAGCGCCTGCGCATCGGTATTAGCGGCAATGAACTGCACGCCGTGCACGTTCTCACGAATCATGTGGTCGATGGCGTTGCCGCCCGCACCACCCACGCCGATCACTTTGATGATCGTACCGTTTTCTTCTTTCTCGATAATTTCAAACATAACTGCCTCCGTTATAAAGCGATAAATCTGTTGGTAGAAACTGCGTATTACTGAACTGCTTTACTGCTACTTCGCGATCCCGTACTGCGCATACGTGACCGGAAATTCTTGAGTTAGAAATTCTTCTCGAACCAGGCGCGCATTGACGAGAAGACATCCTTGACACCCCCACCCTGCTTTTCACGCACCTGCTGACCCCGCTTGCGCTGGTTATAGGCTTCGAGAATCAGGCCAAAGGCGGTGGCATAACGCGGCGACTTGATGACATCGACCAGCGGGCCGCTGTACTTGGGCTCGCCCAGGCGCACCGGCATGTGGAAAATTTCTTCGCCGAGTTCGATCATGCCTGGCATCGACGCTGAACCGCCGGTGAGCACGATGCCCGACGAGAGCACATTCTCGTAGCCCGAACGACGCAGCTCGGCCTGCACGATTTCGAACAACTCTTCGACGCGCGGCTGAATCACATCGGCCAGCGCACGACGCGAGAGCTTGCGGCTAGGGCGATCATCAACACCGGCCACTTCGATGACTTCTTCCGGATTCGCCAGATCGGCCAGCGCGCAACCCGAGCGACGCTTGATGTCCTCGGCATCACGGGTCGGCGTCCGCAACGCCATGGCGATATCGTTGGTCACCTGATTACCGGCGATCGGAATCACGGCCGTATGGCGAATCGCGCCCTGCGCCCAGACAGCAATATCTGTCGTGCCGCCACCAATGTCGATCAGGCAAACACCCAGATCCTTTTCATCTTCGGACAGCACGGCATAACTGGAGGCCAGCGGCTGCAGCACCAGGTCGTTGACATCCAGGCCACAGCGACGCACACACTTCACAATATTTTGAGCGGCTGAAATGGCACCGGTCACGATGTGCACCTTGACCTCAAGGCGCATACCGCTCATGCCGATGGGTTCGCGGATACCGTCCTGACCATCGATCACGAATTCCTGCGTCAGGATGTGCAGGATTTCCTGCTCGGCCGGGATCGGCATAGCGCGCGCCGTTTCGATCACGCGGTCGATATCACCCGGGCTGACTTCTTTGTCCTTGATGGCCACCATCCCGTTGGAGTTGAAGCTGCGGATATGGCTGCCGGCGATACCGGTGTACACATCCTTGACCTTGCAATCCGCCATCAGCTCGACTTCCTGGATCACCTTGGAAATCGCCTGCACGGTGTCTTCGATATTGACGACGACGCCTCGCGACAGACCTCGCGCTTCCTGCGCACCGACGCCCAGCACATTGAGCCGCCCATCAGACGCCACCTCGGCAACAACTGCAACAATCTTGGAGGTGCCGATGTCGAGGCCGACAATCAGTTCTTTGCTCTCTCTGCTCATGACTTGCCCTTACGGTCAGAAGGAATGGAAGTAGCCGCCGACGCTGCGGGATAACGCACAGCGACGCCTGCCGGGTAACGAAGATCAACAACCGTCGGTGCAACCGGACGATTACCAACCAATTGGGGGTACAGCGATACAAAAATCTCGACCTGCTCGTCGGCACTATTCAGCGTGCGTTCGCGACCCAGTTCAAGGCGGGTGCCGTTATCAAGACGCACACTCCACGACAGACGCGGACTCAACTCCAGTTGGCGGATCGAACGACCGGTCGGCGCGAGCAGTGCGCTATAGCGCACATAACGCGCCATTAATTCGTTGCCCGTATCCAGCGGACCATGCAGTACTGGCAGATTTTTACCCAGATCACCGATGGTGCTATCAGGCACCTCGAAAACATCGCCATCACGATTCAACCACTCGGAAGCCGCTCGCGACCCTTCGTTGCCCCAGCGAGCCACCGGCACCTGCTCGTCGATATCCAACGACAGATTGCCAAAGCCCTGGCGACGCACATCGGCTCGATAGACCCAAGGCTGTTGTTCGGCACCCTGGCGAATAGCCTTAAGATCCACCGTAAAGAAGTTGCCACCGATATAAGGCGCAATACCGGCCCGCACATCTTCGACCTGTACACGCACCAGCGGTTTGACCAGCACCACGTCGCGCACCGGGAAGAAAGGCATACGGATGACCATCAGAACGCCGGACACCAGAATGAGCAGCAACCCCAGGCCCCAGAGGAGACTGGTGAGGCGGTTCATCAGATCAGGACGGTTCCAGAGCATGCTTGTTCCTTCAGTGTCCGACAGGGCCGGCATCGAGCGCCGCCATGGCCGCCACGGTCAGCACCAGATGGTCGTAATCCACACCAGCGGCGCGTGCAGCCATCGGCACCAGCGAGTGGTCCGTCATTCCCGGTGCCGTATTGGCCTCAAGGACATATGGCGCACCGGCGCTATCGAGCAGAAAATCGATGCGTCCCCAGCCACGGCAGCCTAGCGCTTCAAACGCCTCGACAGCGAGCGCCTGCATATGCGCCACTTGCGCATCCGGCAAACCGCACGGCACGTTGTACTGGGTGTCATCGCGGTTGTATTTGGCTTCGTAATCGTAAAACTCGGTAGCCGGCACAATGCGTACGGGCGGCAACGCCTGCAGACCGGCGGGGGTTTGCCAGACGGCAACCGTGAACTCGCCACCCAGCAAGGCCGTTTCTGCAATCACGGCCGAATCATGGCGTGCAGCGTCTTGCCAGGCTGGCATCAGATCTGCCAGGGCTTTCACTTTAGTCACGCCCACGCTGGAGCCTTCATGCACCGGCTTCACGAACAGCGGCAAACCCAGTGCATCAATCACGGCTTGTGCATCGGTGTCTGCATCAATCAGTCGATAACCCGGCGTCGGCAACCCGGCGGCCTGCCAGACCAGCTTGGAGCGCCACTTATCCATGGCCAGCGCCGATGCCAAGACACCACTGCCGGTGTAGGGCAACCCGATCATTTCCAGAAACCCCTGCAAGGTACCGTTCTCACCAATACCACCATGCAAGGCCACGAATGCGCGATCAAAGCCGGCATTCTCTAACGCGGACAAGGAAGTTTCTGCGGGATCGAAAGCGTGCGCATCCACACCCTGGCGCTGCAGTGCGGCCAGAACCCGGCTACCGCTATTGAGAGACACCTCGCGTTCGGCCGATGAGCCACCGAACAGAACGACGACCTTACCGAGCGCTTTAGGATCAATCACGCGTGACATGATGTCAGGCCCCTGAAACAGAAGTTGAAGAGAGTGCGTCACCCACGATGCGCACTTCACGGATCAGTTGAACGCCAGTGGCCGCAGCAACACGCTGCTGCACTGTCGCAATGAGTGTTTCGATGTCATTCGCTGTCGCGGAACCATCGGCGTTGATGATGAAATTGGCATGCTGCATGCTCACCTCGGCACCACCGATGCGGCAGCCTTTCAGCCCCACGCGCTCAATCAGACGGGCAGCAAAATCACCAGGCGGATTGCGGAACACAGAGCCCGCGTTCGGCCAACGCAGCGGCTGGCTGGCCACCCGTTTTTCGAGCAGCGACCGGATCGTCTCGCGGGCTACCGCCATTTCCTGTTGCGGGAAACGGAACCAACCGGCGGCAAAAACCTCACCTTGCGCCTTCGCATCACGCGCTGCCACGTGGCGATACGCAATATCAAAATCGGCCGCGGTACGGATATGACGCTGGCCCTGACGGTCAATCGTGCAAACCTGAACCACATAAGGCCAGGTCTCGGCGCCATAGCAGCCGGCGTTCATCGCCAGCGCACCACCGACGGTGCCGGGGATACCCGCCATGAAGGCGGCATCACAGCCTTGATGAGCGGCAAAGCGCGCCACCTTCGGACTGGCGACCCCCGCCTCCGCGTAAATCACCTCGCCGACACCAGGCAGTGTTTCAACGCGCAAGGTATTCAAGGCGGCGTGCAGGAACACAACGGTCCCGTTAAAGCCACCATCCCGTACGAGCAGATTGCTGCCGAGACCCGCAAACAAGACCGGCTCATCCACTGGCAATTGCGCCAGCATTGCGGCCAGATCATCCAGATCTGACGGTGTGTATGCGCGACGCGCGATGCCCCCCGCCCGCCACGACACATGCCGTGCCATCGGGACGCACTCTGCCCACTGACCACGCAGTGTGGGCAGCTGTTGAGCGAAGTGACGGGGTTCGTTCATCATCATTGTTCAGCAACCGCACCAACGGTTTCAAAAAGCTTGGCAGCCGTACCGCCGATGGAACCAGCGCCCATGGTCAACAGCACATCGCCATCCTGCAACGTGTCGAGCAACGCAGCTGGTAGGTCGCCAACGGCTTCCACGAACAGCGGCTCCACCTTGCCCGCCACACGAAGTGCGCGCGTTAGCGCACGACCGTCGGCCGCAACGACAGGTGCTTCACCGGCGGCATAGACCTCCGTCAGCAGCAGCACATCCACGGTGCCGAGCACCTGCACGAAGTCTTCAAAACAATCGCGTGTGCGCGAATAACGGTGTGGCTGGAAGGCCAACACCAGACGACGCTCCGGGAACGCCCCGCGTGCCGCCGCGATGGTCGCCACCATTTCAACCGGGTGATGGCCATAATCATCAATCACCGTGACCGCCCCGCCATTGCTTAAAGGCAATTCGCCGTAGCGCTGGAAGCGACGGCCCACGCCGCGGAACTCACCCAGCGCCTTGACGATGGACTCGTCCGACGCACCGACCTCGGTCGCTACGGCAATGGCGGCCAGTGCATTCTGCACATAGTGCACACCCGGCAGATTCAGCGTGATCGGCAGGCGCGAGATCGAGCCGTTGCGGCGCACGGCGGTGAAATGCATGCGGCCGTTATCGGCACGGACGTCTTCGGCACGGATATTGGCGTTTTCATTGAGACCGTAGCGCACGATCTGCTTGGTGACCCGTGGCATGATTTCGTTGACGTTGGGGTCATCCGTGCACAACACAGCAACGCCATAGAACGGCAAGCGTTCCAGAAAATCAACGAAAGCCTGTTTTAATTTGCCGAAATCATGTCCATAGGTTTCCATGTGGTCGGCATCAATATTCGTCACCACGGAGATAACCGGTGACAAGCGCAGGAACGAGGCATCGGACTCGTCTGCCTCAGCCACCAGAAAATCACCTTTACCAAGTCGCGCATTGGCACCTGCCGCATTGAGTCGGCCCCCAATCACGAAGGTGGGGTCAAAGCCACCCTCACCCAGAATCGAAGCAATCAGGCTGGTCGTCGTCGTTTTACCGTGAGTACCCGCAACGGCGATGCCCTGCTTCAACCGCATCAACTCGGCCAGCATCTGGGCGCGCGGCACAATCGGGATACGCGCTTCGCGCGCGGCAACGACTTCAGGGTTATCGGCCTGTACGGCGGTTGAAACGACGATGGCATCGGCACCGGCAATATTGGCTGCCTCATGCCCCAGCAGAATTTTGGCGCCCAGTGCGGCCAGGCGTTGTGTGGCCGCACCCGACTGCAGATCGGAACCGCTCACGGTATAGCCTAGGTTAATGAGCACTTCGGCAATGCCGCTCATACCGGAACCACCAATACCGATGAAGTGCAGATGATGAATCTTGTGTTTCATGCGGCAAGCTCCTCACAAATCGTCGCGACCGTTTGCGCCGACTCCGCACGGGCGAGCGCACGCGCGGCGACTGCCTGATCACGTAATGTCGCGCGGGTTTGATGCAACAGTCCAGCTAAGCCATCGACAGTCAGTTCATGTTGAACCACACAGTGACCTGCAGCCTGGCCTTGATGGCCACGCACCAGAAATTCGGCATTCACACGCTGGTGGTCATCCACGGCATGCGGGAAAGGAATCAGCACGCTGGCGACACCGGCAGCGGCGAGTTCGGCGACGGTCAACGCGCCTGAACGGCAAACCACCAGATCAGCCCAGGCCAGCGCCGAGGCCATATCATCAATGAAGGGTTGAACCTCGGCCTCAATACCCGATGCGGCATAGGCTGCCTGCACCGCTGCGAGATCCCGCGGCCCCGTCTGATGACGCACGACGGGACGTTGCTCGGCAATCATTCGCGTCACCGCCTTGGGCATCGCCGTATTCAA
>JACCDN010524110.1_pt1 | contig 18190 bp, 14 predicted proteins | sample 7441691 | NCBI WGS metagenome assembly JACCDN01 (sample SAMN15323439, study PRJNA562643) | freshwater metagenome | isolation source: river surface water | place: USA:Blue River Watershed | collected 2017-08-16
CTCTCTTGATGTCATATTACTGTAATTTCTTGTAACGAATACGCTTCGGTGTTGTATCCCCTAAACGTTTCTTACGTGATTCTTCGTATTCTGAATAATTACCTTCAAACCAAACTACCTGCGAATCTCCTTCAAACGCTAAAATATGCGTCGCGATGCGGTCTAAGAACCAACGGTCGTGGGAGATGACTACCGCACAACCTGCGAAGTTCTCTAAACCTTCTTCTAGCGCACGAAGCGTGTTCACATCTAAATCATTCGTTGGCTCATCGAGTAATAATACATTCGCACCTTCCTTCAACATCATCGCTAAGTGAACGCGGTTACGCTCTCCACCGGATAACATGCTGATTTTCTTCTCCTGATCAGCGCCGTTAAAGTTGAATTTACTCACATAGGCACGCGCATTCGCCTGCTTTCCGCCTAACATCACCCAATCATTACCGTCAGAAATGGTTTCAAACACTGATTTCTCCGCGATTAATTGATTGTGTTCTTGATCGACATAAGCTAATTTCACCGTTTCCCCCACCTCAAAAGTTCCGGAGTCAGGCTGTAATTTTTCGGTTATCAGGTTAAATAAGGTTGTTTTACCGGCACCGTTTGGCCCAATAATACCGACGATTCCAGCTGGAGGTAGGGAGAAGCTTAGGTTTTCATATAATAATTTATCGCCAAAGGATTTAGAAACGCCTTGTACTTCAATAACCTTATTACCTAAACGAGGACCCGCTGGAATGAATAATTCCAACTTGTCTTCCTTCTGTTTGTTCTCTTCTGAAAGGAGTTTTTCATAGGCACCAATACGGGCTTTGGACTTCGCTTGACGCGCTTTTGGCGCCATACGAACCCATTCTAATTCGCGTTGCAAGGTCTTCTGACGACGTGATTCGGTCTTCTCTTCTTGTGCTAAGCGATTTTGCTTTTGCTCTAACCAAGACGAATAATTTCCTTTCCAAGGAATACCCTCGCCACGATCTAGTTCTAAAATCCAACCTGCCACGTTATCTAGGAAGTATCTATCGTGGGTTACGGCGATCACGGTACCTTTATATTGACGTAAATGTTGCTCTAACCAGTCCACGGATTCCGCATCCAAGTGGTTCGTCGGCTCATCCAATAACAAGACATCGGGTTCTTGTAATAATAAGCGGCAAAGCGCCACACGGCGTTTTTCACCCCCTGAAAGCGTGCTCACTAGGGCATCAGATGGAGGACAACGAAGTGCATCCATTGCTTTTTCTAAACGGGTATCTAATTCCCAGGCGTTGAAGTGGTCTAATTTCTCTTGTACTTCACCTTGGCGCGCTAATAATTTGTCAAAATCAGCATCTGGATCAGCGAAGGCTTCGTTGATTTCGTCGAACTCTTTTAACAGGTTCTTGATTTCTACAACGGCTTCTTCAACGACTTCGATGACCGTTTTATTCGGATCTAATTGAGGTTCTTGCTCTAATAATCCCACCGTGTAACCTGGTGAAAAAACAACATCTCCCGTGTAGGATTTGTCGATTCCAGCGATAATGCGCAACAAAGTGGACTTTCCAGATCCGTTAAGACCAAGTACCCCGATTTTAGCGCCGTAGAAAAACGACAGGTAAATATTTTTTATAATGGTCTTTTGAGGAGGTATGACTTTCGACACACGCTCCATCGAAAAGATGATTGTTTCGTTACTCATGAAATTTAATTTTGTACAACCCACAAATATCGCAATTTTTTAAATAAATTGGAGGTGAATTAAGAATTACGATCAACATTTGAGCCAAAGTACATACTTGAAGCTCTTTCTTTAAAACATATGAGCCAGCCTACTTCAAACAAGTTTGGATTTTGCCGCGACGGCAAAGTTTTCATCAACGCCTATTTAAGCTACCCAGAGCGCGAAATTGGATTCGTGCGAAATTCAGAAGAGGAAGCATTAGCCTATTTTGTGAAACGTTTCGAGCTTGCCGTCAGCAAGGTGAAAGGTTTGTCTGCTGAAATCGAAGCGGCACAAAACAAAGGTTCGTTTCTGACCAAAGTCTTACAAATGAAAACCTACCTCATCGATTTCGATGGATTAGGAGATTTCGAACCCTTGTTATCCGAATTAGAAAAGCATGAAGCTTATTTGAAAGAATTAATTCAGGCTAATCAAGTTAAAAATTTAGAAATCAAGCGTGCTTTGATTCAAGATGCGAAGGAAATATCGGAGGAAGAAGATGTAGTGGAAGCGACAGACAAGTTGATGGAGGTCAAGATGAAGTGGGTGAAGACCGGTCCAGTTGACAAACAATTTCAAGATAAATTAACGACTGAATTTCAAGAAGTGTTAGATGCCTTTTTCTTGAAGCGTCGTTCTTATTTTGAAGAAAAGAACCGCCAGATAGACGAGAAGATTCTGATTTTACAGGGATATATCGATCAAGTTCACCAATTACGTAAGGCGGAGGATATCGATGATTCGGTGATCAAGGTGAAGGAAATACAGAAAGAGTGGAAGAATGTGCTTGGCTTACCTCCTAAGAAGCAGTCGATGCTTTGGAAGAACTTCAAGAAGGCAAACGATATGTTCTTTGAGAAATATAACCGAATTAAAGGCATTGATTATAAGCCACGTGTGGATCCTCGTATTTTAGAGTTAACAGCTATGACAGGTGATCTAGAGTTACGTTTAAGTGATCAAGTGAATATTGTGGCGACAGCTGATTTAGCCAAGGCAAATTTAGTAAAGTGGAAGGAAATTACTTCGCAAGTAAAAAATATGGATCGCTCTTTAGCTGAACGTTTTCGAACTATTTGCGATAAGATTTTTGAGATGAATTATTTGCTGCGTGTGATTTCGTATCGCCATGCAAATTTGAATGAAAAGCCGCGCATCGAGCAGTTGAAGATTATGATCAACCAGATGGATTACATGGCGAAGAAAGAACGAGGTGAATTAGAGTCGGCCATCGCGGAAGCAGAAGCTACGCGTATGATGGAGGACAAAGTCACCATGAGTAAAATCAATACCCAGAAGCGTAAAATCTCGATGAAGGAGATTTTATTGAATGGATTTAAAGAAGAATTAGATCAATTATTGAATTCGTAATCCGAGTTCGGTAGCTAAGCCAGGAAAATCGAGACCATCGAAGGTGCCAGAAGACATCATTAACAGGTTTTGGTTTTCCTGATTTTGTTTTAACAGGTATTCTTTCAGTTCAGCTTGCTCTCTTAATACGATTAAATGCGGGTGATTAAAATATGTCTGGACCGTTTCAGTTTCTATTTTATCCATGCGCTTAATGGCACGAGCATGTTCACTTAGATAGATAATCGCCACATCTGCATCCGCTAAAGTACCCTTGTATTCCGGTAGAAATGCTGGATTCAAACTGCTGAAGGTATGTAATTCTAAGGCTGCCACTAATTTTCGCTGTGGGAATTGGGCTTTTAAAGCCTGCGTAGTTGCCTTTACTTTCGATGGGGCATGAGCAAAATCCTTATAGAGTAATTGAGTAGCTGATTCTCCTACCCATTCTAGGCGTTTTGCGGCCCCTTTGAAGGACTGAATTGCCGTATAAAATTCAGTTTCGCTCACACCTAATTGAGTGCAGATGTGTAAGGCGCCCTGCAGATTCTTTAAGGTATGTTCTCCAAAAACCTGCAAGCCATATTCCTTCCCATCATTTCCTTTCAAGAAAGTTTGGCCATTTCTAATCACCGAGTCATGAGCTTCATATCCCTCTGATTGACAATGTGCTGGGCAAGCCTCAGCGATGGCTTCTAGGGTTTTATCTGTTTTGTCGAAAAATAAATGACCCGCTTTAGGCATCTTTTTCACGAGATTTTCGAAGGCTTGCGTATACGAATCGAAAGTTGGGTATACATTAATGTGATCCCAGGCGATGCCTGAAATTAAAGCAATATGAGGTTGATATAAGAGGAACTTTGCTCGGCGATCGATAGGGGAGGCTAAATATTCGTCCCCCTCGATAATCATGAAGGGTGCGTCTGAGATGGATGCCATCAAGTCAAAACCCTCTATGCGTGCTCCTACTAAATAGTCGAATTTCCTGTTTAGGGTCTTTAATACGTGCAAAATCATCGAGGTAATACTCGTTTTTCCGTGACTTCCGGCGATGACAATGCGTTGCTTGTTTTTACTTTGTTCGTAGATAAAGGAAGGATAGGATTCGATTTTCAATCCTAATTCCTGTGCTTTTAAGAGTTCAGGATTATCCGCGCGTGCGTGCATCCCTAAAACAATGGTATCAATGTCCTGGTTAATCTTGTCTGGGAACCATCCAAATTCAGCTGGAAGAAGGCCATGCTTTTCTAAAAGACTTTTAGAAGGTTCGTAGATTTCATCGTCTGAGCCCGTTATTTCGTGTCCTTGGGATAGAAGAGCTAAGGCAAGGTTATGCATCGCAGCACCACCGATGGCGATAAAATGAATTTTGGACATAATAACTTAATATGTATTTAGCTTGCAAAGTACATACTTTTATTGCAGTTTTGCACGTTTTTCCACAAACTCGGGGTGAACTCGGGTGCATTTAAACATTAGGATGAAAAATTACATCGATCTAATTGACCAAACCATCGAGTTTCCCACTCGTGAGTTCAATATCAATGAGAACAATGAATTGCTCTTTAACAATGTACCTTTAATGGAGATCATAAAGCAATACGGTACGCCTTTAAAGGTTTCGTATTTGCCTAAAATTTCTGAACACATCGAGAATGCGAAGCTTCTCTTTAGAAATGCGATCAAAAAGTACAATTACAAAGGAAATTATACCTATTGCTATTGCACGAAATCATCTCATTTCTCTTTCATTCTAGAAGAAGTTTTGAAGCAAAATGTACACTTAGAGACGTCTAGTGCGTTTGATATCCCGATTATTCGCGATATGTACAACCAAGGAAAAATCTCAAAATCGACTTATATCCTTTGCAATGGCTATAAACAGCCATTGTATACCCAATACATTTCGGAGTTAATCAATGACGGCTTTAATTGTATACCGGTTCTAGATAACTTGAAAGAAATTGATTTCTACGAGAAATCGGTGACGGCTGAAAAGGTGAACATCGCCATTCGCATCGCGACAGATGAAGAGCCTGATTTCGCATTCTATACCTCTCGTTTAGGGGTACGTTATTCCGATGTAAATACACTTTATAACGAAAAGATTAAGCCTAATCCTCGTTTTAACTTGAAGATGTTACACTTCTTCATCAATACAGGGATCAAGGATTCTGCTTATTACTGGTCTGAATTAAGCCGTTTTGTGTACAAATATTGTGAGATGAAGAAGATCTGTCCAGAATTGGATTCGATTGATTTAGGCGGAGGCTTACCTATCCAAACTTCCTTGCAATTTAATTACGATTACCAAGCGATGGTGGATGAAATCGTCGAGTCTATCTCTTGGATTTGTAATAAAAATAACATTCCTGTTCCGAATATCTTTACCGAGTTTGGATCATATACCGTAGGTGAAAGTGGAGCCGTTTTATATGAGATCATTGACCAAAAACTACAGAACGACAAGGAGCTTTGGTATATGATTGATGGCTCTTTTATTACCCAATTGCCTGACTCGTGGGGAATGAATCAGAAATACATTATGCTTCCGGTTAATAACTGGGGAATGCCTTACCAAAAGGTAAATCTTGGAGGATTAACCTGTGATTCAATGGATTTCTATAATACCGAAGCGCATAGCTCCGACTTGTACTTGCCTATTTTTGAGGAGGAGTCAGAGCGCCAATACGTAGGATTTTTCCACACAGGAGCTTATCAAGAATCATTAGGTGGTTATGGCGGAATTCAACATTGCTTGATACCAGCGCCTAAACACGTGATCATAGATCGCCTAGAAGACGGTACAATTACTACTCGCCTATTCTCTGAGGAGCAAAAGAGCGAACCCATGTTAGACATACTTGGTTATCAGCAAGTTGTAAAAACAGAAAAAAAAGATGTATCTTTAAAAAATAAATTAACATCTGTTTAAAATGAAAAAATGGGTTCTATTATTGGCGCTTGCTAGTACGATTGTCTCTTGTTCAAGACAAGCTAATTGCGCTGCTTATGGAATGACCCGTGCGAATACTAACCTTCCCAGTCAAAGGTTTTAGTCACGGCTTTCTTCCATTGCTTACGATAAAGTTTTCTTTTATCGGGATCCATTGCTGGTTTCCAAGTATGCGCGATACCCCAGTTTTTTCGTAGATCATCTAAGTTTTCCCAATATCCTACTGCAAGTCCAGCTGCATAGGCTGCCCCTAGCGCTGTCGTTTCGATTATTTTAGGGCAGATTACCTCCTCTCCAATGATATCGGACTGAAATTGCATCAATAATTGATTTACTACCATTCCACCATCTACTCGAAGCGATGCAATCGGAATTCCTGCATCTTTTTCCATGGCTTCTAATACCTCCCAAGTCTGGAAAGCAGTAGCCTCCAGGGCAGCACGTGCAATGTGTGATTTGTTGATGTAGCGTGTTAAACCAACTAAGGCTCCACGGGCATCTTGTTTCCAATAAGGAGCGTATAAGCCAGAGAAGGCAGGTACGAAATAACATCCGCCATTGTCGTCCACCAATTTTGCTAATTTTTCTATATCTGGGCTGCTCTTTATGATGCCTAAATTATCGCGTAGCCATTGAACTAATGCACCTGTGATTGCCACTGAACCCTCTAATGCGTAATGAACAGGTTCGTTGCCTAATTGATAAGCAACGGTCGTTAATAGGCCAAATTGGGATGGAATCGCCTTCGTTCCCGTATTCATCAATAAGAAACAGCCGGTTCCGTAGGTATTTTTGCCTTGACCTGGGTCGAAGCAGGTTTGACCTACTAAAGCCGCCTGCTGATCGCCTAGAATCCCGGCTAAAGGAACACCAACCAGAACTCCTTTTGCTTTGGCGTAAACCAATGAGCTGGATTTGATTTCTGGGAGCATTGCTTTAGGGATGCTTAATACCTTCAGAATTTCGTCATCCCAGGCGCAGGTTTGTAAGTCCATTAATTGCGTACGACTGGCATTCGTTACATCCGTGATGTGGATTCCGCCCTCAACTCCACCCGTTAAATGCCAGGCAATGAACGTATCCATAGTGCCGAACAAGGCATCGCCTTTTTCTGCGTCTGCACGTAATCCGTCAATATTATTTAATAACCAGCGAAGTTTTAATCCGCTGAAATAGGTGGCTAAAGGAAGGCCAGTTTTTGCTCTGAAACGATCCATTCCACCGTCTTTCGCTAATTCCGCGAGCTCGGATCCCACTCGAGTATCCTGCCAGACAAGCGCATTATAATACGCCTTGCCCGTTTTTTTATTCCAAACAACGGTAGTCTCCCGTTGATTTGTGATTCCGACTGCGGCTAAATCTTTCGCAGAAAGGTTCGCTTTACCAAGCGCAAGTCCGATGACCTCTTGTGTATTTTTCCAAATTTCATCCGAGTCATGCTCCACCCAGCCCGCTTGGGGGTAGATTTGCTTGTGCTCTTTTTGGCCTACTGAAATAATTTCTCCAGCCTTATTAAAAATGATAAAACGAGAGCTAGTGGTGCCCTGATCAATGGATCCTACGTACATAGTTAATTAGTTGAGAGTCAAAATATAAGCACCTAAAACAGCTCCCGCCGAAGGTCCTAACACAGGTATCCAAGCATATTCCCAGCCCGAATCGCCTTTATTAGGAATAGGTAAAATAGCGTGCATAATGCGCGGTCCTAAATCACGTGCGGGATTAATGGCATAACCCGTTGTTCCTCCTAATCCAAGGCCAACAGCCCAGACTAAAATTCCCACCAAAAAAGGTCCTAAACCCGTTTCGATTGTAGAAAAAGTCCCTAAAGCCACTACCGCTAAGGCAGAAGCAAAAGCTTCGGAAATAAAATTGAAGGGTGTATTTTTTATCGCTGGATCCGTGCAAAAGGACGCACGAATGGCTCCTTTATCTGTTGTCACATCGTAATGTGGCTTGTAATGTAACCAAACTAATAATTGGCCTAACATCGCACCCAGTAATTGTGCTCCTATGAAGGTGGGAAATAAACTCCAATCCCCTGATTTCACACATGCGGCGATGGTTACAATGGGATTTAAGTGAGCCCCTGAGCTTCCGAAATAGGTAGAAACATAAATGGCGATCGTTACAGCAAATGCCCAAGCAGCTGCTATGGCTAATAATCCTGTGCCGCTTCCTTTCGTGTCTTTTAACAACATATTAGCGACAACGCCATTTCCGAGGTATAATAAGGTAGCAGTTCCGGCTAGTTCGCCGATGAAAATGGATGACATAAGTTTAGGTTCAGATTTTTGGTTTTCCAAAACTATAAAATCTTCTCAATAAAAAAATTATCTTTGATTTCAATTTACTATTTCGACGATGCGTGAAGATTATTTAACTGGGGATTCCGAGGCGTTGAACCCGCAAGAGAAGGAGTTTGACAAAGCGTTACGTCCTTTGAGTTTCTCGGATTTTTCCGGACAAGGAAAGATTGTTGACAACCTTCAGATCTTCGTGGGTGCGGCAAAAGCTCGCGAGGAGGCCTTAGATCACGTTTTATTGCACGGGCCTCCGGGTCTGGGTAAGACAACCTTATCCCACATCATCGCAAACGAATTAGGATCCACTTTGAAAATTTCTTCGGGTCCAGTATTAGATAAGCCCTCTGACTTAGCGGGTTTGTTAACAAATTTGCAGCCTTATGACGTTTTATTTATTGACGAAATTCACCGCTTGAATCCGATTGTGGAGGAGTATTTATATTCTGCGATGGAGGATTATAAGATTGATATCATGTTGGATTCTGGGCCAAATGCGCGCAGTATTCAAATTGGTTTGAATCCATTTACTTTGATAGGGGCGACCACCAGAGCAGGTTTATTGACCTCTCCTCTGCGTGCTCGTTTTGGAATTAATGCGCGTTTGGAATATTATGACGCCGCTTTATTGACTAAAATCGTGAAGCGTTCCGCTTCCATTTTAGATATGCCGATTGATGAAACGGGTGCTTATGAAATTGCGCGTCGTAGTCGAGGAACACCGCGTATTGCGAACAATTTATTACGACGTACACGCGACTTTGCCCAAATGAAAGGCAACGGATCCATCGATGTAAAGATTGCTGAAATCGCCTTAAACGCCTTGGATGTAGATCAAAACGGCTTAGACGAAATGGACAACCGCATTCTATTAACCATTATTGAGAAATTCAAAGGTGGTCCAGTCGGTCTTACCACTATCGCGACGGCTTGTGGCGAGGAGGCTGAAACCATCGAAGAAGTATATGAACCTTTTTTAATTCAAGAGGGATTCTTGAAGCGAACCTCTCGAGGTCGCGAGGCTACGGAAAAAGCGTATCGCCATGTGGGGATAGCGCCGAGAGCCGAAACTGGATCTCTTTTTTAACTTAAACCTATGACCTTATCTAAACACTTAATCGCAGCGATGATGCTTGTTTCTGCATCCACTTTGGCCCAAATGAAATACCCAGTAACTAAGAAAATCGATCACGTCGATAATTACCACGGAACACAAGTCGCTGATCCTTATCGCTGGTTAGAGGATGATAACAGTGAAGAAACGAAAGCCTGGGTGAAAGCGCAAAACGAAGTTAGTTTTGATTATTTAAACCAAATCCCGCTTCGTGAAGAATTCAAAAAACGCATCGAAGCACTCAGCAATTACGAAAAAATCTCCGCTCCCTCCCGCAAAGGTGAATGGTATTATTTCTACAAAAACAGCGGCTTGCAAAACCAATCCGTTTTATACCGCCAAAAAGGCCTCAATGGAAAACCTGAACAGGTCATCGATCCCAACACTTTATCGAAGGATGGAACGACGCGTTTAACCGTTTTTTCTTTGAACAAAACAGGAAAATATGCCTGCGTAGGCTTGAGCTTAAGCGGAAGCGACTGGCAAACCTATTACGTTCGTGACATGGAAACGGGTAAAAATCTAGCCGATGAATTGAGCTGGGTAAAAGTGAGTGGTGTGGCTTGGAAAGGCAATGGCTTCTACTATTCTCGCTACCCAGATCCAGGCAAAGGAAAAGAATTGAGTACAAAAAATGAGAACCACCAAGTATGGTTCCACACAGTAGGAACCCCTCAATCACAAGACAAATTAATCTATGAGGACCCTAAAAATCCGCAGCGTTTTCACACAGTGAGTACATCGGATGACGAGCGTTTTGCGTTCTTAACTATTTCGGATCGCGGTAAAGGGTTAGATGGGAATGCTCTGTGGGTGTTAGATGCAGCGAAGAAAGAAACGAAGTTCAAACCTGTTGTAGCTGAGCCAGGAAAATACGATTTCAGCATCGTAGATAATGATGGCGATATCTTGATTTTGGAAACGAATGAAGGGGCTCCCAATAAGAAAATCGTTCGCGTGGATCCAGCAAATCCTTCTAAGGAAAATTGGAAAACTATCATTTCTGAGAGATCTGAGCCTTTACAAGGGGTAAATACAGTGGGCAAACGTTTGTTTTTGAATTATTTAAAAGATGTGACTTCTCGCGTGTCTATCTACGATTACACAGGCAAAGCCCTAGGAACTGTAGCCCTGCCCGGCTTAGGAAATGCGGGTGGTTTCGGTGGTGAGAAAGAGGATAAATTTACGTTCTACACCTATTCTTCTTTCAATTTTCCACCAACGATTTACCGCTACGACTTAGCATCGAATACGTCTACTGTATTCCAAAAACCAAGGTTAGCATTCGATCCATCGGATTATACCGTTGTTCAAAAATTCTATCCTTCGAAAGACGGCACCCAAGTACCTATGTTCATTGTGAGCAAAAAGGGGATTCAGATGAACGGTAAAAATCCGACGATTCTGTATGGTTACGGTGGATTTAATATCAGTTCTACGCCTTCTTTCTCAGCTAGCTTGATTCCTTGGTTAGAAAAGGGAGGAATCTATGTCGTTGCAAATTTACGCGGTGGTAGCGAATACGGTGAGAAATGGCACGAAGCAGGAATGAAGCTGAAAAAGCAAAATGTTTTTGATGACTTCATAGCAGGTGCGGAATATTTGATTCGTGAGAAATATACTTCTCCAGCCTATTTAGCGGCATCCGGTCGCTCTAACGGCGGATTATTAGTGGGTGCTGCGATTAACCAAAGACCTGATTTGTTTGCGGCAGCTCTTCCAGGCGTGGGTGTAATGGATATGTTACGCTTCCAAAAATTCACGATCGGCTGGAACTGGGTAGCTGATTATGGTAGTAGCGATAATGCAGAAGAATTCAAGGCACTCTATGCCTATTCGCCTTTGCACAATATCAAGGCGATGAATTATCCTGCAACGATGGTCTTTACTTCGGATCACGATGATCGCGTGGTGCCAGCACACTCATTCAAGTACGCGGCGACACTTCAAGAGAGGAATACAGCGGCGAAACCGATGATCATTCGAATTGATACGAATAGCGGTCATGGTTCTTCTAATACGGCTAAGCTGATTGAATTGACGGCTGATTCTTATGCCTTCGTTCTATACAATATGGGGAAATAAAATCGCCCATAAGGAATTAAAAAAAGCCTGGAAAATTAATTCCAGGCTTTTTCATTCTCAAACCTTAAGCGGATTATTTTACTTCTACTCTTCTAACAGCTCCGTCATTTCCTTGCGTAACGCGTAAGAAATACACGCCAGCACTTGCTTTCTTTAAGTCGATTTGACCGAAATAATCACCTTGGAAATCCTTTACAGTTTCGGTTGCGATTTCTTTTCCATTTACATCTGAAACTGCAATGGTTACATTTCCTTTTGTAGGAGCCTTAAAGCGAACATTTAACTTGCCGTTAAATGGTTGATTTTGCTTTCCTGAAAGACCTTGGATGGTTTTAGACCCCTTCTCTTCGGCCCATTTCTTTAGTTTTTTCATACGCATGCCAGGTCCCCTCATTGGGCCATCCATTTTAAATGAAAATTCCTTCGGCATTCCTTCTGGCCCACCTTCTCCTCGGAAAATCATGACATTAGGCTCTGTAACAGGTGCTCCTGGTGCCATTCCCGGTCCGCCACGGCGAATAATGATGTGTTTATCTCCTCCCTCTGATCCACCTTCGATTTTCTCCATGATGATACCACGAGGCTTGTCTGACATCATTGAATGAGATTTGTTTACATCGACACGAACGATCTTTTTCTTGCCACCAGTGGCAGTAATGTTAATGTCTAGGGAATCATTTAATTTTTTGATTTCAGCGTCAGCTTTATCTAAGTCAGAGAATTTCTTCTCAATAATACGTTCTTTACCGTTTTCGTTGATAACGATTTTAACAGTAGCTTCTTTCTTTTCTTGCGCAAAAGCGGTTGTTGACATGCAAACGGCTAATGCAGTAATTAGTAGATATTTCATAAATTTTGGTTTTTGATCCGGTGCAAACTTACGAAAAGCCTTTAATTTGAAAATGTTAAAGAGTGTTAATGTGATGAGCGGCTGCCGTTTATCTCTTACATTTGTAGCGAATTATTTTCCTTATGTCGAAACGTAAAATACGCTTATTGATTGCCTTGATGTCATTTGCCCTGTTAGGATTAATTGGGTTTCAGGCCTATTGGTTGCGTTTTATGTTAGAAACGAAGCAGGAGAATTTTGCCAAAGATGTGCGCAATAGTCTTGAGCAGGTGGTCAGAAAACTAGAAAAACAAGAAATTTTGGTTATCGCTGAGCGTCAGAAAAGGCTGGATGCCATAGCTGCACATCCCCCTGTGAAACCTAAAAAGAAGGCTATTCCCTCACCAGTAATCGAAAGTGCCTCAGCAGAAGAGCATCCTATTCTGTTACCTCCACAGCAACAAGTCGTATTTGTACAGAAATCATTTATGTTACCGAATGGACAATTAGCAGAGGTAACAGAAGAATATACGGTGGATGAAGACCCGGAAGAAACACGTCAACGCTTAAGGGCACAGGCGGCCATGAATCGGATGTTTAAGCGGGAGCAAATGAAAGCGCTGCTAAAAATGAGGCGTCGTCCTGATCGTCAAAGTCAGAGTCAAGAAGATAAAAATTCCCAATCATTGAAAAAACTAGAGAAAGAGAAATCTGAGCGTGCGGATTTAGAAAAGGTATTGAAGAAAACCCAGCTTGCGAAGGAGGTATTTTCTGACTTTTTATTCAAGGAAAGACCAATTCTTCAGCGTCTTCAACCAGCCTATTTAGATAGTTTGATTCAAAAAGAATTGCATGATAAAGGAGTTGCGCTAGACTATTCTTTTGGTATTCAAAATTCACCTAAATCCTGGATATACTCTTCATCGCCTGAAATTAAGAACCAAAAGAAAGTATTTGAAGCGGATTTATTCCCGAATGATCTGCATCCATCAAAAAATGTATTAAAAATCTATTTTCCCGATAGTGCCTCATTTATTTGGCAAACCATGGGCCTTAGTTTAGCGGGTTCAGGCTTATTATTACTTGTGATGATCGGCTGTTTTTATTTTGCGGTTTTGACCATTTTGAGACAAAAAAAGCTGGCAACAGTGAAAAATGATTTCATCAACAACATGACGCACGAGTTCAAGACGCCTATCACTTCGATTTCGCTAGCGACTCAGTTGTTACAAGAGGAATTGAAACCAGGGAAAAATGACTCAATTTTGCGTTATTTAGGCATAATTAAGGAAGAGAATACCCGCTTAGGACAGCAGGTGGAGCGCGTGTTGCAGACAGCTCAAATGGAACGAGAGGAAATCACGCTCAAACGCAAGTCTGTCGACTTATCGGCCTTAATACATCATGTAGCCGAGATAAATGGGCCATTGTTTGATTCAGTTAACGGAAACTTAACCATAAAATTAGCTGATTTACCCGCCTCTATTTTACTCGATGAGGTACATATTTCCAATGTGTTGAATAATTTATTAGATAATGCAGTGAAGTACAGCCCCTCTAATCCGCGAGTTGAAATTGATGCCCGTTCACAGGATCAAGGCATATTAATAGCTGTAAGAGACCAAGGAATGGGAATGCCGAAAGAAGCGTTAAATAATATTTTCGATCCATTTTACCGGGTGCCTACCGGAAATGTGCACAATGTGAAGGGATTTGGTTTAGGCCTAAGCTATGTGAGGAAAATCGTCGAAGCCCACGAAGGGAAAGTGACCGTAAAAAGTAAATTAGGAGAAGGAAGTACATTTGAAATCTATTTACCCTATGTCAAAAACGCCTGAAATTTTAGTCGCAGAGGATGACCCGAATTTAGGGTTATTGTTAACGGAATTCTTGAAAAAGAAGGGATATAAAGTGTCTTGGGCTCAGAACGGGGACGAAGCATTGGATCTTTTCGTAAAAGGCTCTTTCGATCTATGTTTATTAGACGTGATGATGCCTAAGAAGGATGGTTTTTCTTTGGCCAAAGACATTCGTGCAAATCACCAACAGGTGCCCATCATATTCCTTACAGCGAAGTCGATGGAGGAAGATACACTTCACGGCTTTAAGGTGGGAGCCGATGATTATTTAACCAAGCCTTTCTCGATGGAGGTGCTCGTGGCGAGAATGGAAGCCATTCTTCGCAGAAGTCATTCCGATAAATCGGTACCTAGTTTGGCTGAAGAAATTACCTTAGGAAATTACACGTATATCCCAGCAAAAATGCGTCTAAGTATCGGAGATACGGAATTAAAGTTCACTCCGAAAGAGAACGAATTAATGAAGCTCTTGTGCGAGAATTTAGGTCGTCCGGTGAGCCGTAGTTATGCCTTGAAATTAATTTGGGGAGATGATACCTATTTCAATGCTAGAAGTATGGACGTGTACATGACCAAGTTGCGCAAGATGCTAAAAGAAGACCCTCGCGTCCAGCTATTGAATCTGCACGGCGAGGGTTTCCGATTGAGTGTAGAAGGTCTTTAGTTAATGTGTGTAAAGCCGGTATAAGGGACTAATACCTCTGGAATCTTAATTCCATCCGGTCCCTGGTTATTCTCTAAAATAGATGCCACGATACGAGGAAGTGCTAAAGCCGATCCATTCAAGGTATGACAAAGGATTGATTTTCCGTCCACTTTCGTTCTTAGCTTCAAGCGGTTCGCTTGGAAAGTCTCGAAATTAGAAACGGAACTCACCTCTAACCAGCGGTTTTGAGCTCCAGACCACGCTTCCATATCATAAGTTAACGCTGAAGCAAAACCCATATCCCCGCCACATAGGCGAAGGACGCGGTAATGTAATCCTAATTTCTGAAGTAATCCTTGTACGTGTAACGACATTTCCTCTAAAGCCGCATAGGAATTCTCAGGCTTGTGAATCTGAACGATTTCAATCTTGTCAAATTGGTGCAAACGGTTTAAACCACGCACGTGAGCTCCCCAAGAACCTGCTTCGCGACGGAAACAAGGTGTGTGGCCTACATTTTTGATCGGCAATTCTTTCTCGTTCACAATCACATCCCGGTATAAGTTTGTGATGGGAACCTCCGCCGTCGGAATTAAGAATAAGCCTTCCTCTTTTGTGACATACATTTGGCCTTCTTTATCCGGCAATTGTCCTGTCCCGAAACCCGAGTCTTCATTGATCAAAATCGGAGGTTGAATCTCGTAATAACCTGCTTTGATGGCTTCGTCAAGGAAGAAGTTAATTAGCGCCCGTTGTAAACGCGCGCCTTTTCCTTTGTAAACAGGGAAACCTGCACCCGTAATTTTATTTCCTAAGTCAAAATCGATGATATCGTATTTCTTAATTAAGTCCCAGTGAGGTTGTGCATCCGCAGCTAGTTCAGGTACAGATCCCCACGTTAAAACCACCTCATTGTCATCAGCCGTTTTTCCTTGTGGAACGGAGCTGTGAGGAAGGTTTGGTAAAGTGACTAACAGATCTGTTAACTCCTTTTCGGCGGCTCTCGCAGCCTCTTCCATTTCCTTAATCGATGCTTTAAGGGCAGCTGTTTCTGAACGCTTGCCTTCGGCTAATTCTTTTTGGCCGGATTGCATTAATGCCCCGATTTCTTTTGCGGCTGCATTTGATTTTTCTAAAGCAGATTCGGCTTGCTGTAAAAGTGTTTTGCGTTGATCGTCTTGTGCGATCAATTTCACTACGATTTCAGCCGCATCCGCAACATGCTTCTTTTGTAAACCAGCGATCGTGGTTTCTTGATTTGCGCGAATAAAGGGTAAAGTTAACATAGCTCGGTTTTTTAGAAAAGTCCTTCGTTTAATGCGTTTAATGCATCATTCTTGTGGGAAGCATCGACTAATAAAGAAATATTGTGTTCGGATGCACCGTATGAAATCATTCGAATAGGAATGTTTTTGACTGCATTTATAACTTTAATGGCAATTCCTTCTTTATCTGCCCAGAAATTTCCCACGATACAAATAATCACTTGGTTCATGTCTGGATCTTCTAGCTCAGCAAACTCGCGTAATTCGCTCATGATCGCATCTAAATGCGTCGTTTGGTCTATGGTTACGCTCACAGAAACCTCTGAGGTTGTGATCATATCGACCGGTGTTTTGTATTTTTCAAACACCTCAAATACGCGTTTTAAGAAGCCATATGCATTCAACATGCGTGTTGAGTGAATGTATATGGCGGTAATATTATCTTTTGCGGCAATCGCTTTGATTTCCACGTCAGTTGATTTCTCAGAGATCAATGTCCCGAAAGCACTCGGTTCCATCGTATTTTTCAAACGAACTGGTACCCCTTTTAATTTCGCCGGGGTGATGGTGCTTGGGTGCAAGATTTTGGCCCCAAAATAAGCCAACTCCGCCGCCTCAGCGAACGAAAGCTCGCGAATAGGGAAGGTGTTCTTCACAATACGTGGATCGTTATTATGCATGCCATCGATGTCCGTCCAGATCTGAACTTCCTCCGCTTGAATCGCACCACCGATTAAGGAAGCCGTGTAATCGGATCCACCACGTTTTAAATTATCTACTTCACCTGCCGGATTACGGCAGATGAATCCTTGTGTAACGAAAATTTGTTTGCCTTTAACTGGAGATAATACGGCTGCTAATTTTTGTTCGATGACGGATAAAATAGGCTCATTATCTTCGTCAATGACCATAAAATCTAAAGCTGGCAATAAGGCAGAACTAACGCCTTCCTCTTGCAAGAAAGCTTCGAAAATTTGAGTAGAAAGCAATTCGCCTAATGCGACCATTTCCTTCTCTTGCTTCCCGGTGTAGGGAGCCGTAGCAATTAGGCTATCGATGAAATTAAATTCTTTTTCAACAATGGCTTGCCCTTTTCCTAGGCCGGCAGGAGTCGAATATAATTCAGTTAAGAATTGATCATAATGCGCACGTAATTCATTCGCTTTCGCTTTAGCATCAGACTGATTACCTGCATTCAAGGATTCTGAGATTGATAGTAGGGTATTCGTGCTGCCAGAAAGGGCAGAAAGCACCACAATTTTAGGTTGACCATCTTCCGTAATTAGCTGACGGATAGACTTCATTCGCTCTGGTTTTCCGACGGAGGTACCTCCAAATTTCCAAACTTGCATATATTCTCGTATTATATTCCTAACATCTTGATGGCTGTTATGGCCGCCTCATCGCCCTTATTTCCGTGTTTTCCACCTGCACGATCCATTGCTTGCTCCTGTGAATTTGGTGTCAATACCCCAAAAATCACTGGTTTATCATACTTCAAACTCACATTCGTAATCCCGTCCGCTACTGCCTGGCAGATAAAGTCGAAGTGTCTTGTCTCTCCTTGAATTACACAACCTAGGCAGATAACGGCATCGATATTCGATTGCTGAGCCATTTTTTGAGCTCCTAAGCTTAATTCGAAGCTACCAGGAACTTTGACACTTATTATATTTTCCTCCTTTGCTCCGTATTTCAACAAGGTGTCATAGGCGCCTGAATACAAGGCATGAGTCACTTCCGTGTTCCATTCAGAAACAACAATGGCGAAGGTTTTACCTGAAACGTCAGGCAAATTTTCGGTGGTAAAATCACTCAGGTTTTTAAGTGCTGAAGCCATAATAGGGGTTAAAAAAACAAGGGATAAAAGCTCAAGCTCTTATCCCTCATCCTATAATCTGTTCTAAAAATTATTCAGAGATAGAGCTTTCTAAGATCGCTTTGTATTTCTTCGCTGGAATCGACTCAGATGATTGTCCGTATTTCTCAACAATGATCGAGTACGTGTCTACTGCTTCCTTTACTTGTTTATTTGCCTCGTAAGCATTCGCTAACTTTAACAAATAGGTAGGAGTGAA
>JACCDN010241515.1_pt1 | contig 18189 bp, 11 predicted proteins | sample 7441691 | NCBI WGS metagenome assembly JACCDN01 (sample SAMN15323439, study PRJNA562643) | freshwater metagenome | isolation source: river surface water | place: USA:Blue River Watershed | collected 2017-08-16
CGGCATGAGCGGCCAGCGACTGCGCCACCATGCTGCCCCGCGGTCTGCGACGTCCAGCCCAAATATCGTGTGCCAATGCCATGTCCAGCCCTCCTTCTTCCACCGCCCATAACGCTCCGACAACAGATACACCGCGCATTAAAGCAGTACAATGCATACCTGGCGCATCCAGCAACCTGCGCAGATCCAGCGGAGAGGTACGATAATGAGCATGGATTAGCAGGCCATAAAATTGCGCCAGCCGTTGTGGAAACAGCAACCAGTCCGCCTGATGACAGCAGATAATTTTTACAGGTATTGATGATAGCGGTTCAGTCACTTCATCAACCCACAATAGCGTTCTATCCAGCAGCAATTCTAAGGGATCCTGTGCTGCCCAACGTACAGGTTCCGTGAGTGTGAAACCATACCAGTTTGGTAATGAAGCACAAAATTTGAGCAAAAAACCCCGCCCGGTCCCTTCATAGCCCTGTACTGTTGTGGTCAATAAAACTCTGGGGAAATAGCTAATTAGCGCCTGTAATAATGGCGCTGGTATCGCCGCTGCTTCATCAATTAACAACCAGTCCACCTTACTGGTATCCTGCACACGGCAATGGGCAAGTAACGCATCAGGGGCCCAAAAAAACATGCGCTTACCTGACCACTGGCTCAGCACATCGGTGGCGGCAGCGGCAGGTCCCGTTACCCAACACAGACCCGGCCAGCGGTCAATTAGCATGCCTGCAAGTGCGGACTTTCCTCTTCCACGCGCCGCAGTCACTGTCCATACACCCTTTTTTGCGGCCATAAGCTTAGCCAGTATGGCCTGTTGTTGTAGCCCTGGTTGACCATTAGCAGGCTGCCAACAGGAATGAGCATGTCCTTTTGGTATCACCAAGCTATCGCCCTGATGCCACAATACCACGTCCGGATCGGCAGACAATTGCTGCTGAAAATAGCCAATGAAATTGGGTGCCATTACCGGTTCAGGTTGGCCACTCCAACGCAGACTGTCTTCATCAGGCATAAAGGGCCAGTCCGACCAGGGTGGTACCAATAAGAGCAGCCAGCTACCGGCACGCAGCATGCCCGTCAGTATTGCCAACGCCTCAATATCCAATCCCGATAGTGCATCAAAGATGCCATGCAGGATTTCCTGACCCAGCCATTTTTTCAGTGCACCCGGCAGAACGGTATGGGCCTTTTGGGGCGCAGTCTTTCCTACCCAAAGCCAGTCACCTGCCAATTGGCCACTCAGCATCCGTGCCTGATACCGACACCAATCCGTTTCACCACTGATCACCAACAGGCGGCGTATACCCCGTTGCTGCATCACTCGCTGACTGGCGATGAAATCAGCATTCACCTGCAATCAAACGCCATACAAAGTGCAAAATGCACAGTACTCATTTTTCCATCTGAGACAAACCTGTAACGTTAAAATAAATTTTTTAACTTAATCACGGATATTATTAAAATAATTATTAACATTTGTTTCATTAGTATTGATTTTGAGTAAAAATCATCATCATAAAAATAATGGAGGCATTATGCCCACTCACGATATCTCACCAAAATTCAATACCCCACTGAATTATCCCTTGAACGATCATAGAATAGAAAAAATCATCAGGGCGCATTCACTGAATGAGGCATCCCAAATGGGATTATTGGATAGCATTCTCGACCGTTTTTTTCACAATGAAGTTAAAAAAACGACCATCACCACCCTGTATCAACAACTTGCCATACCTGATGAAAGTAATCTCTATGAATATCATCCCATCAAAATAGCCAGCCGGTTTAATACACTAAGGACAATGGCTGCAGAAGAGTATCAGTCACACTTTAACATCGACGTGTTCCGGGATGAAAAAAATGATAATCAATGGTCATATGCCCTGAATATAGAAAACACCCTGTTCTATCAATCAAAACCGTTGGACTACCACTACAACAATCATTTCAACACATTTTGCGCATTAAAATATGTGATGAATTTTAACAACGATTTTTATCAATACCGGGAAGAAATCACCCTGGATAAATTTATTCAACGCCGTATATCATGCCTGTCAGATGAAACCCGTGTTCGGGAATATCTGGCACAACATCTGGATGATGACCGCTATTCCAGATATAACTTCGTTGCAAGTACGATCAACCCTGGCGATAAAAATCAATTACTTGTTAAATTTCAGGATGACGTATTGGTGGTATCCAATCGCGCCTCCAGCAGGCATGAGTTTCGTGGTCGAATCCTTCAGGAGGTACTGGAAACAGCGTCATTTAATAACCTACGAGAACTGCTCAGCAATGGACACATGACGCAAAAAGATGAAGCACTCCTTATGCTGGCCGTATCGTCTAAAAGAGATTTAATGGACATGATTGGCAATGAGATTCATTCCGATGAAGTGCGCACTGTTGCATACAACACAAAAGTCGGCAATACCACATTGGGCGCACTGTGGAATCTGACACCACCCTCGTCTCCGCACAGCGATATTTTTTCCGTTCTTTAATCCTGTAACCCAGTGGAAAACGAAAATCGAGGGGAAATGCCATTGACATAACGTGTGCACAATATGAGCAATGAGGATTACAGGAAAAAATTTTTGACCATGACTGCTAATCCCCGCGATCCCCTTATCAGAGATCGCGGCAAATGGGATTATTTTTATTACTATTCTGTATCCTTCTGGTTGAGTACCGCCTGGAACACAGTGACCAAGGCATCATTTTGCGTTTGAGTCAGGGTATGACCTTTGGGATCAATAAACTGCAAACTACTCCGGTTATCAAGATCGCCAACCTGTAATTTATAATCTCCCTCCTGGAGCTCTGGATTTTTGGCACCTAATGCAGCCCAAACTGTACTGCCGGGGTTTTCATAACTTACCTTCAACATTCCCTGAGCACGACTACTATCAGTCACTTTCATGCCTGCCTTTGTCAAGGCTGCTGGCAGACGCTGCCAAAGTGTATTGTATGTTGTACGAACAATGAGCAAAGGTAAGCCGGTATCATCAATGCCATTTTGAACATACAGCGTTTCCGTTTTAGATATCCGTTGGTCATTTTCAAAATCGCTAAACATCTTATCCAAACCGTTAATGATACTGTTTAACATCATGCTGTTATAACGCTGAATTTCAGATTTATCCGTGACTGGCTGACCTGCCTGCTGCAACTCAACAGATTTAACCATCAACACCCACTGATAACCCTGAGGTTGAACACTTATCTGATAACGTCCTGCCAACGGCGTATCTTCATCAGCACGTGACCATGTTAACCAGTCAGTCATCAGTGTTTGATTGACGCTTTGGTGACTGAGCAGCGGAAAATTGTTATCCTGCATGACCTTCAGAATCTGTGACCAGAGGTTACGGTTCCGGGCATTATTTTCGACCACAAACTTACCGATGCCATTGGCATACTCGGCCCGTGATCCATTTAATAAAGGTACAGGTTGTGCTGGTGGACGAATGTCCACTTGCTTACCAACAGCTTGCGGCAATGATGTAGCCTTGATATAAAAATCATTATTGCGCAATGGCAGTGCCATGCCTGAAGGTACATGCAACACCTGCAATGAAGGTGCATCAAGATAAGTCTCGTTTCCATTGGCCTGACGCTTATATTGCTGGTCAGTAGAACATCCAGCAAGTAGCAATAATGGTATTACCGTGATCCTTGCCACTTGTCGCTTTAGTGTCATCAAATTTCCCCAAAAGTTACAACAAGCCAGCGTTTTTCAATGTGTTTTCTACTACAGCTCTGGCGTTATCCGTTAACGATGTCATTGGCAGACGCAGGGTATCCGTTTCGATTAATCCCAGAGCCTTGCAAGCCCATTTCACCGGGATAGGGTTGGTTTCTACAAATAAACATTCATGAACAGGCATCAGGTACTGATTTAAACGATAGGCTTTAATAAAATCGCCCTGCGCTGCCAACGCACACAGTTGTGCCATTTCACGGGCAGCAACATTTGCTGTCACTGATATAACGCCTTTCCCGCCCAGATACATAAAATCCAGCGCACTAACGTCATCGCCACTGAGTAAAACGAAGTCCTCATCATCAACAAGTTGTCGAATCTGATTCACCCGGCCTAAATTCCCTGTTGCTTCCTTAACAGCAACAATATTTTCAATATTCGCTAAACGGGCAATGGTAGCAGGCAGTAGATCACAACCCGTACGCGAAGGCACATTGTAGAGGATTTGTGGCAAATCAGTTTGTTGGGCAATGGCTTTAAAATGCTGAAATAATCCTTCTTGTGTGGGCCTATTGTAATAAGGTGTCACAACCAAACAACCCACAACGCCTGAACCATTAAAACGCCGTGTCAGGGCTATTACTTGTGCCGTTGAATTAGAACCCGTTCCTGCTATAACAGGAATACGCCCTTGCGCCAGTTCAAGGGTCAGCATAATAACCTCAACATGCTCCTCATGGCTCAAGGTTGCAGATTCACCAGTAGTCCCCACTGCAGCGATAGCCGCAGTTCCACTGGCTATGTGATACTCTATCAACTTCTTAAGGCTGCCGCGATCAACAGTACCTTTAGCGTCCATCGGTGTTATCAGTGCAACAATACTTCCCGTAAACATTAACCATCCCCGTTACAAAAACCGTTCATGGTACTTTTTACTGCCATTGAAAAGCAAGTCAACAACAGCATCGCCCAGTCAATACTGGCAGGGAAATTTTCCCTGTTTATCCTGCCGCCCACAATAGAGGCTAACAATTTATTATTACTATAAGATCTCTGTACGAAAAAAATCCAGCATTCCCACAATAATACAGGCTAGAGTCAATATCACTAACGCACACCCTCTTACTGAATGCTTTACTGATATATTTAACTCTTGCAGTATAAATACACGCTGGCGCAGCTATACTTGAACGCTTGGCCAAAATCCCGCTGATCGCGGGATATTTGATGAAAAAAACAGGCGTTGCGTGTGCAATGCAAACCTTGAAAAATTGCCGGTCGTGATTCATATTCATGACTTGTATCACAAAAATAGCTTATGACCACGCTATTCTTTCGTCGTTTATGTACAGAGTGCATGCGAGGCAGCCGGGCAGTATTAATATTGTAAGTAACGTATCCACAGCGTAACGATAAATGGAGAATCATGATGCCACCATTAAAACAGGGCGATGTTGCACCTCAATTCAATTTGCCTGACCAGGACGGTGAACTGATTAGTTTGAACGATTTCCACGGACAACGTGTACTGGTCTACTTTTATCCCAAAGCGATGACGCCAGGTTGTACCGTCCAGGCCTGTGGCTTGCGCGATAATATGGATGAACTAAAAAAATTTAATGTTGAAGTATTAGGTATCAGTACTGATAAGCCTGCCAGGCTATCTCGTTTCGCTGAAAAAGAAGTGCTTAACTTCACTTTATTGTCTGATGAAGATCACCAGATTGCCGAACAATTTGAGGTTTGGGGAGAAAAAATCTTTATGGGAAAAACCTATGATGGTATATATCGCATTAGTTTTCTCATTGATAAGAATGGTAAAATTGAACATGTCTTTGATAATTTTAACACCGGCAATCATCATGAAGTTGTGTTAACGTACCTGAAGGAACATCAATAACCTTGTTGAAAATGAAACATTAATAAAATGCCATCCATGTTCTTGTCATATGATTAGTCAGCTAAACAAAACAATGAGCATCTTGTTGCCAGGCATTTTTTTATTATCCATGGCAACAGCTGTCAATGGGATGATTCAAGATCAGTTGCCTGATATGGGCACCACTGCCAGTAACGTCCTGAGTATCAATCAGGAAGTGGCCATGGGCGATTTCTATGCTCGCCAGATGAGAGCCAGTACCCCGCTAATCTACGATCCACTGTTAATACAATATATTAATAAATTAGGTCAGCAACTGGTAGCCAATGCCCCTTCTGTTCGTACAGCATTTCATTTTTATCTGGTCCGTAACGAGCACATTAACGCCTATGCTTTCTTTGGCGGTCATGTCGTACTGCATTCAGGATTATTCCGTGATACCCAAAATGAAAGTGAATTGGCATCAGTCATGGCGCATGAAATCGCCCACGTTACTCAGCGTCACCTGGCCAGAGCTATCGAAGCGCAACAAAAAAACACACCCATCACATGGATAGGCACGCTAGGCTCTATTCTGCTCATCATGGCAAATCCACAGGCTGGCATGGCAGCCCTGAGTACTACTTTAGCAAGCACCCGCCAGGGTATGCTCAGTTTTAATCAGTTAAACGAGCAAGAAGCCGATCGCATAGGTCTGCAGATATTACAACGTGCTGGATTCAATCCTCAGGCCATGTCTGACTTCATGCAAACCTTAACGACACAATCACGTGCTGCTGAAAAACCACTAGAAATACTATTAACACATCCATTGCCTGCCAGCCGCCTTGCGGATATACGTAACCGCGTCGGCCAGCTACCTGTACACCAAGTATCCTCTTCACAGGATTATCTGCTGGCTAAAATACGTATTCTTGGTATGTACAGTCCACAACAGACAGGATTAAACCAACAGCTATTGAATGCCTACCGTCAGGGTAATGAAAAGCAGCAATTAGCCGCAAAATATGGCCAAGCAATTTTATACTACCATGAAAAAAAATATGCCCAAGCCAGCCAGCTATTACAGCACCTACTGGACAAAGACCAAAATAATATCTGGCTTCTGGATTTAATGACCGATATCGATCTCAAGCAGGATAAAATCCAACAGGCAATTGCAAGACTGCAAAAAATCATGACGATGCAAAACAACCAGCCCGTATTACAACTCAATCTGGCTAATGCTTGGGTTAAAGGGGGACGAGCGGCAGCGGCAACCCAACTGCTTTATCATTATACCTTTAATAACCCGAATGACCCTAATGGTTGGGATCTTCTTGCCGAGGCTACCGCTGCACAAGGATTACGTGATGAAGAACTGTCCGCACGTGCTGAAAGTCTGGCACTTAACTGCCAACTGACGCAGGCAATTAGCCTGCTCAGTGATGCCAGTTCCCTGGTCAAATTGGGCAGCCTTAAACAGGCGCGTTATGATGCCAGAATTGATCAATTGCGTCAGCTGAATCAACGTTATCGCCAGTATCAAGGCTTGTGAAGCACGATGGTTCATAACTTCAGAATCTCTTTCACGAAAGGGATAGTCAACTTACGTTGTGCCGTGATAGAAGCATGATCCAGCCTGTTGAGGACAATAAACAACGTACGCATTTCTCTGTCCAGACGTTTCAATAGAAAACGGCCTAAGTCTTCCGGCAATTCAAAACCGCGTAATTTGGCCCGTAATTGCAGCGCCTGCAATTTACCGGCATCTGACAACGGTTGTAACTTGTATATTTGACCCCAGTCAAGACGAGACGCCAGATCGGGAAGCTGTAAGTTCAGCCGACGTGGCGTGCAATCCCCGGTAATCAATAAACGGGTGCGCCCTGTTTCAACGATACGATTATAGAGATTAAAAATCGCCATTTCCCAGTGCGCATCACCCGCAATACACTCAATATTATCAATACATACCAAGGCCAGCTCTTCCATACCATCCAATACCTCTGGTACAAACCAGGCACGTTTATCCAAGGGCACATAACCCACGGCGTCACCTTTTTGTGATAATTCTGCACAGGCAGCATGTAACAAGTGGCTACGCCCTCCACCCTCCCGTGACCAAAAGTAAATATAACTGGCATGAACCTGATTAACAGCAGACTGTATTGCAGCTAACAACGAGGGATTTTCCCCGGGATAAAAACTGGCAAAAGTTTCATCATCGGGAAGATAAAGTGGTAACGAAAGCTGTACCGGCGTATTCAGACACACCTCAAAAAAGAACAGCAAAATAACCTGATTTTCATCATATCATGAGCCATTTTTTGTTTGCCCTATTTGGTCCCAAATAGCTTATCGCCCGCATCACCGAGCCCAGGAATAATGTAACCTTTTTCATTCAGCCCTTTATCAATAGCTGCAGTGTATAATTCAACATCCGGATGCGCCTTTTCCAAGGCGCGAATACCCTCAGAGGCCGCAACCAGTACTAATACTTTAACCTGCTGGCAGCCCGCATTTTTTAATAAATCAATGGTTGCTATCATGGAGCCCCCTGTTGCCAGCATGGGATCAACCACCAAAGCCATACGTTCATGAATATCAGAAACCAGCTTGTGAAAATACGGAACCGGTTGTAATGTTTTTTCATTACGATAAATACCCACCAGACTGATACGTGCATTGGGTATATTCTCAAGTACTCCCTCCATCATACCAAGGCCAGCACGCAATATCGGCACCAAGGTAATTTTTTTGCCTTTAATTTGCTCAATATCAACCGGTCCACACCAACCCTTAATGGTCACTTTTTCGGTCTCTAAATCAGCCGTGGCAACATAAGTCAGTAAACTGCCTACTTCAGAGGCTAGTTCTCGAAAACGTTTAGTACTGATATCGCTTGCACGCATTAAACCCAGTTTGTGCTGTACCAGAGGGTGTTTCACCTCAACGAGTTTCATTGTTTTCTCCCAATTTACGGTGAATTGCATCGGCAATCAAACATGGCAAAATAATAACCTCTTTTATTACAAGTGATACTTTGCCTGATACCGATAATACGATGTATTCGATTGGCTTTCGCAAAAAGCAATCCGTAACCTTGTTACAGGCTCTGCACATCAGGTGCGTCCGCCTTTTATTATTACAAACAATCAATCGGAGATATTATCAACAAATACCGGTAATAATTAAACAAAATCACTTTATTTCCTGTTCATCTCTGACAATAATAATGTCTGAAGACATGCAATACTCAGACATGCCATTAAAATGGAGTGACCATGAGTCAGGAAACGTGCTATGTCGAAAAAGAACTCAGTTGGTTATCTTTTAATGAAAGGGTACTGCAGGAAGCTGCTGATAAAAATAACCCCCTGATCGAACGCATGCGTTTTCTTGGTATTTATTCCAATAACCTGGATGAATTTTATAAAGTCCGTTTTGCTGATCTTAAAAGACGCATCTTAATTCGTACCGAACAAGGTTCAGGCGGAGCATCACAGCGTTTATTAAGAAAAATCCAGGCAAAAGTTGTTAAGGCCGATCAGAAATTCAACCGTCTCTACAACACTCTTCTGTTAGAGATGGCCCGTAACCGAATCTTTTTAATCAACGAACATCAGATTTCAGAAAACCAACAACGCTGGTTATTACAATATTTTAAACAGCATCTTCGTCAGCACATTACACCGATATTAATTAATCACGAAACAAATCTGATCCAGTTCTTAAAAGACGACTACACCTATCTGGCCGTGGAAATTATTCGTGGTCAGCATATTGAATATGCCTTGCTGGAAATTCCTGCAGATAAAGTCTCTCGTTTTGTCAATCTGCCACCGGAAACATTACGTCGTCGTCATTCAATGATATTACTGGATAACATTCTACGTTATTGTCTGGATGAAATTTTTAAAGGGTTTTTCGATTACGATACACTCAATGCCTATTCCATGAAAATGACACGGGATGCAGAATACGATCTGGTGACTGAAATGGAATCCAGCCTGTTAGAACTGATGTCGTCCAGCCTGAAACAGCGCCTGACTGCAGAGCCCGTACGTTTTGTTTATCAGAGTGATATGCCTGACGAAATGGTCGAGCTGCTGCGTGGGAAATTAGGGCTGTCTAATGATGATTCAGTAATTGCAGGAGGCCGCTACCATAATTTCAGGGACTTTGTTAATTTTCCCAATGTTGGGAACAGCAATCTGGTCTATGCACCCACACCGCGCTTACGTCATCTCTGGTTTAATAAATTTCGTAACGGTTTTGATGCCATACGTGAACGGGATATTTTGCTTTATTATCCGTATCATACTTTTGCCCACGTGCTGGAGTTATTGCGCCAGGCATCATTCGATCCCTGTGTACTGACGATAAAAATCAACATCTACCGTGTCGCCAAAGACTCACGTATTATTGAATCGATGATCCATGCCGCCCACAATGGTAAAAAAGTGACCGTGGTGGTCGAATTACAGGCTCGTTTTGACGAAGAGGCCAATATTCACTGGGCAAAAAGCCTGACGGCAGCGGGTGTACATGTCATTTTCTCGGCACCCAGATTGAAAATCCATGCCAAGTTATTCCTTATCTCCCGTCGGGAAGGGGATAAAATCATACGCTATGCCCATATTGGTACTGGTAATTTTAATGAAAAAACAGCACGTCTCTATACGGATTATTCTCTGCTAACCGCCGTTGCCTGTATTACCAATGAAGTGCGCCGGGTTTTTAATTTTATAGAAAATCCTTATCTGCCGGTCAAATTTGAACATCTCATGGTATCACCTCAGAACTCACGATTAATGCTGTATCAACTGATCGATCAAGAAATTACTCATGCCATGGCCGGTGAAACATCAGGAATTACATTAAAACTGAATAATCTGGTGGATAAGGATCTGGTAGATAGACTCTATCGTGCATCGAGTGCCGGTGTCCCAATCCGCTTGTTAATACGTGGCATGTGTTCATTAATCCCCAATTTACCCGGCATCAGCGAAAACATTCAGGCCACGAGCATTGTCGACCGCTATCTTGAGCACGATAGAATTTATGTATTTGAAAATAATGGAAATAAATTAGTTTATCTCTCATCTGCTGACTGGATGACACGTAACATTGATTACCGAATTGAAGTTGCCGTAGCATTACTGGATCCCAGATTAAAACAACAAATACTGGATATTCTGGAACTCCTGTTCAACGACACCATAAAAGCTCGTCATATTGATAAAAAACTCAGTAATCGCTACGTACTTTTCGGTAACCGGGGCAAAATGCGTGCTCAGATCGCTATTTATAACTATTTAAAAAATCTGGAACAACCAGATCACCAAGCTTGATACTATGCCACTTATCAATAATACCACTACGCAATCCCAGGAAATTGCAGCAATAGATCTTGGTTCAAACAGTTTTCATATGGTTATTGCCCGCATCGTCAACGGCGCCATTCAGGTTCTCGGTCGATTAAAACAACGCGTTCATCTGGCTGATGGGTTCGATAACAACCGTATCCTCAGTGAACAGGCAATTGAACGAGGCTTATCCTGCCTTGCTCTGTTTGCTGAACGCCTGCAAGGTTTTCCCGCTAAAAATGTCTGTATTGTCGGCACCCATGCTCTGCGCGAAGCCGCTAACACAGAGACTTTTCTTAAACGGGCAGCACAGATCATTCCCTATCCCATCGAAATTATTTCCGGTCATGAAGAAGCACGACTGATCTTTATGGGTGTCGAACACACGCAACCGGAGAAAGGTCGCAAACTGGTTATTGATATTGGTGGCGGTTCTACCGAACTGATCATCGGTGCAAATTTCGAGCCATTACTCATAGACAGTAGAAATATGGGGTGTGTCAACTTCAGAAAACAATTTTTTTCCCAAGGTGACAACAACCCCATCCACTTTCAACGCGCCCGTCTGGCCGCCATTCAAATGCTGGAAGATCTGTCCTGCCGGTATCGACGTCACGGATGGGAATATGCGTTAGGGGCATCCGGGACTATCAAAACCATACAGGAAGTGTTAACGGCAAGAGGCTATAAAGACGGTTTGATCACCCTAGAACGCCTGGAAATGCTGGTTGAGCAGGTAGCAAAATTCGGACGATTCGAGGCCCTCGACCTGCCTGGACTGTCCGAAGAACGCAAGCCCGTCTTCATCCCGGGGCTGGCCATTTTATGTGGTGTTTTTGACGCGCTGGCCATTCAAGAGTTACAACTATCCCATGGCGCCCTGCGCGAAGGCGTACTCTATGGAATGGTTGATCGTTTCTGTCATCAGGATATCCGTCAACGCACGGCCACAAGCATGGCCGAACACTATAATATTGACAGGAAACAGGCCAGACGTGTACTGAAAACCACAGAGCAACTCTACGATCAGTGGTCAAGACAAAATACCGAACTGGCCAATACACAGTTGGAAGCTTTGTTAAAGTGGGCAGCCATGCTGCATGAAGTGGGTTTAAATATTAATCACACGGGTATGCATCGCCATTCCGCGTATATCTTACAACACACCAACTTACCCGGTTTTAATCAGGAACAACAACTCTTACTGGCTACCCTGGTGCGTTTCCACCGTAAGGCAATAAAGCTGGAGGAACTTCCAAAACTGCATCTGTTCAAAAAGAAACACTATCTACCTTTAATTCAATTACTACGGCTCGCTGTGTTACTCAATAACCAACGTCAAGCAGTGACTAAACCGCAACACTTAACCTTAATCACCGATAGCAACTATTGGACATTATACTTTCCTCATGGCTATCTGACGCAAAATACACTGGTGCAACTTGATCTTGAGCAAGAGCAGCACTGTTGGAATGATGTTGTTGGCTGGAAGCTGACCATTGCACAAAACGATAATCCCGACGAGGAAGCGTGCTATTCTGAATGACGCTAATATTATCGCCAAGCGCTTGCTTGATTCAGGCTGTCAATATCATTATGCTCCAGCTTCAGCGTTGCTGCCTGTACCAGCTCAGATAACTGCTCCAACGATGTCGCACTGACAATGGGCGCAGTAATACCTGGGCGTGCTATCTGCCAAGCCAACGCGACCTGAGCGTGTGTCGCCTGGTATTTCTCAGCGATGTGATCGAGTGCTGCCAGAATTTTTTGTCCACGTGCATCAAGATATTTCTCCACAACAGCTTTCCCACGTGGACTTTTGTGTACATCTTCAGGATGACGGTATTTCCCGGACAAAAAACCACTCGCCAGCGCATAATAATTGATAACGCCCACCTGTTGCTGTATCACCAAGGGCTCCAGCGCACACTCATACCCCTCACGGTCATATAAATTATATTCTGGTTGTAGGGATTCATAACGTGCCAGCCCATGTTGTTTACTGATCTCCAGTGCCTGAAGCAGACGTTCAGCACTGTAATTAGAAGCGCCAATGGCTCTGACTTTTCCTTCCTTAATCAGAGCATCAAAAGCCTCCAACGAAGCCTGTAATGGCGTATTTTTATCATCTTCATGGGACTGATATAGATCGATATAATCGGTCTGCAAGCGACGTAAAGAATCTTCCACCGCCTGTCGGATATAGCGAGGTGACAAACCCGCTTTACCTTCCCCCATCGGTTTACCGACCTTAGTCGCAATAATCACCTGATCCCGTTGCTTCCTTTTTTTCAACCAATGTCCAATAATGGTTTCAGACTCACCACCCTGATTACCGGTAACCCAACGAGAATAAACATCAGCGGTATCGATAAAATTAAGCCGATGCGCAAGCAAGGCGTCCAACAAACTGAATGCCCTCTCCTGAGGCACTGTCCAACCAAAAACATTACCGCCAAACACCAACGCGGGTATTGAAATACCGGAATGTCCTAAGATTTTATTGTTCATCGCAATCTCATGAAATGATAATGATAAGGTTAAGCATTCATTTTTTTATAATTATAATCGTAAAATAATCACAAGGCATTATTTAACCTTATGCTTTAACTGCAATTACCCTTAAATAGGTCACACTTGATACACCGTCAGGCCCTAAAAACTTGCTCTGGATCATGCCTGGCCAGCACAAAGGAAAAAATACAAACAGCAACAGTGTTTGATGTCCTACACCTGAAATGAAGTGTTCCATTATCATAACCTGCAAGTCAACACCGTTAAATCTTGAACTTTGACTTGGATGGGCCGGTAAACTTTTTTCAAAAAACGCAGAAAACAATCCATCTTATTAAATTAGCAATACAAAAAACAGTTAACTTGGAGTTGTACCATGCCGATAAGTTAGCAATACAAAAAACAGTTAACATGGAGTTGTACCATGCCAATGAGATTACTCAAACGAATCAGTAAAACATCACTTCTTAATACACTAACGAATACTCATATTAATAATATCACTCCGTATTCCGATGCAGATAAAACGGTCCTTAATCGTCTCACATGTGGACTTTATGCACATTACAAAATTAAAAAAAATGTTTTCTCAAAATTAATGATAACTGAATCAATACTCAGAGAATTTGATAAAAATGAAAAGGTTGATGCCTCTATATGCATTATGATAGACAATAAAACACTCGTCATATCAGAACGTGCTGGCTCCGTTGAACTTTCATTCGATGGAGAAAATAATACGTTAGATAATATGACATTAAAAAATTTTATCACCAGAATAAAAGTTGACAGGGTAGTCAACGCTGGATCATATGGTATACCCGTCCCTGGAAGAGAGCAGTTATCTAATATTGATCTACAGGGTGCAGACCTCAGTAAGGCTAATCTGACCGGTGCCAGTCTGGCAGGTGTCAATCTCACCGGTGTCAATCTGACCAATGCTAATCTGACCGATGTCAATTTAAATTTTGCTAATCTGACCGGTGTCAACCTCACCGGTGTTAATTTGATCGGTGCCAATTTGACTGGTGTCAGCCTGGCAGGGTTCAATCTGATCGGCGTTAATCTGACCGGTGCTAATCTGATGGGTACCAATCTGACGGGCGTCAATCTGACCGGTGCCAATTTGACAAATACCAATCTGACGGGCGCCAACCTGACCGGTGCCAATCTGACCGGTGTCAATCTGGCATACGCTGATCTCAAAGCAGCCAACCTCACCGGTGTTAATCTGACGGGTTTTAATCTGACGTGTGCCAATCTGACCAGTGTCAATCTGACTTATGCCTGCCTGACAGGGGCTAATTTAACGGGTGCCAATTTGACCGCTGTTAATCTGACCGGTGCCAATTTAACCAGTGTTAATCTGACCAGTGCCAATCTGATCGGCGCCAACCTCACCGGTGTTAATCTGGCCGGTGCCAGTTTAACCGGTGCCAATCTGACGGATGCCAATTTGACCGGTGTCAGTCTGGCAGGGTTCAATCTGACCGGTGTCAGTCTGATGGGCGTCAATATGGAATTTGCCAAACTGGAAGGTGCCAGTTTGATGGGTGTCAGCATGATAAATGCCAATCTGAAATTTACTAATCTGAAATTTACCAAATTGATAGGAGTAAGTCTGACAGGTGCTAATCTGACCGGTGCCAATCTGACCGGTGCTAATTTGGCGGGTATCAATCTGACGGGCGCTAATCTAACCGGTGTTAGTCTGACGCATACTGATCTTGTTGGTACTAATCTGACTGATACCACTATTAGCCTTTCACTACCCAATCAATGGGATGAAGCAACATTAGATAAGTATTTAAATCATCTATCTAATGGAAATAGCCTATTCATGACAATCAATCGCATTGATGAATCCTTCCTCAACGTTAAAATAAAATTGATGCATCAAATAATTGGCTCAATAAACCAGACAGATATTGCATTGTCTACGTTTAATAAAAATTTCTTATCTTGTTTGAATCAAAATTATCTCAATGACAATAAAATAAGAAAATTTCTAACCAAAAATATTTTTAAGCCAACAATAATAAAAGCAAATACAGAATCATGGATAGAAACGAACATCCATGTATGTGACGCATTCTTAAAAATCGTTGAATCCGCACATAATTTTGAAAATTTCACAACAAAAAATAATGGGTTTTTTATACAATTGATCCTGAATAGTATCTCCTCAAGTCATGAAAATATTATCAACAAGGCCAACAGCTTGTATGGACGTTACTTATCACTGGAAAGAATAAAACCTTACACGCAACAGGAAGATTTTGGTGATTATGGAACACATAAAGTGAATTGGGCTAATAAAAACGCATGCAACTGCATATTAGTTTGCGGTGATAAAACAATTATTATTTCTGTCGATAGCTTATCTAAGATGTTAAATCCACCTGTTGATGACATATTCGTTACGTGGAATCGTTTCTTCCTCTACGATGAAGATGGTATAAAAAACACATCGCCATACGATCTTGAAGCACTGTTTAAAGAATTTAAGATATTCGATATACAATATCAGCTTGCCAAAAAAAAAGAAAAACTTGTAGAAGTGCTTAATACAATTACATTGACTAAATACCATAATGATATACCCACCACTGAAACAGTGGTTCAAGAAAAAACGTCATTGGAATTTAACCATGAAAATAAATTCAAAATGACACCTTCACATACCACTGACACGGGTGAAATAATACGATCATCAGCCCGGCGTTCGCGCACTCAAAAATAAATGAAAATTCAATCTCTAACGAATTTCAATGTATCGAATGCGGGCAAGCACTTTTAATGACAGCATCGGCGCAATCAGGGTTACCATGAATATTCCGTGAATTTTAATACCTGATTTACCTGCTGCCCATGAAACAAAAAAAAGCCCTCACCCTAACGTCTGCACAACACACAATGATCCAGCAGGCAGTGGCCCTGCACCAGGCCGGAAAGCTGGATGAAGCCGGGCAACACTACCGCAAACTGCTCATCACACTGCCTGCCTGCTCCCTGCTACTGACCAATCTGGGTATCCTGGCCCTCCAGCAAGGCAGGTATGAAGATAGTGTCAACATACTGAGCAAATCATTACAGACGGATCCTGACCAGCCCGTAGCACTGAGTAATCTGGGTAATACCTTGCGAGCGTTAAAACGTCCGCAAGAAGCGCTAACTTATTATGAACAGGCACTCGCTCTCAAACCTGATCTGACAGATACCTGGTTCAGTCTGGCCATGGTTCTGCACGAGTTAAAACGTCTGGAAGAAGCACTAGCTTGTTATGAACGGGTACTCACCTTCACACCGGACCTGACTGATGTCTGGCTCCATCGGGCCGCGGTTCTGCACGAATTAAAACGCCCGGAAGAGGCACTAACCTGTTATGATCGTGCTCTTACCCTCAAACCTGATCTTGCCGATGCCTGGTCCAGCCGTGCCATCATTCTGCAAGCATTAAAATGCCCTGAAGAGGGACTAGTCTGTTATGAGCGCGCACTCGCTCTTAATCCCAATCTCGTGGAAGCCTGGTACAATCGCGGCAATATCCTGCATGACTTAAAACGTTCACAAGAGGCACTGGCCTGTTATGACCGCGCCCTTGCCATTAATCCCAACTTTGTGGAAACCTGGTGCAATCGCGGTAATATCCTGCAGGACTGGGACCGTCCACAGGAAGCACTGGCCTGTTATGAACGCGCACTTGCCCTCAACCCCAATTTTGTGGAAGCCTGGTCCAATTGCGGCAGTATTCTCAATAGCTTGAAACGCCCCGAAGAAGCACAGGCCTGTTATGACCGCGCTATCGCCCTGCGCGCCGACTATGCACAGGCCTGGTGGAACAAATCTGTCGTACAACTCCTGAAGGGAGAGTACCAGGAAGGCTGGCTGCGGTATGAATGGCGCTGGAAAACGGAATTATTTGCCGCCACTGCGGCTGTTGCAAAAAAATATACGAAACCTCTGTGGCTCGGGGAGCAGCCCCTCACCGGCAGGACCCTGCTGATTCGCCAGGAGCAGGGGCTGGGGGATTACATCCAGTTCATCCGTTATGCCCCACTGATACAACAGCAGGGGGTGCGCGTTATCCTGGAAGTTCCACCCGCCCTGATGACCCTGCTGTCAACCCTGCCGGGACAGTTTACACGGGTTCCTGAAGGGCAGCCCCTGCCCGATTTTGATTACCACTGCCCCCTCATGAGCCTGCCACTGGCGTGCAGGACCCGGCTGGAAACTGTCCCCGATACCATTCCCTACCTGTTTCCTGACACGGAAAAGCAGGCACTCTGGCACCAGAAACTGGGCCCGCGTTCAGCCTTCAGGGTCGGTCTGGTCTGGTCCGGCTCAGCCAGCCATAAAAATGACCATAACCGCAGCATGCCGCTGCAGCAACTGCACCCCCTGCTGGCGCTGCCGGCAGAGTTCCACAGCCTGCAGAAGGAAGTCAGACCCGGTGACGCCGGCTTCATGGCTGACAGTGGCCGGATAACCGACCATCATGGCAGTCTGCATGATTTCTCCGACACCGCCGCCCTGCTGGCAGAAATGGACCTGGTCATTTCCATCGACACCTCCGTGGCCCATCTGGCCGGTGCCATGGGAAAACCGGTGTGGATACTGCTGCCCTGGGTACCCGATTACCGCTGGATGCTGGACAGGGAAGACAGCCCGTGGTACGGCACGGCAGTGCTGCTGCGGCAACCTGCTGCCGGAGACTGGGACAGTGTCATCAGCCG
>JACCDN010262998.1_pt1 | contig 18183 bp, 14 predicted proteins | sample 7441691 | NCBI WGS metagenome assembly JACCDN01 (sample SAMN15323439, study PRJNA562643) | freshwater metagenome | isolation source: river surface water | place: USA:Blue River Watershed | collected 2017-08-16
CAAGGCTGCAAAGCTTGCGACAATGCTTCGATTTTTATTTTACATCCACATAATCGCGTTTCAGAAGTGCAAAGAAAACAGATGACAACGGTGCTTTCAAACAATGTTTTTAACATCGCTTTAGAGGGAAATTTTGACGATTGCCAAAGCATGGTGAAAAAAATGTTCGGCGATCAAAAATTTCTAAACGGCAAAAGAATGGTTGCAGTAAATTCGATCAATTTCGCCCGCATTATGGCACAAATTGTTTATTATTTTTATGCAGCTTCTAGGCTTGGTGTGAGCGAGAAAACCCCAATTTCTTTTGCAGTTCCAACTGGAAATTTCGGCGATATTTACGCCGGATATTTGGCCAAAAAAATGGGCTTAAATATTAAAACATTAATCATCGCAACCAACTCAAACGATATTTTGCACCGCTTCTTGCAAAATAATGATTACAGCCGCGCCGACGCCAAAGACACGATCTCGCCAAGTATGAATATTCAAGTTTCAAGCAACTTCGAACGTTTGCTTTTTGATGCTTACAAAGAACAAAAATCAGAAGAAAAATTATCAAATTTGATGAAAGATTTTGAGCGTACGGGCTCTCTAAAAGCCGATTGCGACGTATTGCAAAATATCAAAAAAGATTTCGATTCTTACGCTTTTGATGACAAACAAACTTTAGAAAAACTCAAAGAAATTTTCGCTAAAACTGGCGAAGTGCTCGATCCACACAGCGCCATCGGCGTTGCTGCAAGTAACGAATTTATAAAAAATAAATCTTATGGCGGAGAATTAGTTGTAACTTTAGCCACCGCTCACCCAGCAAAATTTCCAGAATCTGTTGTTGAGGCAACTGGCAAAAACCCAGAACTGCCAAGCTTTATGAGTAATTTATTTTCGCGCGCCGAAAAAATGGAAATCATCGTTAACAGCGTTGAAAACGTCAAAAAATTTATTTCAGAAAGAATCTAAAATGGCGCCAACAATCGGTTTTGCATTATTACTTCTAGTTTTTTCGATCAGTGTTTTTCTGCCGATTTTCAATTACGTTTCATTCAAACGTGGCGAGGTTTTGCAGTTTGAAAAAATTACTAAAATTTTAATGGCGCTGATTTTTTTTAGCGCCATTTCTGCGCAGATTTCGCTAATTTTTTCTTACATAATTTCTGATTTTTCAGTCTTAAATGTTTATCAAAATTCACATCATTTAAAGCCGTTAATTTATAAAATTTCAGGAAGTTGGGGAAATCACGAAGGGTCGATGCTGCTTTTGATTTCAGTGCTTTGCGGCTATAGTTTGGCTTTTGTTTTACTTAGCAAAATCGCACCACAGAAAAAAATTATTATCGCTTCTTCTCAAAGCTTAATCATTGCCGCCTTCGCATCCTTCACAGCTTTTACTTCCAATCCATTTGCTAGAATTTTTCCAGCACCGGCGGCCGGACTTGGCTTAAATCCTGTCTTGCAAGACATTGGATTATCAATGCATCCGCCAATGCTCTACACTGGTTATATTGGATTTTCGCTAATTTTTTCTTTCGCAATTGCTGGACTTTTGCTTGAGAAAATTGATGAAAATTTTGCGGCGCGCCTAAAAAATTGGCTGTTTTTTTCTTACGGATTTTTGACTTTAGGAATTGGCCTTGGATCTTGGTGGGCTTATCGCGAACTTGGTTGGGGCGGATATTGGTTTTGGGATCCGGTAGAAAATATTTCACTCATGCCGTGGATTGCTGCAACTGCATTAATTCACTGTGTAAAATTTTTAGAGAAAAAAGAAATCTTTAAAAAATGGACAGCATTTTTAGCAATTTTAACTTTCGTTTTATGCTTGTTGGGAATTTTTCTTACACGTTCCGGAGTCTTGACTTCAGTGCATTCGTTCGCAGTTGATGCCAAGCGCGGATTCTTCGTAATTTTGCTTATCTCGCTAATTGGTGGCGCAGGATTATTGGTTTTTGGCGGTAAGGCACATAAGCTAGAAAATAAAAAAAGCGAATTTCATTTTTGGTCAAAAATTGGCATGATTTTAGTGAATAATTATTTTCTGATTTTGTCTTTGTTTATCGTGCTTCTTGGCACTTTATATCCGCTTTTTTCGCAAAGTTTTTTCGATCAATTTATTTCAATTGGACCCGAATATTATAACAAATTATTTGCGATTTTATTGGTGCCATTTTTGATTTTTTTGGGAAGTTCTTATTCGTTAAATTACAGCGAAAAAACACCAGCGCAAAAAATTATCAATCGCTCGAATTTCTTGATTTGTCTGCTTGCAATCATCTTCACTTCTCTAACATATTTCTATCAAAAGAGCGCGGATTTTTTACAAATTTTGATTTTATTTTTAGCAATTTTTACGGCGCTTTTAACGATTTTATTCTTCACAAAAAATTCAAAACTGCGATTTTTTTCTCACGAATCGATCGCGCGTGCGCCAGTTACGGCAGCGCATTTGGGCTTTTCTTTGGTTGTAATTGGAATCGTTCTTACTTCGTCTTTTGGCCTAACTAAAGAAGTAAATATTAAAGAAAATGAATCGGTAAAAATTGCCAATTACGAAATAAAATTTAATGAGGTGACTTATCTTCAGGGCTCGAATTTTGTGGCACGACAAGGTGTTTTTGATATTTGGAAAAATAATCAATCGATTGCAAAATTAACCCCGCAATTGCGTTTCTATCCAGTTTCGGATCAAACCACCAATGAAGCGGCAATATTGTACAGTTTTTTTGGCGATCTTTATTTGGTTGTCGGACAAAAAGATGAAAATAATTTTTACGCTTTACGCATTTATTATAAGCCGTTCATTTATTTGATTTGGTTGGGTTGCGCTATGATTTTTGGCGGCGCGATTATTAAAATTTTACAAACAAAAATTTCTCGAAAATGAAAAAGAAAATTCTTGCAGTTGTTTTTATTTTTTTCGTCGCAGTTTCTTTCTCCGAAGCAAAAAATTTATCGGACGCTTGGGTTGGTGAACCAGCGTCAAATTTTCGCGAATTAAAATCGGTTAAAGCCAAGAAGCACGTAGTTGTAACTGCGGATGAAGCGGCGAGTAAAGCGGGTGAAGAAATGTTGGAAAAGGGTGGAAATGCCATTGATGCAGCAATCGCCGCGCAAATGGTTTTAAACGTTGTTGAGCCTCAGGCGTCGGGAATTGGCGGCGGTGGATTTTTACTTTATTACGACGCGAAATCGAAAAAAACTTCTTACTTTAACGGTCGCGAAACCGCGCCAGCAAAAGCTTATCCTGAGATGCTTTTAAAAGACGGTAAGCCGCGCGAATTTAATGATGTGGTGCAGGGTGGCCTATCGGTTGCAACGCCCGGAGCGTTAAAAATCTTAAAAGAAACTCATGAAAAATACGGAAAATTAAAATGGGCAGAATTGTTTGAGCCAGCGATTAAACTGGCGCGCGACGGTTTTATTGTGAGCCCAAGACTGCACACTTTGATGGCGAATATTTCTTATTTAAAAAATTTTGATGAAGCGGCAAAAATTTATTTGAAGGCAGATAAAACTGCTTACAAAGTTGGCGAAATGATCAAAAACCCCGCTTTTGCCAAAACTTTACAAACCATTGCAAATCAAGGAATAGAGCCATTTTATAAAGGAGAAATTGCTAATGATATTGTTGATGCAGTGCAGCATTCAAAAATCAATCCCGGAGTTTTGAGCACTAAAGATTTAAAAAATTATCGCAGCAAAAAAGGCGATTTGATCTGCGCGCAATATCGCGAAAAATATAAAATTTGTTCGATGCCCTTACCAAGTTCTGGCGGCGTAACTGTGTTGCAAATTTTAGGAATTTTAGAAAATTTCGATTTAGCGAAATTAAAACCACAATCACCTGAAAGCGTGCATTTAGTGATGGAAGCGACGCGTTTGGCTTACGCAGATCGTAACGAATATTTGGGCGATATTAGCGGCGTGCCGCTGTCAAAGATGTTGGATAAAAATTATTTGAAATCGCGTGCGGCGTTAATTGATCGCAAAAAAGCTTTGAAAAAAGTTGAGGCGGGAAAATTTGCGGAAACAAAAAATTTAACCTTCAACAATGCTGCCGTCGAACTGCCTTCGACCACACATTTATCGATTGTTGACGACGAAGGAAATGCGGTTTCTTTTACCAGTTCGATCGAATATTTTTTCGGTTCAGCTTTGATGGTTGATGGATTTTTGCTCAATAATCAGATGACGGATTTTTCTTTTTTGCCGGAAATTAATGGCAAACCAATTGCTAACCGAATTGAACCAAACAAACAACCGCGCAGCTCGATGACTCCAACTTTTGTTTTTGATCAAAATGATAAATTGCTAATGGTGGTCGGATCTCCTGGCGGGCCGCGCATTATTCAATATACTTTGCGAACAATTTTGAGCGTGCTGGATTGGAAACTTGATGTGCAAAAAGCTATTTCAATGCCAAATTACGTGGTGTTAAATGATGTGGTTGAGCTTGAGAAAAATACCGCAATTACCAAATTGCAAAAGCCTTTAAAAAAGATGGGACATCAAGTTTTGATCAAAGATCTTACAAGTGGAATTCACGCGATCACGATTGAAAATGATGGTGTGAAAGGTGGCGCAGACCCTAGACGTGACGGCGTTGCCAGAGGTGAGTAACAAATTAAATTTTACGAAAATCATGAAAGTCAGAATCTACAGACCAGCGAAATCTGCCATGCAATCGGGCAAAAATAACATGAAAAAATGGTTATTAGTGCCAGTTGAAGAAAATGTCGTTAGAAGCATCAATCCTTTGATGGGATGGACTTCGGTCGATAGCGCCAAGTCGCAACTAAAATTATTTTTTGCGAGCAAAGAAGCTGCAATTGAATATGCGCGTAGTCAAAAATTTGATTACCAAATCGAAGAGCCAGCAATCTCTTCGGTGAAGAAAAAATCTTACACCGCAAATTTTACTGGATAGATGCTCGCTTGAATTATAGAAAGGTAAGCATAGTTTATCAAAAACCTCATATACTTTTATAAACCACAACTATTTTCCTATAAACTATGAACCCTTTGGTTAATCCATTTTCTCCGGGAGCCGGTTCTCCACCTCCTGAATTAGCGGGTCGGACTGCTATTTTAGAAAAAGCCAAAATTGCTTTAGCTAGAATTAAACAAAGACGTCCAGAAAAAAGTTTCCTGTTCGTTGGTTTGCGCGGAGTTGGCAAAACGGTTTTGTTGCGACAAGTTGAAGGTTTAGCGAAAGAAATGGGATACGTTTCGATATTTATTGAAGCTCCTGAAAATAAGCCGCTAGTTGCGTCATTAGTTCCTTCGATCAGAGAACTATTATATTGCTTAGATTTTAAGGAACGCATTAGCGCAGAGGTGAAGCGTGGTTTTAGGGTTTTGCGAAGTTTTGCCAACGGGCTAAAGCTAAAATATCAAGATATTGAACTAAGCTTGGTTGACGTTGATCCAGAAACCGGAACCGCAGATAGTGGTGATTTGGAATATGATTTGCCATCGCTTTTTGAAGTTATAGCAGAAGCCGCGGCATCTAGGCAAACTGGAGTCGCAATTATAATTGATGAATTGCAATATCTTACAGAGAAAGAATTTAGTGCGATAATAATGGCTATTCATCGTGTGTCGCAAAAAAACTTGCCACTTATTTTGGTTGGCGCTGGATTGCCTCAACTTTACGGCATTGCTGGCAAATCTAAGTCTTATTCTGAAAGACTTTTTGATTTTCCAGCAATTGGCCCTCTTAACGCAGAAGATTCTGAAATTGCTTTGCAGGAACCCGTCAAAGAACAAAAAGTTGAATTTACTCAAGAAGCGGTGAGTGCAATTTTTGATAAAACTGAAGGATATCCATATTTTATCCAAGAATGGGGTTATCAATCTTGGAATCTTGCAGAAGCTTCGCCGATTGATTCTGAATCTGTACAAAAGGCAACTTCAGAATCTATTAAACGTCTTGATCAAAATTTCTTTAAAGTGCGTTTTGATAGATTAACTCCTAATGAAAAAAAATATTTACGCGCGCTTGCAGAATTAGATCCAAAAGATCGTAGGTCGGGCAATGTTGCTGAAAAGCTTGGTGTCAAGGTCCAAAGCGCTTCTCCTGCTCGTAGTAGTTTAATAAAAAAAGGCATGATTTATAGTCAGGCTCATGGAGATACAGAATTTACCGTGCCTTTGTTTGACCAGTTTATGAAGCGAATCATGCCTAATTTGGATAAATAAATGAATAAAATCACCGAAATATTATTGAAAAAAATTAGCGAAAAAGGCGCCGTGATTGACGCTTGGTTTGCTGAAAAATTTCAGCAAAATCCGCCGTTAATTTATAATTCGGTTGATTTGCGTCATGCTGATTTCAAAATGGCGCCCGTTGATACCAACTGCTTTCCTGCTGGATTTAACAATCTTTCTTCCGAGTCAAAAAATTTGGCGAAGAAAATGGCTGATGATTTTTTGAATCAAAATTTTCCCAGTGCCAAAAAAATTTTAATTGCGCCTGAAAATCACACGCAAAATTTACGTTATTTAGAAAATGTCAGAAATTTGCAGGAAATTTTGTCTTTTAAAAGAGAGGTTTTGATTGGAAGTTTGATCGAAGATTTAAAAGAAGTTACGAAGATTGACCTAGAAAATGGCTACTTCATCGAACTTCATCCGCTGACAAAAAATGCTGATAAAATTACAGTCGGTGATTTTATTGCCGATTTAATTGTGATGAATAATGACCTAACTTCTGGCATTCCGCAGATTTTGAAAAATGTTGCCACGCCAGTTGTACCAAGTCTTAAACTTGGGTGGTTTCATCGTACAAAATCTGAACATTTTAAAATTTACAATCAACTTGCTGCCGAAATTTCCGCTTTGATTGATTTAGATCCGTGGCTGATTTCTACGATTAATGACGTGTGCCACAATATTAATTTTAAAGAACAGGTTGGCATCGAACCCTTGGCAAAAGCGGTTGATGATTTGATCAAAAATACGGCGCAAAAATATCAACAATACGGCATTGACGAGCAGCCTTATTGTTACGTTAAAGCTGACAACGGAACCTACGGAATTGCGGTTTGGTCGGTTGCTTCTGGTGATGAAGTTTTGCACATCAATAAAAAAGAGCGCAATAAGATGAATATGCTTAAAGGCTCGGTGCAAAATACTTCGGTGATGATTCAAGAAGGCGTCAAAACCATCGACAAAATTAACTCTGAAATTGCTGAGCCGATGATTTATCTGATGAATGGCCAAGTGGTGGGAAATTTATTTCGCGTTAATAATAGTCGTGACGAAAAAACCAGTTTAAATGCTGCGGGCGCAAGCTTTTTTGATCTGACTAATTTAAACGAAAATCAAACTCAGCTGGGTGCTGATAAAAATAATATTACAAAAATTTATTCGCTGATCGCAAGGCTTGCAGCCTTAGCGGCGGCGGTTGAGCAACAACAAATGTTAAGCGTGAAATGATAAATACTAAATCTCGTCCATTAATTGGTATTGTTCCCGATTACCGCGAAGGCTGCGTTCAAGCCTATTCTACCCGAAATTATTACGCGTTGCGCGCTAATTACGTTGAAATGGTAAACAAGGCTGGCGGTGCTGCTGTCGTGCTTACATACGATTACGACTTAATCGATTCTTATTTAGACTCTCTCGACGGTTTGGTTGTGGTTGGCGGATATTTTGACATTAATCCGCGACGTTACGGCGAAAAAAATATTCATCACACCGTGAAATTAAATGATGTGCGCGAGAATTTCGAAAATGCTTTGGGAAATAAGGCAATCAAAACCGATTTGCCGTTTTTGGGAATTTGTAACGGCATGCAATTAATCAATATTTTGCACGGCGGAAATGTGATTCAGCATATTCCTGATGAGGGAAAATACGTGGATCACGAACAATCGCACATTGAAGGATTTAAAGATTACGCAACTGGTTATCACGAAGTTGAAATTGTCAAAAATTCTAAACTTTTTGAAATTGTTGGTCAGGAAAAAATCATGACCAATTCTTCGCATCATCAAGCTGCCAAAAGTGCTGGGCATGATTTAATCGTATCAGGAAAAGCTTTTGACGGCGTGATTGAGGCAATCGAAAAACCGAGTCATCCATTTTGTATTGGGGTGCAATGGCATCCTGAATTTGAAGTGTCGGAAGCTGATTACAAAATTTTTGCGGCACTAGTTGCGGCTGCAAAAAAATACAAAGAAAGAAAATAGTCCAAACGACTATTTTTAGGCGGATGCAGATTTGATGTGGCGCCAATAAAATTTTACAAAAAACAAAATGACAGAAAAAAAATCAGAAGAAAAAGGCATGCGCATCGCAAAATATATCGCTCACGCTGGATATTGCTCGCGTCGCGATGCAGAAGTTTTGGTCGCGGAAGGTCGCGTAAAAGTTAACGGAGAAATCATCGAAACGCCGGCAACTATTATCACCGATCACTCTGTTAAAATTGACGACAAATTAATCAGCCTCAAAAAAGACGTCAGATTGTGGCTATTTCACAAGCCGAAAGGGATTATTACGACAAGCAAAGACGAAAAAAATCGCAAAACAATTTTCGATTTTATGCCAAAAACGATGCCACGAGTAATTTCGGTTGGACGTTTAGACTTCAATACCGAAGGGCTTTTGCTGCTTACAACCAACGGCGATTTTGCGCGTTATTTAGAATTACCAAAAACCAAATTACAGCGCAAATATCGCGCGCGCGTTTTCGGAAAAGTGAATCACGAAAGATTGCAAAGACTTGAAAAAGGAATTACGGTTGACGGCACCAGATATGGCTCAATCAAGGTTTTGGTTGACAATGAAGGTGACTCGAATTCGTGGCTAACTATTATGATTGAAGAAGGAAAAAATCGTGAAATCAGAAAAGTTATGGAGCATTTAGGCTTGCAAGTTAATCGTTTGATTCGAACTTCGTTTGGGCCTTTCGAGCTTGGCGAACTGAAAGTTGGTGAACTTCAGGAAGTTTCGCGCCTGACGCTAAAAAAACATTTTGGCGAGAATTTTAAATTCTAAAATTTTTAAAAATGGACGCGGAGTCCACTTTTGCTCTTCTTAAATTGGCTCTGGCGCTGTCTCTAAAAAAATATTCCCAAAATAAAGGCGTTGTCGCAAAGCAAATTTCTTACCAAAATTTATCCACTGGTAATTATTTTTAAGCAATCGTCGTAACCAAAAAGCTGCAGCAAATCTTGATATTTCTGGCTTGCTGGATTTTGTAAATTCGGATCTTTGTATAAAATTATTTGCGCATTTTTGTGGGCAATTTTCAAAATATCGGAATCAAAATTTAAATCGGCTATTTTAAATTCTGGAAATCCACTTTGTTTGGTGCCAAGTAATTCGCCGCTTCCACGCATTTTTAAATCTTCTTCCGCGATAAAAAATCCGTCATTTGATTGGCGTAAAATTCCCAATCTTTGGCGCGCAATTGCGCCATATTTTTCGCCGTAAAGCAAAATGCAAAAAGATTTTTTTTCCGACCTTCCAACCCTTCCGCGCAGCTGGTGAAGTTGTGAAAGTCCAAAATTTTCAGCATTCTCGATTAAAATTATTGTGGCATCAGGAACGTCAATTCCAACTTCGATTACAGTGGTTGAAACCAGTATTTTCATAGCTCCATCACGATTGGAAAACTCGTTCATTATTTTTTCTTTTTCACTTTCTTTCATTTTTCCATGCAGCAATCCGATTTTTTCTGACGTAAAAATTTTCGCTAATTCATCATATTTTTTCTTCACGCTGGTCAGTGCAATTTCTTCATTTTCGTCAATTATCGGACAGATCCAATAAATTTTTTCACCACGCAAAAGCGCGCGTTTCATGGCCTCAGAAACTTCAGAGATTTTTTTTGCAGACATTATTAGCGTTTCAATCGGCTGACGATTTTTTGGTTTTTCACTCAAAATTGAAATATCCATATCACCGTACAAACCCATCATCAGGCTGCGCGGAATCGGTGTTGCGCTCATTAATAAAGTATCGACATCGCAACTTTTTTCGACCAATTTTAAACGCTGCATTACACCAAAACGATGTTGTTCGTCAATGATTGCAAGGCCAAGATTTTGGAATTTTACATCATCTTCCAAAACTGCGTGAGTACTGATTAGAATGTCAATTTTTCCAGCTGCTAAATCGGTGCAAATTTTAGCTTTTTGTTTTTTTGTGGTGGCAGAAGTTAAGATTTCTACAGAGATTTTTGTGTTTTCTAAAAGCTTGCGAAAATAAGCCAGATGCTGCTTGGCAAGAACTGTGGTCGGTGCAATTACGCAAGTTTGCTTATTTTGAGAAATGGTTTGCAAGCACGAAACAATTGCCACGATCGTCTTTCCGCTTCCGACATCGCCCTGCAAAAGTCGTAGCATTTTTTTGGTGGAATTTATTTCAGCAGAAATTTCTGCGATAGCTTTGATCTGTGATTTTGTAAGCTCGAAAGGCAGAGATTGCAGAAAATTTTCAGCAAGATTTTTTATCGGTAAGATAAAATTTTTCTGCGCTGTGGTTTTATTTTTTGCTAACAAAACCGCAATTTGCCAAGCGAGCAATTCATCGTAAGCCAGACGTTTCCGTGAAATATTTTTTGGCAAAAAATCATCGGCAGATTTGGGATTGTGAATATTTTTTAGAGCCTTTGAAAAGCTGGGCCAGAGTTGTTGTTTTAATAAATTATCATCAATCCATTCGTCGTTTTTTTCTTCTAATTTTACTAAAACTTCTTGGATTTTTTGGCTCAGAAATTTTTGTGAAATTGCTGCGCCCAAAGGATAAATCACATTATTTTGGGGCAGGTTATCAACTTGAGCGGCTGGCAAAATTTCCTGTGGATGAACGATTTGGTTCTCGCCAGTCAATTTTTGTAAATTTCCTAAAATTGCAATTTCGCCTCCGATCGGCATTTTGGCGATTTGGCTGGGGAAAATTTTAAAAAAAACTAAAGTGACGTAACCAGTCGGCGTGTAACAAATTACTTTGTAAGGTTGGCGATTGGTGGCGGGTTTGAAGTGCGATTCAACCTTGGCTTTAATAATAACAAGCGCGTCATTTGGAACTTCAAAAAGTCGCGGACGGATTAAAATTTGTTCAACGCGAATTGGTTTGTGCAAAAGTAAAGCAAAGATTTTATTTTCTCCGACTAACTTGGTAAGAAATTGTGTAAGAGTTGGGCCAACGCGTTTTAGAGAGGAAAGCGGCAGCGAAAGAATTTTTTGATTCGTCATTCTTCGCCACGTTGATTTCTTCGATTTTCGTCACGTTTTTTGATCGATTCGCGCTTGTCGTAAAGTTTTTTACCGCGGCCTAAACCAACAATAATTTTGGCAAAATTCTTTTTGTTGAAAAAGATTTTTACTGGAACGGCGGAGTAGCCTTGCATTTGCATTTTGCCGGAAATTTTTTCGAGCTGTTTTTTGTGCAGCAACAGTTTACGTTTTCTTTTTGGTTCGTGGTTAAATTTATTCGCACCTTTATATTCGCTGATATTGCAATTAATCAGATATAAATCGCCTTGAGCTTCGGCAATGTAAGCTTCGTTTAACGAAGCTTTGCCTTCGCGAATTGATTTTACTTCACTTCCAAGCAGCACGATGCCAGCTTCGATTTCTTCTTCGATTTCGTAATTAAAATGGGCTTTGCGGTTTAGGATTGACATGAGTAGATGACGGTTGATAAATGTTTGTTTGCTAATTCTTAGCGGGTAATAACTTTATGTTGCAATTAAAAAACTTGGCCGATAGTTTGCCCGCCTCTTTTTGCCCCCGTGGAATTGGTTTGGAATTGGTTCTAGATGGTCTTTATTCAAGAAAATCAAGCAATAGAAAAACAAGTAAGAAGTCTTGATGCTCAAGGCTTCTCAAGTTGGGGCAGATCACTCACTTTTACAAATAAAATTTTTTGAATTATGGCTCTTTACGAGACTGTTTTTATCGCCAGACAAGATTTAACCGCTGAAGACGTGGATGCTTTGTCAAATAAATTGGCTAAAATCGTTACCGACGGTAACGGTAAAATCGTTTCCAGAGAATATTGGGGGCTTAGAAACTTGGCTTACAAAGTTAAGAAAAATGCGCGCGGACATTACGTCCTCTTCAATATCGATTCTGAATATCCTGCAGTTGCAGAATTAAACCGCGTTATCGGTTTCAATGAGGATATCATAAGAAGCTTAACATTCGCAGTTGAGGCTCATTCAGAAGAGTCCGAGCTGTTTGTTTCTTCTAATGCCAAAGAATATAAAGCTGGAAAAGTTCCGGTTAAAAAAGAACCAAGCAAAATCGATCTGGTTCTTGATCAAGTTCAATTCGAATCATAATTTTTAGGGTCAATATGGTTGCTAAAGTAACGAAAAAAAATAACAAAAATAGCTACACTAACGAAAATGAAGGTGAAGAAGGCTACGTAAAAGTCTCTTTGGTTAACCAAAGTGTTTTTATCAGAAAAAAGAAATCTTGTCCACTTCGCGACATTTCAATTGCTGAAATCAATTATAAAAATTTAAGACTTTTGAATAAGTTTTTATCTGAAAGAGGTAAAATTATTCCAAGCAGAATCACTAACGTTGCGGTGAAAAAACAGAAAGCTTTGGCTAATGCTATCAAAAGAGCTCGTCATTTAGCTTTGATCTCTCCGATCAACAAAGAAGTAACTCCAAACTAAATCACTTACGAATCATGAAAATTATTTTAACAGCTGCAGTTTCTAATTTAGGAAAAATCGGCGAAGTAGTTGAAGTAAAAAACGGTTATGCAAAAAACTTTTTGATTCCAAGCAAAAAGGCTATTTGCTTTACAGCCAACAACTACAAAATCTTCGAATCCAAAAAACAGGAATTCGAACAGCAGCATAACGACGACCTTGCAGCTGCAATTAAAGTTAAAGAATTACTCGCTGGAAAAGATGTAATCATCATCGAGAATGCTTCCGACGATGGCAGACTTTACGGCTCAGTAAGTTCTTCTGTAATCGCATCCAAGATTAACGACATCTTAAAGCAAAAATCTGTCGCCAAAGCGAACATCTTCTTAAAGAAGCCAATTAAAGAAATTGGTATTTATGAAATTAACCTTGTGCTACATTCGGATGTAGTAATTCAAGCGAGATTAATTGTTACCAGAAGCGAATCAGAAGTTATGCTCTTTTAAAGGCCGACAAAAAGTCTGAGAAAGCAGAAAAAAAATCTGAAGTAATTGAGGTTACTTCAGAAGAAGTTGCTGAAGTGAAATCAGAAAAACCAAAAAAACCAAAAAAGAAAAAAGCTGAAGTAGCTGAATAATTTTTTGTTATAAGTTTTAAGTTACAAAAAAGCCGTTCTCAAATTTAGTTTTGAGAACGGCTTTTTTATTGCGCGTTTTTTTGATCAAAAAAAATTATAAATTTTTTTTTCAGAAATTTTATAGCAAGTAACTATTTCGCTTTATACCCCTACTCGGGTATAAAGAGTATCATGCTATCAAGACTTGATAAAATTAAATAGATACTTGGCGTGATTAAAAAAAAGTTTTAATTTTTTTAAAATTTTTTAGAAATTGTTGCCACATAACTTGCAAAAACCTTGATTACAAAGGCTTGGCGCTATTTAAAGAATATTTAATAAAGGAGCTTGACTTCTAAAAACATTGCTGATTATAATACGCGCCCTCCTAACTTTTTGGATGGTTCCTTGAAGAAGATGTTTCGCTTTTATTAAAAAGATGCGACATTTGATTAAATGACAAAATATAAGAAAAGTTAGTTAGTTTAAAACTAATCCCTTCAAATTTATTCGAAGACAAATTGCTCAAAGGCAGCAGCTTTTGGGTCTTTGTTTGAAATTTTGTTAAATGGGGAGAGTCGCTGTTTAAATCGTAAATAATTGATAACTAGAGAATACCGCAATTAACGTATTTCAAGAAATTGAATGCGAATTGCAAATATATATAATCTCAAGAGCCGATAGATCTGTGTAGAATTTATTCTGCACATAACTTTGGAAAGTAAGCAAATTAAGGGCATTCGACGGATGCCTTGGCGTAGAAAGGCGATGAAGGACGTAACAGGCTGCGATAAGCCTCGGGTAGCTGCCAATAAGCTTTGATCCGAGGATTTCCGAATGGGGTAACCCACTCTCTTTTAGAGAGTATCCCTAACTGAATAAATAGGTTAGGGAAGGCATACCCGGTGAACTGAAATATCTAAGTAGCCGGAGGAAAGGACATCAACAGAGACTCCGTTAGTAGTGACGAGCGAACGCGGACCAGGCCAGTCCTGATGATTTGTTAATTAGAATAACTTGGAAAAGTTAACCATAGAGGGTGATAGTCCCGTATGAACAAAAACAAATCGTCAGGCTCGAGTAGGGCGGGACACGTGAAATCCTGTCTGAACATGGGTGGACCAGTTCATCCAAGCCTAAGTACTCTTCTACGACCGATAGTGCACAAGTACCGTGAGGGAAAGGTGAAAAGAACCCCGATAAGGGGAGTGAAATAGATACTGAAATCGAATGCCTACAAGCAGTTAGAGCCTCTTTATGGGGTGATAGCGTACCTTTTGTATAATGGGTCGGCGAGTTAATTTTGTCGTGCAAGCTTAAGCCGTAAGGTGTAGGCGTAGCGAAAGCGAGTCCTAACAGGGCGCATAGTACGGCGAATTAGACCCGAAACTAGATGAGCTAGCCATGGCCAGGTTGAAGGTAAGGTAACACTTACTGGAGGACCGAACACATTAATGTTGCAAAATTACGTGATGAGCTGTGGTTAGGGGTGAAAGGCTAAACAAATCTAGATATAGCTGGTTCTCCGCGAAATCTATTTAGGTAGGGCGTCAGATGATTACTGTTGGGGGTAGAGCACTGTCAAGGCTAGGGGGTCCAAAAGACTTACCAAACCTTAACAAACTCCAAATACCAACAAGTACAGTCTGGCAGGCAGACGGCGGGTGCTAAGGTCCGTCGTCGAGAGGGAAACAGCCCAGACCATCGTCTAAGGTCCCAAAATTATCACTAAGTGGGAAAGGAAGTGAAGAGGCCAAAACAACCAGGAGGTTGGCTTAGAAGCAGCCATCCTTTAAAGAAAGCGTAATAGCTCACTGGTCTAATTAAGCCTTTTTGCGCCGAAAATGTAACGGGGCTAAAGTGATATACCGAAGACATGGATTCATTACTATTGTTGTAATGAGTGGTAGCGGAGCGTTGTGTAAGTCTGTGAAGGTGAATCGTTAGGTTTGCTGGAGATATCACAAGTGAGAATGCCGACATGAGTAACGATAAAAAATGTGAGAAACATTTTCGCCGAAAATCCAAGGTTTCCTGCGTAAAGTTAATCTGCGCAGGGTTAGTCGGAACCTAAGGCGAGGCCGAAAGGCGTAGTCGATGGCAATCAGGTTAATATTCCTGAACCAAGTGGTGAGTGACGGAGCGTTCTTTTGCGTATTTCCTTAATGGATTGGAGATGCGTCGAAGTTGCTTCCAGGAAATAGCCCCACGATAAGTCCGTACCAAAACCGACACAGGTGGATGGGTTGAAGATACTAAGGCGCTTGAGAGAACTACACTGAAGGAACTAGGCAAAATGCATCCGTAACTTCGGGAAAAGGATGGCCTGTTGTGGCGCAAGCTGCAATGGGTGGCACAGAAATGGGGGTAGCAACTGTTTACCAAAAACACAGGGCTCTGCTAAATCATTAAGATGAAGTATAGGGTCTGACGCCTGCCCGGTGCTGGAAGGTTAATTGATGGTGTGCAAGCACCTGATCGAAGCCCCAGTAAACGGCGGCCGTAACTATGACGGTCCTAAGGTAGCGAAATTCCTTGTCGGGTAAGTTCCGACCCGCACGAATGGCGTAATGACTTCCCCTCTGTCTCCAGTGTAGACTCAGTGAAATTGAATTTGCCGTTAAGATGCGGTATTCCTGCGGTTAGACGGAAAGACCCCGTGCACCTTTACTATAACTTTACACTGAATTTAAAAATAAGACGTGTAGGATAGGTGGGAGACTTTGAAGCTTGGTCGCTAGGCCAGGTGGAGTCGTCCTTGAAATACCACCCTTCTTCCTTTTAAATTCTAACTAGAACGGCTGAATCGTCGTTTAGGACACTGTATGGCGGGTAGTTTGACTGGGGCGGTCGCCTCCCAAAGAGTAACGGAGGCGCGCAATGGTAAGCTCAGACTGGTCGGAAATCAGTTTTAGAGTGCAATGGCAAAAGCTTGCCTGACTGCGAGACCTACAAGTCGAGCAGAGACGAAAGTCGGTCATAGTGATCCGGTGGTTCCGAATGGAAGGGCCATCGCTCAACGGATAAAAGGTACGCCGGGGATAACAGGCTGATGATTCCCAAGAGTTCATATCGACGGAATCGTTTGGCACCTCGATGTCGGCTCATCACATCCTGGGGCTGAAGAAGGTCCCAAGGGTTCGGCTGTTCGCCGATTAAAGTGGTACGTGAGCTGGGTTCAGAACGTCGTGAGACAGTTCGGTCCCTATCTGCCGCAGGTGTTGGAAAATTGAGAGGAGTTGACTTTAGTACGAGAGGACCGAGTTGAACGTACCAATGGTGTTCCAGTTGTTTCGCCAGAAGCATCGCTGGGTAGCTAAGTACGGACGGGATAACCGCTGAAAGCATCTAAGTGGGAAGCCTCCCTCAAAACAAGTTTTCCCTATTAGGGTCGTGGAAGACTACCACGTTGATAGGCTGGGTGTGTAAGGGCAGTAATGCTCTGAGCTAACCAGTACTAATAACCCGATTGGCTTATTTTCACAAAGTTATGTGTGGTATAAATTCTACATCTATGGCTCTTGATTGATTATAAAACACATATTTAGCAGGTATTTCTCTAGTTATCAGTTTTGAATCCGCCCTTAAAAGCGGATTCATGCAATGTTACTTATTGACTTGGTGACGATAGCGGTGTGGAACCACTCGATACATTCCGAACTCGCAAGTGAAACACAAGTCGCGCCGATGGTATTTGGTCTTTAGGTCCAGTGAGAGTAGGTTATCGCCAAGTCTATTAGTAACATTGATTTACAATGATTAAATAGCTAAAAAACCCGCCAGATCTTAATTGATCTGGCGGGTTTTTTATTGTGGACTAATTAAAGAAATGAGATGCTTTTTTTACCTCTCGCAACCCTGCCCACAAATCTCTACAAAAACATCTTATAAAGATTCTCTAATTTGCATCCAAAAAACATATCAAGAACTCTGTTAATTTGATAGTAACACAAAAGTTACATAGGAGCCTGTCGCAAATCCCCCAACTAAACTGATTTAAATTTCCTCAGATTTTCCAAATTATTTTTTGCGATTGATGGTGGCTGTTAAAAAAATCTTGTGTCCCACCCAATTTCCCAAATCTCTCTAAAAACAAAACCCACTGATTGATCTCGAAATCAATCAAAAGAAAAAACCAAGTATGCGTGCGTTAAATCCATTGTAGCGTAGCGGAGATGGATTTAACGCACGCATACTTGGTGGCCATTTGTTTGGCAAACGGCGTAAAGATCACTAAAATTAGACCTATTTTTTAACTGCGGTAATGGTTCGCGCGCCTTAGAAACAAGTGAACCATTGCCATAACTCAAACTTTAATGACCATGCAAAACTCTAATTCTACACTTGGGCAATCTCAAGAAATTCTTGAAAAAATTCTTTTGGGTAAAAACCCCGACATTCAGTCGTTTTTAATCAGTGGAATGAGCGATCTGTTGAATCGCGCTTTTATCTCAGAGCGGCAGCTTTACCTGTCAGAGAATAATGGCGACAAGGCCAATGGTTTTGCTCCAACTCGTAAAGTAAATTTTGGAACTAATCAGATTCCAATTTCAGTGCCAAGGTCTCGAGGGGGAGACTTTTATCCTTCTTTATTGCCAAAATACGGCCGCAATGTTGGTGGTGAATATCTGAATATTTTGGAAGAGATAATTCTGAATTGTAAAAGTTTTAAATCGATTGCAGATACAGTGCGAGGGCTTGGACTTACTTACTCGCCATCACAACTAGAAACCTTTTTGACCGATCTTTTTGAAGAATTCTATCGTAAGGTGTTGTCTTTACGTAGGAGTCTTTTTTTGGATTATCTTTATTTTTAGCAGTAGTAGGTTTTTGACCTAATATATTGTTATATGAAACTGCCACAGCAGTTGCTACTTCTAGCTCTACTATGTTATTAGGGCCTCGTTTGTTTTTAGGAATATTTAGGTTTTTCAGAATTTCTAAAA
>JACCDN011116879.1_pt1 | contig 18179 bp, 16 predicted proteins | sample 7441691 | NCBI WGS metagenome assembly JACCDN01 (sample SAMN15323439, study PRJNA562643) | freshwater metagenome | isolation source: river surface water | place: USA:Blue River Watershed | collected 2017-08-16
AAAGTGATTGTGAATACAGCTTCTCGTGACACTCCACCATTGTGCGTGACGAGAAAAGCTTACGTGCCCTATCTTCTCCGGCTTTTCCAAAACTCAGACCAAGAGCAGGATCATTTAGAAGCACGGAAACACCATCAATTAAGCCTTTTGATGAAACCTCAGTTAACAAGCCTGTCAGGCCATCAACAACGATGTCGCTTACCGAGCCAACGTCGGTGCTCACAATCGGTAATCCAGCCTGAGAAGCTTGAATCAAAGTCAGCGGAATACCTTCATTGTCGCTACACAAAACGGCAATATCCGAGGCAGAGAGAATCATCCCTATATCTTTCCTCCACCCAAAAAAAGTCATTGGTAGTTCTTCTTTTTCCGCTTGTGTACTCAGCGGCTCCAGCAACTCTCCAGCGCCAGCGATCAATAACCATGACTCAGGATGCTCACTCTTTAAGAATCGTGCAAGATCAATCAATCGCTCAGGACGCTTAATTGTCGTTAATCGACCGACAAAGACCAGATATTTTTTACTTTGGTCTAGGTTCAAAGAAGTTCGTGCATCTGTATAGGGATACCGATCAATATCCTGCAAGCCAGGGTAGATCACTTCAAACTTGGAATCCTGGGCGATTCCCACCCGAACCAAATCTTTCTTCACAACATTGCCGATCGCAATAAACCGATGCGTGATTAATCCAAGAAATTTTTCTACGAGGATGACGAGTCGAGTTTTGCCCGAACCAAAATAACCATTTAACAAATGTCCATGAAATGTGTGCACCCTCTTTGCCTGTGGACGAGCGATTAATCCAGCTAATCGCCCCAAGACACCAGCCTTTGCGGTGTGGGTGTGAATGACATCAGGTTGGAACTTTCTAATTTCCCTCATCAATATAAAGAAAGCCCCTAGATCCTTGAGAGGCGAAACTGATCTACCCAGACCGGGAATGCGAACCGAAGCCACATCTTGGGCAACCTCATCCAGATAGTCTGACTCGTTCTCATCGCAATACCCTGTGACCAGCAAAGAAGAAAACTTCTGGTGATCAAGATTTCTTATCAAATCTGCTACCAATACAGCAGGACCACCCACGTTCATACGGGCTATAAGCTGCATAACCTTGAGCGGCTTTGATGGTTCCATGGTTACATCTTCTCGCATAACGGTGGATAATTAGTGACCTAATGAGTAAATCACCGTTTCTTTCTAACTGCACCGCTGAAACTATTCGCGATGCAGCAGCCGCACTAAAGGCTGGCTACTTAGTTGCATTCCCTACCGAGACTGTCTACGGGTTAGGCGCTGATGCCAGAAACCCAAATGCGGTGAAAAGGATTTATCAAGTCAAAGGCCGACCTAGCGACCATCCCTTGATTGTTCACATTTCCTCAATCAATCAACTTGAAAAGTGGGCCTCTGAGATTCCTAATTACGCAATCGCATTAGCTAGAGACTTTTGGCCTGGCCCAATGACACTAATTATTAAGCGAAGTGAAATCGCAAAAGATTTCATTACAGGTGGACAGGAAACTGTTGGATTACGCGTCCCGAACGATCCTCTGGCCTTGGCCTTAATATCAGAATTCCAAAAGATCTCAGATTCGGCAATTGCAGCACCGAGCGCTAATCGCTTTGGACAGGTTTCGCCAACTACCGCCCTGGCTGTTTCTGCCGAATTGAGCGATCATCTAAGGGAAGAAGATCTAATCCTTGATGGTGGCACATGCACCGTTGGCGTTGAATCAACCATCATAGATTGCACAGGGACTAACCCACGAATATTACGCCCGGGTGCGATTACTCAAGAGATGATTGTCGAAGCCACCGGCATCTCGCATTTCTTCCCATTAAGTAATAATGAAGTCCCGGAAATTCGCGTGAGCGGATCTTTAGAGAGTCACTACTCACCCATGGCGAAGGTGCTTTTGGATCAAACACCAATTGCCGGGGAAGGATTTATTGCTCTTGCAGAAATACCGACACCAGAAGGTGTGATTCGTTTGGCCTGTCCAGAAAATTCCGACGAGTATGCTCGTGTTTTATATGCTTCTCTTCGGGCTGCTGATGAAAAGGGATTGCAAACCGTGGTTGTTGAGCAACCTCAAGGAGATGGAATATCTATAGCCATTCGCGACCGCCTTACCCGCGCAGCAAGAGGCCGTTAATTCAATTTCAGTTTTTCCAGTAGCATTAACCTTCGCGGCCGTGCCGCTGTGGGGGCTATAGCTCAGTCGGTAGAGCAACGGACTTTTAATCCGTGGGTAGACGGTTAGAGCACGTCTGGGCCCACAATTCGGTTATCACTTATTTATTAGAGAACGAGATTATTTCTTTAGTGCAACCCCAAACATTTTTCTAGAATCGAAAACAGCTCCAACGAAAATAAAAGGCGATTTATCTAATAAACCCCAAGCCGTTGAAGCATCAACATCATCCGAAATCAAGATGCCCTTAGGTGCAAGCATTTCCGTAGCAAGTTGATATTCATACGACTGCCAAGAATACCCATGATTTGAATCATGAATCCAATAATCAATGGGGCCTATTGATTTGATTTCACTTTTTAAACTTCGCTTTAGATTCCTTTTGAGAAGATGGAAGTTCCAATCACCAGATCCGTCATAAATACGGGAGCATCTTTCGTCCACATCAAAAGAATGAAGTTTTCCACCTGTCTTTTCAAGTGCTTGCATAATGACATTTGTAGAAATACCGCTAGCAACGCCAGTTTCAACGACAATATTAGGTCTAATGGTCAGTATGCTTGCATAAAGAAAAGAAGCCATTCCTTTTTCGCAGTCGAAATTTGAAGAATAAGTTGCACCCGAACATTCGGTTAGAATTTTATTAAAGATATCCTCTCCTTCCTTAAGGAGAGCTTCATCAATCATGGTTTTGGCCTCTACGGAACGGCAAAGTTCATGTACATCCGAAAAACAACTATCCACATTCTTGGATATCCAATTTGGACTTACTCCATGGCGATTTCCGTACCTCAGATAGGACAACCGTTGGCATGTAAGACTTTTCATAACACCCATTTAAGTTGCCCCATGTTTCTATGTCGGTTTCTAGAAAAAATTGGTACTTGAATGAGCATACACAAGGCAAGCCTAGGATACTATTTAAACGTGAATCATGTTGATTTGTCTATCGTTATACCAACTAGAAATCGTCGAGCAAATTTAAGGTTTGCTCTCGAATCCGTTTACTCTAATTTGAGTAAAATTAATTTTGAAGTAATCATTTCATCGAACGGCTTTAGCTTGGAAGGGGACCTCGAAGGTATACCTTCTCACCTACTCGAATCCGTTAAAATCGTGCGGAGTGATTTGCGGCTATCTATGGGAGAAAATTGGCGTTTCGGATTCAGTTTTGCCACAGGCAGATGGGTTCACATCTTGGGAGATGATGATTGCGTCTCATTGAGAAGTCCACACAGCTTAAACGAGCTGCTAAAGCGAGATGATATTGATGGATTAGTACTTCGCACAGGGAAATTTAACTGGAAGATCGATTCTCAAGGAAATTACTACCGGGATTCGCTACAGGAGCCAGATGAATCAGAATTAATTTTTCAGGGAGATGAGACAGTACCCCTGCCGAAGAATTGGGAGTCTTTACAACCCCGAAGTTATCCAAATGCAACAGGAAGATCCATGGTAAGAAGAGAGTACCTGATGAATCTTGATGAGAAAGGCGTCCTCTTCGCTGCAATATCACCAGACTGGTTTACTGGTGCCTATTTTGCATTTTCAAATTCGAGGTATTTAATCTGCGATATATTGTGGGCGAATATAGGAACACATCCGGAAAGCTCTATTTTTCAAATCTACAATCCACATTCTAAAGTTTCATTAGAAGAAGCGAAAGTTCAAAGCTTCACAATTCACTCTCACCTAAAATCAAAGACCAATACATTCCCGACAACCTGGCTCATACGGTTGGATTCGATTCTTCGAGCACGTGAATTATTAGGATTAAGCACATCAATCTCAGATATCAAATTGGTTCGTGATGCCCTTGACACCACACCAAGGTATGTACATAAAGTCGCCATTAAATTAGTCTCAGATAGTTTTACCAGAGCCCCAATTGTATTGCTAACTATTATTCCTTCTTACGTGAAAAGCTTCTGGAAAAAGATAAATTCTTGAGTCAAACCAACCCCGATTTGAAAATTTCAAGAGATCTGTTTTGTCTCATCTTAAAGTACAAAGTCCTAGCGGGTCTAAACAGTATTGTTAATTCTTTCGGGACATCTTCGAAATTGGAGATCAAATCGTTTCGCACAAAAAAAGCATTTATTCCCATTAAATTACAGGCGATAAGCGTGTATCCATGCAATTTAAACAGTTCATCATAAAGCCTTAAGCTGGCACCAAAGTAGATGTCTTCCTTCCAAACGTGCTTGTCATTGTAGCTCTGAACCCACTTAGTATTGGGTGAGAAGTTTCCATTATATTCTTGTACCCAGACGCTAGGTTTAATTCCGCTTTCTAGAAGAGTACGTGCAAAATAGAAGTCGTTTCCATCCAGATCAAGCGAAAGTAAATCTATTTTGCCTAGATTCACTAATTGGGGTATGACGCTTTCCCTCAAAACGCTTTCGTCTATCCAAACTTTTTGAAATCTTAGTTTACTAGGTAGTGAAGAGCTATGGTCAAAATCCAACTCTTCACCACCGAACCAATAAGTTTCCCAACCGTCGAGAAGAAGATTCAAAGTATTGTTCTCCACTCCGTTTCCAACTCCAAATTCAACACATCGGCCGGTCTTAACGTTTAATCTTTGAAAAATTCTTTGGATTATTCCGTCTTCGTCTGACTGCGAGAAATAACTCTCGAATGTCTGGGTAAGTGGGTTTGGAGAGTTCCTACATTCCCAATATATGTAGTTCAAGAGTGAAACATCGTGAATTGCACCCATACCTGAGTGCCAAAGAATCTTTTGGACTCCTTTACGATATCTGCTCTTCAAGATACTTCGAATTCTCATAAGATTATTTTCCTCGGCATTCGCTTAGGTGGGAAGTCTTTATAATATGAGATCGTTGCATTGAGTCCATCGTTTAGATTGGTAGGGATCAAATGTGTGTGGGCTTTCATTAATGTAAGATCTGGAACCCTTCTAGCAACGCTACCAGGAATACTTGCCCGAAATTCTAAATTGCCCGAAATTCCTAACTTCTGCTTTATTGCTTCTGCGAGATCTCGTATCTTTGTTTCAGAACTACTACCTATATTGACAACCATATTCCCATAATCTGGATTTAAATATATTTGATCAACAATTTTGACCAAATCTGCAACAAACATAAATGACCTAGTCTCATCCCCACCGTAAACTTCCAATTCTCCATTTAGAAATTTGGCAATTAAGTCAGGAATAACGTGCTCAAGCCCCATGCGAGGGCCGTAAATGTTATGAACCCGGCAAATCAAAAAATCGACTTTGCTTTCTTTGTGCAACGCATAAGAAGCGACTTCACCGATAGATTTACTCAAGCCGTAACTCCAGCGTAAATTTGTTGGATCTGAAAAAACAAATGGGACGTTTTCTGGAGTAGGAATCGTCGCTAGACCGAGTTGTACAGCTCCCGCGTAAGATTCAGAGGATCCAAAGTAGATATATTTTTTAACTTCAACGTTCCTACAAGCTTCTACTATTGCAATGGCTGACACTGCTGTATTTCGCAAAACATTTAAAGGTTGATTGTAGAAATTTTGTGTGCCATTAATTGCAGCTAAATTGAATACTATGTCTCCCTGCATCAATACTTGGGATAATTCCTCGACATCACAAAGATCTAGATTCTTGTAGTTTACACTCTTTTTGGAGCACAACTCCTGAAAATGTTGATCATTTTCTCCTCTAACCAGGTTGTCAATAATCAGAATCTCGATGTCGCCAGATTGACTATAGAAATCTGCAAGGTGGTATCCAATAAACCCAGCGCCACCCAAGAAGACATGTCTACTCATGATTATTGATTCTCTTCCAGCTAGGGCGACCAAAAACAAGAATCTGGGCTTTCAAGTCATTGGACTCAGTAATATTGTCCCAAAGATCCACTACATATGACTCTGGTCCTAGCGTACATATTTCTGTAAATGCTTCTTTAGAAGTTATAAATGGTGAATTATTTGCCAAAATGAGAATTTGTGTGCTTGTATCAAGATTTTGGATCTTGTTGAAATTGACAATTGAAATATCTGCCTCATTAATTGACGGATCCCAGAATTCTAGGCAGAGGTTTTGAAATTTATTTCGAAGCGACATAGCAAGATTCAACCCGAAACTATCTCTCAGGTCATTTGTTTCCGGTTTTCCTTTAAAAGCCAGACCAGAAATGACAATTTTTATTTCAGGACCCTTCCTTAAGCATTCTGAGACAAATTGAACGACATCATCAAGGATTCTTTCGTTTTCATGTCGAGCTCTCATAATTACAGTAGAAGGTGCATTAGCACTAAAGGAGCTTGAGAGGATATAAGAATCCTTTGTGAGGCAAGGCCCTCCGACTGGTCCTGGCTTTGGAATGTTTGCCCTCGGGTAATTTGTATTTGCGACTTCAACTACATTCAAAAAATCAATTCCCAAATCGCCGGAAAGTCTGGCTAATTCATTTGAAAATCCGAAGGTAACGTCTCTCCATGTATTGCATGCTAATTTTGACAATTCGGCTTCTCGACTTCCCTTAGCGATCGCTAGAGTAAATCCAAGAGTACTAAAAAAATCCATCGCCTTTTTCAAAGCTAAATTAGAATCAGCTCCAATTATCTGAGGTAAAGTCCGTAACTCTTCAAGGGCGGCACCCTCGGCAGTTCTTTCTGGGGCAAAAACAACCTGCAAATCCTGTCTTGAGAATCTATCGCATATCTCTTTTACTTTGATGGTTGTACCAATCGATACCGTGCTTCTCAGAATAAGCATTCCATTTTGTTTAATGTTGGATAAACTAGATTCAATGGTCTTAAAGAATTTAATGTCAGAATCGTTTGTTGGTTTAGGTGTTCCTACGGTTACAAATAATGCATCAAATAAGGGAGCAGAATTACCTTCCTGAATGGCAAGCATGTTTGATTCGAAACCCTTAGTAATAGTGTCTTGAAGACCAGGCTCATAAACATATGTATGTCCAGACTTAAGTTTGGACATACGCTCAAAGTCGTTTTCCAACAGAAAGACATGAGCTTGCTCAGATTCCAATAGTCTTCCCGCAAGGGTCAACCCAACAAACCCGGCCCCTAATATTCCAATGTTCATACGTTGGTCAGCAAGCCTCTCGTGTGCGGTGCCCATAGGGTATAAGGTTAACGAATGTTTAGTTCTAAAGTGGGACGCGACCAAAAAATGCTCCTCGTTGGGGTCTGGGCGAATAGAAATTGGATTTTGGGTAATTGGATTAAAGAAGTCAAGGCAAGGTCACCTCAACAATTTAGAGTCTTTTGGGTGCCTACCATTTTTGCAGGAAAGCGTAAATTAGAACGATTCGCCTACATTCGATTACCGAGATATGGCTCTTACTTCTTTTCGTACATTACAATTTTTGAAAAATATTTGTCTAAAGATTTTTCAAAGTTTGCGAATAGATCGGTAATTTTGTATCCCCACAATGAGAGCGAAATGGGCACCCTTGCTCACCAAGCCGAGATCTTGAATTTTGCACAGAGTGTTTATTTCTTTTGCAGCCAAGATGCAGAATCTCTTATTGCACACGGCTTAGATAGGAAAAAAATTAGACTAGCCCATTGTGCTGTGGATGTCGATTGTTTTCAAGCCAGCAATTCTAAGAGAAAAAATAAGACGGTAGTGCTTGCATCAAGATTTGGACCCCGTAAAGGTTTATCAATTCTTCCAAAAATTGTGGAAAAATTGCCTGACTGGAATTTCATCGCATTAGGTCGAGACTGGGAGAATTTCATATCTAATTCGGGTCTGAGCAAGCTTCCTAATTTCAGCTACCACGAGTTCAACAAACTTTCCCGTAACGCGATTTTTTCGGAAGCTGAAATATTCTTGAGTTTGTCAAAACTAGAAGGTGGTCCCGTTCCATTAATTGAAGCGGCAAACCTAGGATGTAAAATAGTTGCCACCGAGACAGGATTTGCGCGAGACCTGTTTGTGAGCGGTATTCATGGATTGATACTTTCAAATCCTCCAACTCCCGAAGAGGTGATAGACGCAATTAAGGCCGTAGGTGAAATGACGTATGTCCTAAATGATAAAGTTAAGTTGCTAACTTGGGATCGATTAACTTCCCTCACTTTAAGTGATCATTCTAGGATTATCACGAATCATGAATTGAGAATGGAGGTCGCCGGGTGACATTCTTAGAACGCATTAAGAGGGGTGAGACTTATCTAATCGCAGAGGGCGCAGATGCGCACTACGGTGATTTGCATCGGGCGAAACTAATGATTGCAGAAGCCAAGAAAGCAGGTGTTTCAGCAATCAAATTTCAACACCATCTCCCAGATGAGGAAATGCTTCCAGAAATTCCCATGTCTGGGAACATGAAAGAGCCACTTTATGATTTCTTGAAACGAAACGCTCTTACAATTGAACAACATGTCGAGTTAGCTGCATATTGTAAAGAGGTAGGAATTGATTATCTTTGCACTCCGTTTTCTTTGAAAGCTGCTCAAGAACTAGAAGAATACATCAGCCCCTTTGCATACAAAATAGGCTCAGGAGAATTATTGGATCATCCAACTATCCTCAAAATCATGGAATTCAAGAAGCCCATGATAATTTCAACAGGGATGGCGACCAAGCAAGAAATTGATTCGACGTACGATTTGTTTAGGGATTATGAATTTGGTCTTGTTCTAATGAACTGCACATCTGCATATCCACCGAAACACGAAGACATTCATCTTAGATTTATCGAAGAAATGAAAACAAGATACCCCAAAGCTGTAATTGGGCATTCGGATCACACGTCGGGAATTGAAACCATGATTGCTGCCTTTACGCTAGGTGCAACTGTGCTTGAAAAACATGTAACCATTTCACATGAGCTTTCTGGTCCAGATGACAGCGTAAGCATTGATTTTAAGGATCTTGGAAAATTACAAAGAATTCTTGACGGCCTCGCAATTAGTTTGAAGGCTGAAAAAGTGGTACATGAAACTGAATGGGAAATCCGAAGCTGGGCACATAGATCATTGGTTTATTTGAAAGATTTACCAATCGGTCACAGAATTCAGGAAGAAGATATTTGGGGAAAACGTCCTGGAACAGGCGTTCCGGCTAGATATCGCGACGCATACATTGGTAAAGAATTAAAGAATGAAGTTAAGGGAAATACCCTTCTTAATGTTGAAGACTTCAAAGAGTAGTTTGCACGCGGTATGAAAATCCTATTCGTTTTGGGTTCTCGTGGAGAATGGGGCTACATAAAGCCAGTAATTGAAAAGGCCCAGGAACGAGGTCATGTGGCGGAAATTTGGGCCTGCAATATGAGTGTAATAGGTAGATTTGGACAACTTGCGGACGAGATAGAAAATCAAGGATTCGTGATACGGCAAAGGTCGTTAACGGCAATTGATGGTGATAACCGATTAGCAATGTCGAGGTCATTTGGAATAACGGCATTAAGTTTTTCAGATTTTATTAGCAATAATCATTACGATTGGATTGTTTTTTCAGGTGACCGCTCGGAACAATTGGCGGCGGTTATTGTCGCTGCGATGAATTACATTCCTATCGCTCACATTCAAGCAGGGGAAAAAAGTGGAAATATAGATGGCGTCAGTCGACATGCTATTGCGCGATTTGCACATCTCCATTTCGCATCCAACATGGATGCCGCCATAAGGCTTGAGCGCTCTGGTGAAGACAAAGAACGTATACATATCACTGGAGCTCCCCAGCTTGATGATATTAAACTTGATCAACTACCTAATGTAGATGAACTGATTTCTAGGAAGATAATTGCAAAGCAAGATTATATTCTAGCTGTTTTACATGGGACGACAGAAGATGAGGAAGAAGCTCAAAGCCAAGCTGAAACTCTAATTGAAGTTCTCACGGAACAAGAATTGGATGTGATTTGGATAGGATCAAATAACGATTCATCAGCAAGTGAAATTGGCGCTTTAGTTAAAGGTTCACTAAGAGTAAATGACAAGTACTATGTAAATCTGAATCGAATGGATTATTTGTCTCTTCTTGCTAATGCCAAATTGTTAATAGGAAATTCCAGCAGCGGAATACTTGAAGCACCAACCTTTAAGACGCCTGTTATCAACTTAGGACGGCGACAAGATGGACGGATTCAGGCAAGAAACGTTATCCAAGGTGATTTTACAAAGAGTTCCATTAGCACATGCCTAAGTCGAGCAACAACCACTGAATTTCTAAACGAATGCTCCGAGGCGGTAAATCCATATGGAATTGGAAATTCAAGTCAATTGGTTGTTGAAATCCTCGAGACAACCGTGACCGACTATAACTTTTTAACAAAACAAATTTCCTATTGACGGAGGTACATATGTTAATGCTACTTGAAAAGAACTTGACTCTTGAAGACGCGGCCCGTCATATTATTAGCGGTCACGAGAGGACCCTGGTGTTTCATGACGAAGACAAGAAATTGATCGGAGTAATTTCTCAAGGAGATATTCTAAGAGCGATTTGGAATGGCATGTCAGTGATCTCACCAATCCTGGATATCATCAATTACAATCCAATCGTTATTGATGTGAAAAAGACCAATAAATTTGAAATCGCAATAGAACATTTTGTTCAGGTTGGCGCTTTAGTGATTCCTGTTGTTAACGACCATCGAATTGTTATGGATGTTATCAGAGTTAGAGAAATTCTGGATGTTCAAAAATAGCGGGCGTATTGCAGTTGTTTTAGCTAGAAGTGGTTCGACTAGGTTGCCCAATAAGAATATGCTGAAAATTGAAAACAAAAGTCTGACCTTACGAGCCGTAGAGTGCGCTCTAGAAAATAACATCGATGTGGTACTTTCTTCAAATAGTCAGGAAATATTGGATCATATTGCTGATCCTGATGTTCACAAACATTTGAGAACTGAGGGAAATTCTACAGCTGTTAGCACGTCAGAAGATTCAGTTTTAGAAGTTATCAACTCTTTGGGCATTTCTGATGATTCTGATGTGATGCTATTGCAACCCACAAGTCCATTCAGAACATTCAAGACAGTCCAGCGATTCTTGTCAACCTGGAATGAGTTTGATTCAGCAGAATTCGACTCTGCTTTCTCGGCCTATGCTGATCACGCCGAGTATTGGATTGAATCACAAATTGGCCTTAAGCGAGTTAGCTCTATTTTGACTCCTAAAGAAGAACCCTATAGATCGCAAGATAGGCATCCTGTCTTTCGAGAGAATGGTGCAATTTATCAAACCAAAGCTAGAAATTTGAGAGAAGGGAACAGATTTGTGAATGGACGACCATATGTTTTTCCTTGCTCATTTATAGAGTCACTCGACATCGATTCTCAAGAAGACTTCAACCTTGCCCAAGCAATAAGTCTGGGTATTGCCGACTCATGCAACTAAAAATAATGCTTTTTAACCAACATTGGTTTCACTTATGCGCAGCGGCTGAAGCGGTGATACACCAAAAAGATACCATTAAATCTTTGGAGCTGGTTTTTGTACGCAAAGGACTTGAGACTTGGCCTTTGGATGCACATTTCCCCAGCCAGTTCGAATGCTTTAAGAAATTTTCTCCCGAGTACAAACTTTTTTTATATCTCCAGAAGATTTTAAGTGAACAACAAACTAACGTCTCCTTCTCTTATGCAGAGATTAACAAATCTATAGAAGTTGACTTGCATGGTATTGAATTTCAAAACTTCCAAGATCTTAGAAAGTTTAGGGTAGATCATCAACCTGTTGGAATGGCGGTGGCCAGTTACCTGATATCAAGGACAAGGTCTTCAACACCTAAACCTTCTAAGTATAAGAAGATTATTCCACGTTTGTTTTCAACGTATTTTCAAATCCAGGCCTACTTATACAACAAGATAACGTTTTACAACACCGATGAAATCTGGTTATGCAATGGGCGTCAGTTGCATGAAAGAAGTGTAGTTGAGTTTTGTAAGTCAATGAATATCCCCTATAAATTTTTTGAAATTGGCGGAGAAGGGAATTCCTTAGAAAGGTGGATACTTCATGAACACTCTCCGCATGACAGAGTGGAGTTCCAGAGAGAAATCGACGCACTTTGGAGCGCAAGTCCCAAAACAGACTTTGGTTCATTGGATGAGTGGTTCGAGAAAAAATTGAATCCAGAATTAAACCCATTTACAAGTAAACAAGTTAAAAACCTCGACATAGAAATAGATGATAAATATGTGGTTTTTTACACAAGTAGTGATGACGAAGTAGCTGCGATTTCAGAAGATTGGGATTCACCTTGGGGGTCTCAGATAGAAGCGGCTAGAATGTTGGTAGATACCTTTCAAGATATTGAGGAAATCAAATTAATCATTCGTGTTCACCCCAATATTTTGACCAAGAATCGAGCCGATCAATTGTTGTGGCAGAATCTGAGATTGAATAGAAATGTTGTTGTTATCGCGCCAGACTCAAAAATTGATAGCTATACGCTTATGAACAGGTCACAAGGCGTCCTAACTTACGGCTCGACCATGGGTGTTGAGGCGGCGTACTGGGGTAAACCTCTCGGTCTTCTTTCTCGAGCACGCTATGACGAACTTGTTGAGAATTCATATTTAGACAGCATCGAAAAAGTTCGAAAGTGGGTTGAAAGCGCCGGTAATCAACTGCTACCCAAGCCAAAGAAGTTAGGCCCATTGAAGTGGGCAAATTATTTCCTCTCTGCGGGTGAGTCTTGGCGAGAAACAAGGGTTGAAGAAAGAGGGAGACGAAATGTCGGATACCTCGGTCTCCACAAAATGAGACCAAACAATGTTGTTGTCTTCTTGTCCCGATGCCTCAATCATCTTCATTCAAGATAGAAGCTCCTTAGGGACTCTAAGGAACTTAGCTAAATACCGAGGTAATCAAGAAATTAGAGATGAACTAAGTTAGTCTAAGGGTGTGCAAAATGTTTTAGTCACCGGTTCATCTGGATTTGTTGGTAATGAGGTATCTCATAAACTTGAATCAAAGAATTTCAAAGTGTGGAGACTAGATAAGAATATTTATATTGAAGATGACAGTCATTTTTGCATCGATATTTCGAGCAAACATGATATAGATAGAATTCCTAACTTAGGATTTGATGCAATCCTTCATTGCGCTGCGCAAACAGACGTCAGAAAGAGTGTTGAAGATCCAACTTCTGATCTTTTCGCTAATGGGCTTGGGACGCTAAATTTAGTTGAATTTGCAGCCGCACGTTCTGTCAAGAATTTCATTTACATCAATTCTGGGGGAGCAATCTATGGAACTGAGGAATTAACTTTAAGCGAGAAATCCCCGGTTGCGCCATCATCCCCATACGGGCTAACTAAATTCTTAGGCGAAGAGTATGTAAGAATTTTATGCACAAAATACGGTATTCAGTGGTCTTCACTTGCCCTATCAAATGTCTATGGAGATATTACGAAGAACAAAAAGGGCGTTATTTATGAGTTTGCGAGGAAGATAAGTTTGAATGAAGTGCCAAGCATTTTTGGTGAAGGAGTTACACGAGACTTTGTTTACATAGATGATGTAGTAAACGCGATTGAAATTGCGTTGAATAAACCAACTTTTTGCAGAGTGAATATATCGAGTAACACAGAGACGAGTATTGAGGAAATTTTTTCAATTGTGGCTAGAGAATTGAATACATCTATGGAACCAGTCCACGAAGCTTCGCGCTTTGGTGAAATTCTTAGAAGTAGACTTGATAATTCACTGGCTAAGGAGTTTTTGGATTGGGAACCAAGTGTTTCTATCTCTGAGGGTGTGGCCAAGAGCTTGTCTAATTTCAATTTTAAACGTCGAGCGTAGGATGTTCGCCAAAATGATAAGAGACTCAGTTTTCATTAAGTCAATTAACAACTTAGATTCTTCCTCTAGACATAAGTATTTCCTACTCTTTATTGGTCAAATTGCCCTAAGCCTTTTAGATCTATTCGGCTTAGTATGTATCGGAACATTGGCGGCTCTTTCAGTTAGCGGTGTGCAGTCAGAATTGCCAGGTTCACGTGTTTCTAAAGTTGTTGAATTCCTCGGTCTTGAAGGGTTTAACTTTCAAAACAAAGTTGCAGGATTAGCAATTTTGGCGATGACAGCATTAATCACTCGAACTTTGTTGTCTATTCTGATTACTCGGAAAGGAATGTCTTTTCTGAGTTTTCTAGGAGCAAGAATGGCGCGCGATCTTGTCGCGCGGTACTCACTGCAAGATCGAACAGGAGTTTTAAGGTTTTCGGAACAAGAATTCCTTATGGCTTCCACCAGGGGAATATACGCATTGAGTGTGGGCATTCTATCGTCAGCAATCGTAATTGCTTCAGATGCATCTTTGTTTATAGTGTTGATGTCTGCACTTTTTTTTGTCGATAAGAATCTTGCAATCGTTAGCCTGTTGTTTTTTGGTGGATTAGGAACAATTCTGTACTTTAGTTTAAGTCGACGATCAAAGAGTCTTGGCCGACAGGAAATTGATTTGTATGCAAGTTCAAGTCAAAAAATTTCTGAAGGTATACGTGGTTACCGAGACATTCTTGTTCGAAATGCCCACGATTGGCAATCACAAAGATTTTATTCACAAAGATTTGAATTGGCGAGAGTTCAGGCGAACACCATATTTACTCCCTTAATTTCTAAATATGCGCTGGAGATTTCAATCGTAATAGGAGCTGTACTTTTTGGTGCATATCAGTTAATTCTTAAAGACGCCTCTGCTGCAATAGCCAGCCTTTCCGTATTCCTAGCAGCGGGCATTAGAATTGCTCCTGCTGTAATGCGAATTCAGCAATCTGCTTTGCAAATTAAAAATAGTTCTGGGGTCGCTGCATCAGCTCTGAATCTTATTGAAGAGTTATCGGTAATTGAATTAAACATGAAACTTGACCCATCAGATGAAACTTTTGAGGGAAGGATCACTCTTAAGGAGGTTGATTTCACTTATCCATTAAGCTCAGAACCTGCAATCAAGAACGCAACTTTAACGATCCAACCGGGCAAAAAAGTTGGTGTAGTTGGTGTATCAGGAAGCGGAAAGTCTACACTCGTGGATTTGGTCTTAGGAGTCTTAACTCCCTCACAAGGAACAATTGAAGTTTCAGGGAAAAACCCAGTTCAAGCTATTCGCTACTGGCCTGGAGCAATAGGTTACGTCCCACAAGACGTATTCATTCTAAATGCAACAATTCTTGAGAATATTGTTTTCGGATTTGAAAACGAACTAAGCAATAATCCCGAAGACCAACGAAACTACGTGCATGGCATCCTGGATAAATTAAATCTTGGTAATTGGATTAACTCACTTGAAATTGGGTTAGATACCGAAATAGGCGAAAATAATGTGGGCTTGAGCGGTGGGCAAAAGCAACGAATAGGCATAGCTCGCGCACTTTACACGAGACCCCAAATACTTATTCTAGATGAGTTTACAAGTGCGCTCGATAGAGAAACAGCAAATGAGGTTGTAAAACTCATTGAAGAATCTTCGCCTCAAACTACAATCCTAATGATCTCTCATGACCCAGAGTTAATGAGTAATTTTGATGTTGTGATTCAAATCAATAGTGGCTCTCTGAAAGTAGTTAAAAGAAAACTTTAGATAGGATTTAGCCAACTTCTCGTTAAACATTCTAAGGATGCTGTGTTGGTTTTTTCTACGAAGTCTCTAAAACTTCGAGTATCACTATCATTTGGTTGGGTCTCCAAAAGATCTTGCAAATGATTAACAGCTTCTTCTTTAGTATTAAACAAGTGAACCAAATTTGGGAAAATAGAGGCCAATCCTCTTGTAACCTCATTCTCACGAGCAACTAAAAAGCAACCTTGGGCCAATGCTTCTCTTATGGTGAGTCCGTACCCTTCGGTAGGCGCTGTGCTGAGAAGGATTCGAGAGGAAGAAAAAAGAAGATTCAATTCATCGCGTTCTAGGAACCCTTCAAAGTGACAATTGGGCAAGATTGGATTGATCTTTAACTTGAACGCGGTTAACAACGGACCAGAACCTACTACAACTGCCTTTAGGTTTAAGGTCTTATTTTGCAATAATTCAAAAATCTCCTCCAGCTTCCCGATTCCCCTTTCCTCATGAAACCTTCCCACAAAAAGCAAATCATTTGTTCGTGCTATTTCTATATTGTATTCACCCAAGGTTAATGGAACAGGAGACACAAAAATTTTTGAACTTTGAACATGAAACTTAAGATTTAACTCCTCCTTTATTTCCATAGATACCGCTCTTATCGAATTTGCGACTTTATAGGTGAACAAGAGGTACATTCGAATGAGATGACGTAATTTGTTTTTCCTCAATTCTAAGTTTCTTAAATAAAATCCGTGAATAGAGATTTGGATTGGTAAATGAAGATTTTTGATATTGGTGAACTTGAGCAATAAACATGTTAAGAAGGCGAAGTATAAATCTCCTGCAATCAGAATGCTTGGCCTTATCCCATTCGCATTTAAGATTCTTTTGGATAAGTATGCAAACTTAAAAACATTTCTAGTTGATCTAGAAACATGGATAATCTTAATGTTCTGATAATCATTCGGGTTAATTAGTCTCATTTTCTTGGTGTCTAAACCAATTAGTAAAATCAGCCTCCCACCGGAACTTAACTGGAAAAAAGTTTCTCCATACATGTCGAGCCTTCGCATTAATATATTGGGATCTTCTTCTCCTTTTGCGAACTCAGGGAAAACATAAGTTGGCGAATTAAGCATCAAATTTTGCTCACTAGATTTAGATTTCATCGAGGACTATTCTCTGAATCGCTTGGTAGTTGATTCTCATGTCATAGCTATCAACTACTGTTTTTCGGGCTTCAGGGCCAATTCTTAACACTAAATCAGGATTGTCTTGAAGAACCCTAAGCGCGTCAATCAAACTTGGGTATTCAGTACTGCCCACCAATATTCCATTGACATTCTGCTTCAGCACTTCTTCACTACCAGTATTAACTCTAGCGATCGGTGCAAGGCCGCAACTCATTGCCTCCAATAGTGAATAAGCTGTTGCTTCGTATGTGCTATTCAAAACATAAATTCTTGAAGCGTTGAGGTATTTGACCAAATCTTCGTTTAGGACGTCGCCGAGAAAATCTACCTTTGCTCCAATACTTTGAGAAAAACTAATTAGCTCATTGTGTAGTGGGCCAGTTCCTGCAATGGCTAAATTCAAATTTAGGCTTCCGCAAGCCTCGATAACTTCTCTCATGCCTTTCCATTCTACAAGACGATTTACGCAGATAACGTCGTATATTTGGTTTGACTTACTTGAGTATCTGAATTTAGATGTGTCAACGGAATTTGGTATAACAGATATATTTTTTTTTTCAGCACCCCATGAACTAGCTAAATTTGCTAATTCCAAGGTGGGGCATATAACTTTGCGAGCATTCCTGATAGCAATGTGATTCAAAAGCTGTAAGACTCTATATTTGAATGGAAGTACCTCGGCCTGAAAATCAACTATAGATAATTTTGTTAGATTTGCATTCTTAGCTTTTTCCCAAACAATATCTCCTGGAATTTTTGCGACATAACTCTTACGGGCAAGGAAGCAAGCAATGAAGGTTTCAACAAAAAATCCATTTGCAATCACGTGTGTACTTCTCGGAAGAGCCTTCTTCCAAATTTGCCAAATTGTCTTCAGCGTTCGGTCGAAAACCGATAACTGTCGCGAAATCAAGAAAACGGAATGATTGGAGTAATGGAAAGCTTCGGATTCGCCACCGGTTGTCGAAACCACAGAACCAAAATAATTTGAAAGCGTAAACGGAAATGTTGAAGCAAACTTGGACGGCCCCCCGATATCGGGAGGGTAATTACTTGTGACAAGGCAAAATTTTGGGTTTTTGTTCATTGGCTGCCGTCGAGGATATAGCAAATTTTGTTCCTTTGATCTTGATTCTGTATCATTTTTGTAGGCAAGGTCGACCAAGTGCCAGCCACCTTATTGGACTCGTCAGTCTCTGGAATCCGCCACGAGACCAAGCGGATCATCCAAGCGTTCGCCGTCAGCGACCGCAAGAAAGCCGCCAAAAAGGCCCTTA
>JACCDN010088089.1_pt1 | contig 18173 bp, 24 predicted proteins | sample 7441691 | NCBI WGS metagenome assembly JACCDN01 (sample SAMN15323439, study PRJNA562643) | freshwater metagenome | isolation source: river surface water | place: USA:Blue River Watershed | collected 2017-08-16
CTTGTTCTCCTGTTTAAATAAAGTGTGGTTACTCAATTTTAACTGAAAACTGCCTATGTCTATTGTTTAATTAACGCAGAGAAAACACCACTAATTGTGAAGAAAGGTTCGTGCTGCCCTATCTGGGCACCATATAAAAAGCCTCGTTTAACCGATTTCAGACGACTCAAGTTCTGAACCCTTCTTTGGCCCAATTTAAAAATCCTTTTGCATTTTCTGGCGTGTAAGGATTCCCATTGCACAAACTTTAAAATAACTGATTATAAATTATTGTCTCATTACATATGGCCGATTTCAAATGTGGTCCAACTTAAGCCGCTGAATTTTTCAAAGGGTCAGCGACATCCTGCCCGTTGGCATAGACGGTCTCCGGCGCAATATCAATACAGTTATGGCCATCAAGTTTCCCACTTAAATCCCACGCTAAAGTTCCATTTAAAACTGTACATTTTTCCATAAAGTCTTTTACATCGGAAATTTTTTGAAAGACGCCTTTGCCAATTAAATGTGACATATCAAAAAGTTTTATTTTACCGTCACTAAAATAGACGTAAACTTTAAAATCATTTCGAGGATAAACTTGTATAACTGTTTCCATAATTAAAAACTCATTTGAGTGGTTCAATCTTAGTGATTTCACCATTTTTTTGTGCCGAATCCCAATTTTTTAAAAGTTCGTCGCGATGAATTTCACACCAAGCGAGAACAAGTTTTAAATGTTTTGCTGGCAACACACCTTTAACGACAACAGATTCTTTGATTGATACGATGGCCTTAAACTCTGCGTATTCTGCATGAAAGTGGGGAGAGTTGTGCACATCCCAATACATATAAATTTTGATTCCGAAAAATTCACTTACAATTGGCATTTACTTCCCCAAAACAGATTTTCCTTGCTTAGAATAACTTTTCTTTTGAGTTTACGCAATGCTGAAGTCAGTTGGGAATGAGTTTATAATTATTTATGTCGTTGCAGTTCGAAAGTCGTCAACCAAAGTGCACCATGTTCATAAAAAACCCATCCAGTAAGATGATTTTTTTTCCCTAAAATCGTTGAATAAATTTGCACTCTCTTCGTTCGTGCTGCCCTAAAGGGCATCGCCTCTGGGCACCATATAAAAAGCCTAGTTTAACCCACGAGGTTTTTTTTTGCCTTTTTTCCTATGGTTAGTTAGAAAAATTTTACTGATTCATCAATTCCAAATTCAGTTTTTTTTAATCGCCAAAATAATGCAGGCATAAAATGGGCCTATAAAAAAAAATAGAAACATTTTTTTAATTTTTGTGGGAGCAAATCTAAGCATTTAAGGGAAAGAAAATGGTGTGTTCGATGCACTAACTGGGCACCAAGTACCTTGGCATCAAAAACCAAATTTGAAATAACAAGCACTAGATTTTTAAATGAAATTGTTAAGGTTTCATAGTGATATCGATCACACTATATTTCGATCAAGTATCGATTTGGCAATTGAGAGACGCTCTTCAAAAAGTCTTTGATCAGATCTTGCAATTGCCCATTGTAAAAATCCATAATTAAGCTCGAATTCGTAATACAGAAGAGATTTTCCTAACTCTGGAAGATTCTTTATTGAGCTATAACCATTTAAGAAACTATTCCATAGATTATCATTATTTCCAATCTCTTCATGGAATTTAATAAAATCGTAGGCAGCATCTCCTGTACGAGAGCTCTCGAAGTCAATTAAGCCAATAACATTTCCAAAATCTGCCATGATATTTCCAGGCCTAAAATCGCAGTGTATAAAACAATTTTCAGCTTCCGAGAAGCTATCATAATAAGAATTTAAGAATTTTTTTGATCTCTTCAAAAAGTCTTGATCGACTTTTGATTCAATCAATTTAGTCCAAGATCCAAGAACAAGATCTTTGCGGTAGTCCCACCAATTTCTAAATGAAGAGACCTCAAAGCCTTCTTTTTGAAAAGATCCAAGTTTCTCTGAAGGAATGGAATGGAGCTGCCCTAAAAGTATTCCACATTTCTCAGCCATGTTCGAATCTAAACGTTCACTAGAAATCGGTTTTCCTGGCATCCTAAGCATTAATATAGCGCCATTCATTTTTTCTTCAGGATCTATATGAGATAAAATCTTTGGGACAGGTAGACGATCTATTAAAAATTCAATTGTTTTCAATTCTCGCCAAAATTTGATAGAGCTATGACTAAACTTTAATATTTTTTGATTATCTTGTGACTCTATTAAATAGACTTCAGATGCGAATGATTCATCTGTAATTCTAGCATGAGAACAAAAGTCCACATCTAAACGGCTTAATATTGAAGCAACTTTTTCCATAATATAAGTATTAAGAATAACCTCAATTTAATCAAGCTGAAATGGCGATAACACTGCAATGATATCTATCGATTTATCGCTGGCGCGATAAACTATTCTATAACCTTGAACGATAACTTGTTTTAAATTAGGTGACTCAGGAACGTTCGATCCTGAAAGTGGAAACTCTTTTAACCTTTCCACTGAATCAAGAAGTCTATCAATGAACTTACTAGCATTGGCTGGAGAATCCAGCGCAATATAATCACCAATTTTTTCTAATTGGTTTAGAGAATTAGGCGACCAGATAATTCGCATTATCTATGACCACTTCTTTTTGAAGGAATTCAATCTTAACTTTGCTTCTGTATGAGAAACACCTTTCCCAGAATCAATTTCAGAAATCCCTAATGCAATTTGTTTTAAATCTTCGAGTTCTTTTAACATCTTTGAATAGTTTGATTCAGAAATTAAAATAACATTTCCACTCTTGTGGGAAATAATATGATCGATTCCATTATTAACTTCATTGATGGTTTCTGATAAATTTTCCCTGAATTCAGATGATGTTTTTATTTTTGGTAATCCCATGGTTTTTCCTCGCTTTAACCATTGTACAATATTTCGTACAAAACATAAAGTCATTTATAAAGCTCTGAAAATACTTTATGCTTCTGCAAATTCAGGCCTAAAACAGGCCGATTATTCTTAATAATGGAAGATAACAGAATGAAGTTGATAACAAGACATCGTGATTAAAAAACTTATAACTGCCGGATATAAATAACCAAAATGCAGATTAACAAAGACTTATCTAAGTTCTCCTTACCTACCTTCACCATTCCGTCCCTGGGCTTTATTTTGTCTGCATACAAAAAAAAGCCCAGTTAGAATTGGTTCGTTTTTAGCATAACCAAGGTGCAACCAACAACGACCTCAACACCTTTTTTTTCTAGTAGAGACTGAAGCTTTGGATTTTCACTACCAGGGTTGAAGATCGCACGCTTAAAATTAAGCTTTAAAATCTCCTCTTGCATTTCTTCTGAACGAGAAGCCCCAACATAAAATGTCATTGTGTGAAAATCTGGCAAAGCCGCTAAATTTTGATAGACGCGAACATCCTCAATCTGATTTAAACTCGGATGAATAGGAAAAGCCTCATGGCCATATTGTTTCAAAAGGAGGAGCGCTTGATGTGAATAGCGCTCTTCCTTATTACTCGCCCCTAAAATAGCCACTCGATAATGCTTTTGCATCTGCAATCCCTTTATTTTTTAAACTCGCTCTTTTTTGATTTTAATTCCTGCTTAAATTCTTGGGCCATCTTTTTTATTTCTCGCTTAATAGTATTTTCTCTAAAGTCTTTAATGATGGCCTGATTTTTTTCACGTTGCTCTTTTATCGATGCATAAATCGCTTTGCGCTCTTCCTTTGTTGTTGCCACCTCTGCCTTCGCTCCCATTCCTTCTAATTCATTTAAATGTTTTAATTTCAAATCGTATAATTGTCCAATAAGCTCTAAGTGTCGAGATCGCATTTTTTCCAAATGAACTTTTCTAAGAGCAGAATTTTCTTTATGAAATTCGGCCCATTTTTCATGTCTTTCAGAACGTTTTTCGTCAGTTTTGCTTGCTTCTTCTGCAAATGAAAAGCTTAATGGGATCAATGTCATCATTAAAACAATCAAAATCTTCTTCATATAAATACTCCCTGTAAGTTTGAAGGTGCCATAAAAACCCTCTTGCCTATTTATACGAGTCCCACCAAAAAAGGTTTTATCCCGATTAAACATATTTTAACCTATTTAAATTATTAATGTTAAACTTTTTCACACTTCTCTCGTATAATAGAGATTGAATGAGTAAATCTAAGTCGCCATCATTTTCATTATACAAAGTTATTGAAGAGAAAATTCAAGGATTTCTCTTAGAAAAAAAGAGTATCAATGAAAATCTTGCCAATGAAATTTTTAATCTTTGTTATAGAGATTTTTATCAATATTTCTACTTCATGCTTAAGAACAAAGAATTGGCCGAAGACTTAACTCAGGATACGCTAATGAAAGTTTATCAGTCCCACCAAAAATTTGATTCCAAAAAGGCAAGTTTTAAAACTTGGGCATGGACCATTGCTAAAAATAATGGCATTGATTTTTTAAGAAGTCGGGAGTTCAAGGACAAAAAAGATACCATTTCCTGGAGCGACATAGGACCTGAAGAATTTCAAATAAGTGCTGAAGATTTTTTTGAAAATGATCCCATTCTGGCTCAACTGCTAGAACAGGAAAAAAATTTGGATATTCAAAAAGCGATCATGCTACTTAATGAGAGAAACCGTAGCATTTTGCTTACTTGGTTAAACGACGAATTGTCAATGGACGAACTAGCGAAAGTACATTCTACAAGTGTACAAAATATAAAAAATAGTCTCTTTAATAGCAAAAAGAAATTGAAGGATTTTTTTCATGAAAAATAAAAAAATATTAAAAGAAAAAATTCAAATTGAAAAAACTCGCCTAGACATTGAAATTTCCAGAGAACGTTTTTTACAAAAACTTCAGGAGGAAAATCACCGTGTAATAAGTATTCATCAATATTATGTCAAAACACTTAGTGCTGTCGCTCTTCTCGTGGTGGTCATTGGATCCACCAAGTTCTACTTCTTCAATTCGGCCCAGCAAAAAATTTCTGAATCTGCCAGCATCCATTATGAAATTGAGGACCATTTAAATAATGCTTACATAAGTAATATTGATGAGGTAGAGGAAACCGAAGATGTTAATCTTGAATAAATTCCTAAAGTTGTACTTTATCGCTCTATTGGAAAATCTATATAAACAATATTGTAATTTTTACCTAAATTAATTACTGGAATTGTTTTTATGCAAATGATTAATCATAATCAACTTAGAGGTAAAAATGAAAATTTTAATTTTAGCTTTTAGTTTAGCTTTCTCTTATTTTGCAGCTGCAAAGGAAAAGTGTATTGAAAACACTCCAGGTTATGCATACCATTGCCAAAACTTAGGCAAAGAGCTCTGCAATCAAAATGATTATTTTTGTTCTTGGGTAACAGATCATCAACAAACTCAGTCAAGAAGAGGTATCTGCGATGGTAAGTATGCGGATACAAGAGAATATTGTTCTGAACTAAATTATATTACTTGCCAAAAAAATAATAGTATTTGTACTTTGTTACAAGATTAGTTTATATATCTGTAAAAACATTTTTAGGTCACATTTTAAGAAAGCCAGAGATTAAATCTGGCTTTTTTTATTTTTCTTTGTTCTATATTTAAAAATCATTCGCACTACTAATCGCGATTACGTTCTGCTCACTAGGCTTCATCGGAATAATGTTAGTTCCCTTGAAACTTGTCCCATGCGTATGCGATTTTTTCTCATACAGCATATGCCCTTCATGTCTTTCGGCCTCTTCTTTACAGCCAATACATTGAGTAGCTATTGGGCGTGCTCGCAACCGATTAACTTCAATACTTCCGTCACATTCGTCACATTTTCCAAATGTCCCATCTTTAATTTTTAAAAGTGCATGATCGATTTTCTTAAGCATAAAATTCTGACGTCCAAGAAGTTTAAGATTTAACATTTTCTCACGATCATCATTAGAAAGATCAGTCTCATCACCTTTTTGCCACTCAAGTTCTGCTCCTTGGATCTTCATTTCGTTACAAAGATTTTTCTTCATTTCAAGAAACAAATTTTCAAATTGCTTAAGTGTTGATGCGTCCATACGAATCTCCTGTATTATTTTTTATTCCTTAAGTTTAAGATTTAATTCCTCTAAATCCTGATCATCTTCCGTGATGACTGATTAATACTAGAGCAAAGGTCATGCCAAAGGTTTTTGCGCAAAATAAATGAATTAAAATGTATTTGGAGAAAGATTGGAGCCGTTAGGTTACTAGTTCTTATTCTTTTGAGCTATCTAGTGGTGAAAAAAAGTCCAAACGGATAAAAAAGCGCCCACTCTTTGAAGAGAATACATGATTCTCAATTTTCTTATTTGTTAATTTTTTTGTGGAAACGCATTCCATATATGTCGCTTCTTTTAAGTAACCTTTTAGATCACTTAATGCTTCATCAACGGGAAGTTCTTCATCTGGATACAGCTTTAATGTTAAGAAGATTGCTTTCGATACTGATTTTAGCACTTCAGATTTTGATCGCTCGAAACATTCAACATCTGAACCAGACTTAATTGGATGATCATAAATCAAAAAATAACTTTCAAGGTCTTCACGAACTTGTGTCATAAAATCACGAACTTCGTTTAAGCTTTGTGACTGTTTTAAATATGTGATGGGATTTAAATTTTGATCTTGGGAAAAAACTGAGACGCTGCTAAAAAAAATAACGCTGGTGAAAAAAAATGCTTTGAATGTTTTTTTAAAGAGAGCGTCTTTCACTTCAATTTCCTCCTGAAGTTGAAGTTACCATACGCCCTCAATAAAATTTTAACAAATTCGTTTTTTAGGTGATGCTTATCTCAAAATTAGATAGTGTGTGTACATTCTCTTCCACGCATCCCACATTTAATGTCTCCCAAAAAACCTCTTTCCATAGAGAGAAAAAACACTCTTCCTAAGTTCCACACTCTCATCCTAAGAGTGTCTAAGAGTAAACTTCCGTCCTAGTAGTCTCTCTTATATTTTATATAAGCAGGAACAATGCCAAGATGGTCCTATGTGCGTAGGACCATCTTTCTAATGAGTTAACGCAGTCACTTTTTGTTACTCTCTGAAGTTTTGGAAAATTTGAGAGACAATTTGCCCCTGAGTAATTTTGTTGAATATAGCTTTTTTGGCCCTTGGAGATGTAACAGGGGAAATTTGTTGGCCTATTTTAGACAAAAGTATCTGTTTTATTGATTATGATCTGGCCTTTATCAATTTTAGCGAGAAAGAGCCGCATTACCCTCCCCTCTGCCTCAGTAAGCTTACTCGCTAGTTGTGGCGGGCCTAATAAAACTTCTTCAATCTCTTGGCGAATCGCTCGTGGTGAATTTTTAAAAACAAAATCTTTAAGTTCAGGACTGGCCATTTTTAGTGCCAATGCGAAATCTTGAATTTTTACTTCACGCAAAAACTCAATCAGCATCACCGGTATCATGTATTTAATGTCTTCAAATTGATAAAGACTCTTTTCTAAGTTTATGGCCATGGATGGATCTTTCTTCGCAATTAAGGCCAAAACCTTTTCCCTGGCCTCTCTAGAGAGTCCAGCGAGCATTTTCGCAGCTTCTTTTATTCCACCTTGAAATTTAGCCATGTTGACACCTAGTAGTTTGGACTCTTCTTTAAGAGATGGTTTTTCACATAGTCGCTCACGCCTTCTTCGATACTCATAAATTTGAAGTTAGGTATAACGGCATGGAGCTTATCCATTTTAGCTTCTGTGAAGTACTGATACTGATTGCGAATTGAATCTGGCATATCAATAAACTCGATATTTTTTTCTTTATTCATTGCCTTGAAAGTCGCTTCCACTAAATTTAGAAATGATCTCGCTGTTCCAGATCCTAAATTATAAATTCCAGAACTTTTTTTATATTTAGCATCCATCACTTCAACCATAACTCTCACGACATCTTTTACATAAACAAAGTCGCGCAATTGCTCGCCATCCTTATATGGTGCCTTATGAGATTTAAAAAGTTTTACTTTTCCCGTTTCATTAATTTGTCCAAATGCTTTATGCACTAAAGATCTCATTTCCCCTTTGTGATATTCATTTGGTCCATAAACATTAAAAAATTTAAACCCAAACCAATGACTTGGCTTATGTTTTTCTTTTAAAATCCACTCATCAACCAATTGCTTACTATATCCATAAGGATTGAGCGCGCGAAGATTTGGAATAAGATGATGATTATCATCGTAGCCTAATTCACCATCGCCATAAGTAGCAGCAGAGCTCGCATAGATAAACGGAATCTCCTGATTTCTTGCGATTTCAAAAAGTGATTGCGAAAAATAGACATTATTCTTCATCAAATAATCCATATCCATTTCTGTGGTTGAAGAACAAGCCCCCATATGAAAAATTGCCGTTAGTTCACTAAAAAGATCTTCGTTTTCAGCAGTTAAAAATTCATCAGCATTAAAATAATCTTTAAACTTTAAGCCTTGTAGGTTTTTCCATTTGCTAGTGTTTTTTAAGCGATCAACAATAATAATATCAAACCGCCCCATAGCATTTAATTCTTTCACAAGCACGCTTCCAATAAACCCCGCTCCCCCAGTAACTAAAATCATTTTATCTCCTAATCACTTTTATAACTTTTCTTCTTGATTTTTAACAACACCAAAACTCCATATCCCAAACAACATCATCAAGATAACGAGTTTAACAATATCTAGGCGAATATAGAGCTGATGAAAAAAATGGTGTTCTAAACTTAAATCGATCATCGATTTCAATGGTGATTGCAATCCTTGAATTTGCAAAGTGATATCGCGAATTTCAGGCGACAAATAAAAGCGATAACCTAAGCTTAAAAAAAACAAGAAAAAAGCTGCCACTAATTGCAAGCGTGAAATCCAATTTGCCTTTCTTTCTTGCACAAGTGTGGTTAACAATAAACAAAAACCTAAAACAACTTCAACCATATTTATTTTTGGAAAAAGATTAATGCCAACAAGCCCTGCAAGATTAACATTCTTAAGCGTTCTAAATAAAGTAGGAATAACAACCATGTCAGTTGCAATTGTTAAAACAATCCAACCAAAAATAAGACATGGGAAAAAGGCAATTAAAAATTTCTTCACCTATTCTCCCCTCATTTTTTGCTGACGATAAAGCCACGGGTGAACAATCCAAGCTACAAGCAAGACTCCTACTTCATACAAGATACAAAGCGGAAGCCAAACCGCCATCATAGAAAAAACATCCGGAGGTGAAAAGATCGCCGCAAATACCGCAAGACCAACATAAACGTAGCGACGAATTGTGCGCAGAAATTGCTTAGTAACAATTCCCATGAAACCTAAAATTAAAAGAACATTTGGTACTTGAAAAATTACTCCTAGAAGCAGTAAGACTTTACTCACTCCCGAAATATATTCACGAAGATTAATATTCGCCGTGACACCTTGAACTCCCAAAGTCATTAGAAATTTAAAAACATATGGAAGCATATAAAAACCAGAGACCACTCCCAGGACAAATAAAAAAAGTCCGAAGATCATAAATGGTCTAATAGCTTTTACTTCATTAGCGAATAATCCAGGTTTAATAAATTTCCAAACTTCATAAAACCAAAAAGGTGCAGAGAAAAAAATGGCCCAAAAAATACTCACATCTAATTGCACCATCGCTTTTTCAAAGACTGAGTGGTAGACAATTGTCCCCGCTCCATTTTGCAATAGAAATGCCTCTTTCAATGGGCGCAATAAAAATTCAGTAATGTCATCGACGAAATAGCATGTTAGGGTAAAAGCAACTAAAACAATGACAGCAACGCGCATGAGTGTTTTTCTAAGCTCTTCAATGTGCTCCCAAAAACTCATTTCCTTCACGTATCCTCTCTTGCTTTTACCTTTTTAACCAATATATACTTTACTCAAATATTTGAAAATAGAATAAGAGGGCGACGAGGGAAATTTGAGTAATTTGCAAAAACAACTCAGCGCACTAATTGATTTTTATAGGAACACGGAAGACATCATGAAATTACTCATCACAATTTCGTTTTTGATTTTAATATTTTCTGCATTCGCACAAAAAAAAGTAAATCCTATTTTAAAGTGCCTAGCACTTGAGGAAGAACATTTTCACAAAACAAAAACGCAAAACGCTAGATCAAGACTTAACCTTGAACTTTTAAACGAGTTCGCACAAGCAAGTGAACTAGAATTAAAAGACGAGTTTATAAAACAGATTTGCTCCAATCCAAGCATCAGTCCTTCTGAGCGTTTTTTAGAGCTGCAACTTTTAAATGGCATCAATGTATATGACCTAGGAGTCGCTGGAAAAGATCACAGTATGCGGGTTGCTCTTATTAGCGAGTTTCAAAAACAATTGCCGCAATTATTGATTAAGTATCTTGGCTCGATTCAAAGTGAGTTGGAAATTCCAAACTGTTTAGAGAGAGAGTTTCCAGAAATCAAAAAGATTAATGAGAGAATCAAATATCTCGAAGAAGATTTTGCAGTGGAAACCCTAAAGCCGTTGCACCCTGAAATTAAAAAAATTTTTGCAGGAATTCGTGATCTTAAAAGTTTAAAAGCAAAATGCAAAAAACCAAAAATTTAGAGCAATTGAAAATACCATTTAGCATGAGTTTTTTCCTCAACGTACCTGGTAAAATGTTCGAAATAAATTTTCGCTTTATGAGCTTCAAGCGATCCCTCTAATTTAAAATCAACAAATGGAACTGGAGCATCTGTGATCATAAATGAAAAATTTTCATTAAATTTTTCTCTTTCCATCCATTCATTATGAAGTGCATGGATTTTTATGATCCACGCATTCGGGTACTCATTTAAATACTTTAATCTCTTCCCTTCTGAATCAACATAGCTTCTTTTAACTTCTTTCTCGCCAGCGCGCTTACCGCTTTTAGCGCTCAGTAATTCTAGTTCATAGCTCAGGCGCTTTTTGCATCCACCACAATGAAAACTGGCCTGAGTTTTTAACGCCACTTCATTCAACGTAATATTTTGATTTTCCTGATAGATCGCTTGTAAACGTTTTCGAGTTAGACCTGTACAAAAACAAATGACTTCTTCCGCTAAAAGCAAAATCTGTCCTTCTTCTAAAGTTTGCTTTTCAAATTTTGAAATGAGGAAATGTGGATTAATCACAGAATTAGGCATTCGCTTTTTCTTCTGATCGAAGTGTTAAAATTTCAAATCCTTCCGGAGTAACTAAAATAGTGTGTTCAAATTGCGCTGACCATTTTTTATCTTTAGTTAAAACAGTCCACCCATCAGATAAAAGCTTTGTATCTTTTGTTCCAAGATTAATCATTGGCTCAATGGTAAAAGTCATCCCTGGCTTCATTTGAGGTCCTGTACCTCTTTTTCCCACATGAACGACTTGAGGCGCTTCATGAAACTCACGACCAATTCCATGTCCACAGTAGTCTTCGACGACACCATAACCATAAGAATTAGCTATTTCAAAAATTGCGGCGCCAATATCACCTATATGACCACCTGGCTTAACTGTTTTAATTCCGGCCATCATACATTCGTATGTAACTTCAACTAATTTTTTTATTTCTGGTTTAACTTCACCTACATAAAAAGTTTTGTTGGTATCACCATGAAAACCATCTAAGTAAGTTGTCACATCAATATTTAGAATATCGCCATCTTTTAAAATATGGTCCTTATTGGGGATTCCATGGCATACGACTTCATTTAATGAAGTGCATACTGATTTGGGAAATCCATGGTAATTAAGTGGTGAGGGGTAAGCTTTATTTTCCAAAATAAAATCATGGCAAAGCTGATTTATTTCCTCTGTCGAAACTCCTGGCTTCACATATGGCCCTATATACTCTAGCGTTTTCGCTGCCAGAGCACAGGTTTTCCTCATTAATTCTATTTCGCGAGCTGATTTAATTGTGATCATTTGTATTACCTAAAAGTTCTATCAAGGAAGTTTTTGAGTTCTTTTGGTTTTACCCAATTGCTGCTATAAGTGTCAAGAACCTCCCTTATAACCCACTGAAAAGATGATGATTTCCCACAAGAATTACTGTTTATCACTATAAAAAATACTCTGGAGCCCAAAGGCCCATAATTTTAATGTATAAATAGGGTCGAAAATCACACCTTTTTTAAAACGTGCATTAGGGAATTTGAGGATTTGAATGAATTTTAGAAAATTAGCATTTGTGTTTATTTTGAATGCAAGTGTTTTAAGTATTTCCCCATCCACATTTGCTGATGAAGAAGCTAACGGAGATACAAGCGAAGTAGAGACTAAAGTTATTCAGAAAAACAATATTGATCCCATTATTTTTGCTGTTTCTATTAATGATATTCATGACCGCATTAAAGACATCAATCCTTACCGCTTAAATCCCGAGCAGTCTTTTGATGCAAACATGGATAATTATCTAGAGGCGATTAAAATTTATGAAGAATTTAAAATTGTCAGCCTTAAAGTTGGCGAAGTCATAAAAAATAAAATAAAAAATGGGCAAGTTTTAACTGGTGATGATCTCTATTTTATCAAAAGAACAATTTCAATTTATTATTTAATCTCAAATAAAATTTTAACATATTCAAAAATTTATAATAATACTTCTAGATTTTTTCGCAAAAAAGAGCGGCAAGGAACGCACAATAATTCAAACTTAAATAAAAACCAGCTCCTTTTTGTGAGCGCAAATATTTTAGTGCTCGATCATTTTTTAGAACTTTATGATACTTATTTTGGGAGTGGTAGATTCAGAAGAATCATCAAAGATTCATTTAAGGACAAAGAGTCAGACATTACTTATAACAGGAACTTCGAAGACTTGAGCGATCTCTTAAAGAATGTCATTGAAATAACGAAATCAGCACAATTTAAAAAGAAACTCGTTCTCTTTAAAGAAATTGAATTTGAACTAAAAGAGGAATTTGCCGATGAAGCAAGAATTTTAGAATTGATTGACTCAATTTCCGGTAATAAGTATATCAATCCTATTATTAATGGAGAGATCATCATCCCTAATAATCGCTATAATTTCATAGACGGCGTTATTGATTTCATAGATGGGACATTTGAGCTATTAAGTAAAGCCTTTGGAAATTTATCGGGAAGCGTACGCTTTCGAGAAGGCTATTTATACAAACATGAAGAAGCTCATGCTAAAGTTACTTCAACACTCAGACCTATGGATATTTTATTAGAAAAAACCCCGTTTGCTCTTACTGATAAATTTATACCTGGGCACTTTGGGCATGTAGCCTTGTATCTAGGAACAAAAGAGCAACTCATGGCCATTGGAATGTGGGACCACCCCTCGCTTCGTCCTTACCTGAAAGATATAGAAAATGGGAAGACAATTTTAGAAGCTATTCGGCCTGGAATTCATCTAACCACAGTTGAAGAATTTATGAAAATTGATGAAATCGCAGTTCTTAGAAAAGATGATATTCTTAATTCACCTAAAGATGTTTTCGAAGGAATTCTGAGAGGAATGCGCCAAATTGGAAAAGAATACGATTTCAATTTCGATGTTGAGACTTTAGATAAAATTGTTTGTTCAGAATTAATTTACTTAGTTTTTGGAAAAGTTATTTGGCCTACGGAATATCGCTTTAAAAGAAACTCATTTACACCTGATAATGTTGCGGAAATTCAATTTTTCATGAATACAAAATTTTCAATGATTACTTATTTTACAGCGAAAAAAGATAGAGCACTTCACCACCTAACAAAGTACGATTTAGCGCCAAACATTGGCTTTGAGACTGATGGCACAGACGATCAAGGCAATGAGCTTTTTGCCAAGAAGTCGACTAGGTGCTATACTGAAGCAGCTATTGACAATGAAGGCTACATAAACAAAAAACGTCACTGCAAAGTAACAAAAAAAAGATTTGTCTATGAAGAAGGAGAATACTCTTCTAATTATTAAGCGACTAAACTCCTCTCCTTATTGGAGTGATCAATTTCTAGCACTTGAAAAAAATATTTTTACGGACTTAAATTGCACGTATCTTCCTCCAACTTCTGATGGCAATTTTGATGTGGCCATTACTAATACCCATAGCGAATTAAATAAGCTATCAGATGAAGAACTCACTCATTTAAAACTCATTATTCATCCTAATTCTGGATATGATAACTACTCACCAGAAATCTTAAAAAAAATTTCGGCCCCCGTTATTTTAGGAAATGAACTTCGAGCTCATGCAGTTGCAGAGACGATTTTGGCCGAAATATTTTCAAAATTCTCTCTCGCTCCCCACCAAAATTTATGGCAGGAAGATCGTAAATGGCCACGAGCTCTTCTAAAAGAGCAGACCATTCTAATTATTGGCCATGGTATGATTGGCTCAATCGTAAAAAATGTTCTTCAAGCAATTGGAGCAACTGTTAATGTCTTTGATCCTTACTGCGATCCTTATAGCAATAATGATCAGATACCAACAACAAAAAATAATCTTATTATTTTGGCCGCAAGTTTAAATCCTTCAAGTTTTGAAATTGTAAATGCTGCTCTTTTGGAAACTTTATCCCCAAAAGGAATGCTCATAAATTGTGCTCGCGGTGAACTCATCCACATTCCTAGCTTATTAAATTTTTTAAGAAATAATCCAGATGCCAGCGCATATCTCGATGTTTTTCCCCATGAGCCTGCTAATTTTCAAGAGCTAACACTTAATAATTTAAAAACAAGCTCTCATATAGCTGGAGTTCATCATTCACTTGAAGAAAAAACGCTTTCCTTTACTAAAAAAATTATTTTTGATTTTTTAAATTTAGATCGACCAGATTTTTTAATCAAATATCAACGCATCAATTTACATAATAGAAAGTTTCAAAACTTTCTTATTTAAAGGTCTTTATATGACAACTTCGTGGAACGAGCTTAAAAATAAAATGCAACTTTATCTAACGGTCCCCGGTAATGGCGTTTACACTGTCCATACCGCAAAAGATAAAAAAGACCGCTTGTTTAAAAAACTTTATGGCAGCTTAGATAATGTTGAACAAGATTGGATTCATTCGCTGGAACAAATTCCAAGACAACAAACATTAATATTAGGAATTCCTTCTGATGCTGGTGGAGGAATTCAGCGAGGCGCTAATTGGGGGCCTTTATATTTACGGGATTATTTATTAAGTGGTGGCGATGATCTTATGGCATTTGATGTTGGAGATGTTCGTGTTATTCCCCACCTTTTACATGACAAATATTTAAATGATGAAACGATTAAGCGATGTCGAAAAGCACTTTATCATGATGAGCTGATCAAACTACCAGTCTCCCCACTTTCTATTGCCTATGATTTTTCCAAAAGTATGCACGAAGTATTTCCTCATAAAAATATTTTTAGTATTGGTGGTGATCACTCAGCAAGTTATCCAGTTGTTCGCAGCTTTTTAGAGGCCAAGAAAAAAGCAGGCATAAAAGCCGCGCTCATTCATTTTGATGCACATACTGATCTTCTCGAAGAACGTTTAGGAATTGATATTTGTTTTGGAACTTGGACTTCTCAAGTTATTCCATTTTTAGAGAGCCCCCAACATCTTATTCAATTAGGAATTCGCTCCAGCGGGAAAGATCGTGGACATTGGGAAAATAAATTTCATCACAAGCAGTACTGGACTCATGAACTAGTCGGCAACCTCGCACAAAGTGCAAGCGATGAAATCATCGCACATTTAAAAAAATTAAATGTTGAAGAAATATATATAAGTTTTGATGTTGATTGTTTAGACGAAAGCTATGCTGGAGCGACCGGAACACCTGAAAGTGGAGGATTAAGTCCATTTGAACCTATGCTTATCATGCAAAATCTTTTTGAACATTTTAAAATAACCGGGGCCGACATTATGGAAATCGCTCCTCAAGTAAAGGCATCACATATAAAACAAATCGAGCCTGAAACAACGTTAATGGTTTCTTCACAAATTGCAACATTTTTAATTCAAGCACTAGGTGCTAGTGCTAAAAGACAATGAGTGACTGATGGCAATCCAGGCTTTCCCACCAGTTGAAAATGCAGATGAACATGGCCTATTGGCCATTGGTGGAGATTTAGAGGTCGACTCGCTTTTACTTGCATATACTCAAGGCATTTTTCCATGGCCTATAAATGCTGAATATCCCCTTGCATGGTTCAGCCCCAATCCCCGCGGGATACTCTATACCGAGAAATTACATATCTCTAAATCACTTCGAAAATTTCTTAAAAAGGAGAAATATTCCGTCACCTTCAATCGTCAGTTTGAAGCTGTTATTAAAAATTGTGCGATTGTAAAACGCAATGACCAGAGTGGAACTTGGATCACTAACGAGATCATTGAAGCCTATATTGAGCTTCATAAAAATGGCTTTGCTTATTCAGTTGAAGTCATTAATCACGCTGGAAAACTTGTAGGAGGTCTATATGGCGTTAATATTAATAAGTATTTTTCTGGTGAATCAATGTTTCATTTAGAAGAAAATGCTTCGAAAGTTGCCTTAATTTCTCTGGTAAAAAAACTTATTGAAATGAAAATTCCCTACTTAGACACTCAAATGGTCACGCCTGTTGTTGAGAGCTTAGGAGGTGAAGAAATTAGTCGGGAAATTTTTTTAAAGTACCTGAACATCTCCCTTCAGCAAACAATAAATCAAACTTAGGTACAAAAGCTTTAAACAAATTTAAATCAAACTCGATAAGTTCTTTAATGAAAAAGGAATCAAAAAGCTGGATCGATAATTTTATTCCGGCCCATAAAGAACATTCAATCGAAGACAAAAAAGGAATAAGAATCTTTTTGTCTCTATGTTTTATTACCGCATCATTTATGCCGTTATCAATTTTTTTCAAAGATCTACATCACATTCAGCACAAAATAAGCAACTACTTCGGAATCTTTATCTCAATTATATTTTTAATCTATCCGTTTTTAATAAAACATTCAAAACAGACAGCGACTATTATTTATTCAGCATTTGTTTTCGCAATTTCTTGTATTGCATTTCGTGCATCTCAAGATGAATATCTTTATTCGACCGCAATCCTTTGGCTCATTCCAATTCCTGCGCTTTCACTAATCATTTTAAATCGAAATAAAAGTATTCTTTTAACCACCTTATCATTTGCAACTCTTTTGTCCGTAGGTTTCATGCACTTTAAAGAGATTGGATTTACCTTTAAAGACCCTCAACTTCTTTTTACTCTTTTGTGTGTTATGACTTTTTCAACTATTACTTCTTATCTTTTTGAAAGAGAAAAAGAAAAAGCCCATCAAAACTATTTAAAATTAGCAGTGGAATCTCACCGAAGAGAAAAATTAGCGATTATGGGTGAGATGGTTTCTGGTCTTGCTCACGAAATAAATAATCCATTGACGATTATTGTTTCAAGTTCTCATTTAATTGAGAAAGAAATGTTCTCCTGCAATGCTGAATCCACTGAAAAAGTTAAAAAACTAAATAGTAAAATTTACTTTCATTCAGCAAGAATTAATCGCTTAATCTCATCCCTTCGTGAATATTCCAAAAATGAAAGCCAAATAAAAAAGCATCTTTTCTGCATGAATGATTTTTTAACTTCTCTGGTAACTTTCAGAGAAAACCAATTTAAAAAAGACGGCATACACTATAAACTTATCCTACCACCAAAAGATGTTTTCATTAACGCTAATGAAGCTCTTTTAGGTCAAGCCTTTCAAAAAATTCTTGATAACGCGATTGATGCGATCTTACCTTTAAACAACAAATGGATTGAAGTAGAAGCAAAAATCAATCGTACAAAATTAGACATTACTATCACCGATAGTGGTAAAGGTATTCCTCTCGATATTCAAAGCAAACTAATGACAGCATTTTTTACGACAAAAGAAATCGGTAAAGGTGTTGGAATCGGACTTCTATTAAGCTCAAGATATTTTGAACTTAATGATTCATACTTGTCATTTAATCCTGAATCAGAACATACTCAATTTAAGATTTCGATACCCTTAGAAAACTTAGGTACAAAATTTGCTGGGGAAACTGTAAAAGAATTCAATACGAAAAAAGTGGCCTAATATTTAGGCCACTTTTTTCACAACATGTGCAAACAATTTTTTATAAGCGTAACTTTAGTCGATTCGAGTCATCTACTGTAGAGACAATTCCCTTACCATTATTCAATGTTTTTCTAAATGCCAACTCATGGTGATCAGCAATCCACTCACCTTCAGAGTGCCC
>JACCDN010857696.1_pt1 | contig 18168 bp, 17 predicted proteins | sample 7441691 | NCBI WGS metagenome assembly JACCDN01 (sample SAMN15323439, study PRJNA562643) | freshwater metagenome | isolation source: river surface water | place: USA:Blue River Watershed | collected 2017-08-16
TACGATTTACAAAAAGTTTAAACCAATACAACTAAAGATTGCTTCACTGCGTTCGCAATGACTGACAACCGACAACAATAAAATAATAAATCTGCGAATCATTAGTGAGTTATATTATAGATTGCTTCACTGCGTTCGCAATAACTAGCCTTAGTGCCTTAGCGCCTTCGTGGCAAAAAGCGCCTTAGCAGCAATAAATAACATGGAAACACAAAACGACGAAATCACCCTTAAAGAATTACTCGAGAAAGCCAAAGAATGGTATTCGTACTTGGTGTCACAATGGAAGATCATTGTGTTAGCAGGAGTAGTAGGAGCGGCTTTAGGTTTAGCCTACTCCATTAGTAAAAAACCAATCTATACTGCTACATTATCTTTTGCCTTAGAAGATGAAAAAGGAGGAGGAATGGGTGGAGCCTTGGGACTAGCCAGTTCCTTAGGATTTGATTTAGGTGGCGGCAGTGGTGGTGGAGCCTTCTCAGGGGCTAATTTGACCGAATTGTTCAAATCTCGCTCGATGGTAGAACAAACCTTGATGCAACCGGTACTAGCAGGAGCAGATATGATTTCCTTGGCGGAACTTTACATTCGTACGCAGGAATGGAGAGACCAATGGAATGAAAAACCCAAATTGAAAGCGATCCAGTTTCCTCCGTTGACCAAGCGCAAGTACTTTACCCGTGAACACGATAGTATTATGGGTAAGATGTATGAAGATTTGTCCAAGACTAGTTTGACGGTAGCACAAAAAGACAAAAAAATATCGATAATTAGTATTAATGTGAAATCAGAAAATGAGGCTTTTGCTAAAGCCTTCTCGGAAACTTTAGCGAAGGAGGTCTCTGACTTTTATGTAGATACCAAAAGCAAGAAAGCCAGAATGAATATGGCGATATTGCAACATCAAACGGACTCTATTCGTGCCGAATTGAATGGTGCTATTACCGGAGTAGCAGTAGCCAATGACAATACCTTTATGTTGAATCCTGCTTTGAATGTGAATCGAGCGCCATCGGCCAAACGTCAAGTGGATGTGCAAGCCAATACGGCGATTTTAACCGAATTAGTCAAACAAACAGAACTGGCTAAAGTTACCTTGCGCAAAGAGACCCCACTCATTCAAGTGATTGATCGTCCCATTTTGCCTCTGCCCAAAGAACGTTTTGGAAAAGCTAAAGGGATTGTATTGGGAGGTGTTTTAGCTGGATTTCTGACAGTTTTAGGGTTTATAGTCAGAAGGATTTTAAGAGAATTAGTTTGATAATTCAATGCTCTGATTAATTATTATTTTAAATAGCATAATGATAAAAAATTTAGTCATCTTTGGTACAAGACCAGAAGCCATAAAAATGGCGCCTTTGATCAAACAATTTCAAAAAGAAGAAAAGTTTGAAACTAAAGTTTGTGTAACAGCACAACACAGAGAAATGCTAGATCAAGTCTTGGATTTTTTTGAAATTACACCAAATTATGATTTGGACTTAATGAAACCCAATCAAAATTTATATTCTTTAACTTCTGATATTATTATAGGTTTAAAACCAATTTTAGAAGAATTTCAACCAGATTACGTATACGTTCATGGAGACACAACTACAACTATGGCTGCAAGTATTGCTGCATTTTATGCAGGTGCAAAAGTTTGTCATGTAGAAGCAGGTTTGCGTACTCATAACAAATTATCACCTTTCCCCGAAGAAATTAACAGGCAAGTTACGGGTAGAATAGCCGACTTTCATTTTGCTCCTACGATACAGTCAAAAAACAACCTAGTATTAGAGAATGTTAGTGAAGATTGTATCATCATCACCGGAAATACAGTTATTGATGCACTATTAGAAAGTTCATCAAAAGTAAATGTTATTGAGAACACAGAAATTGAAAAGTTAAAAACCATTGTTGATACTTCAAAAAAGTTAATTTTAGTAACAGGACACCGAAGAGAAAATCATGGACAAGGATTTATTAATATTTGTGAAGCTTTAAAAGATATAGCAATAAATAATAGTGACGTTCAAATTATTTATCCAGTGCATTTGAATCCCAACGTAAAAGAACCAGTATATGAAATTTTGGGAAATATTGATTCTATTCATTTAATAGATCCATTAGCATACCCAGCTTTTGTATGGTTAATGAATCAATCGTACTTAATTATTACTGATTCAGGTGGCGTGCAAGAAGAAGCGCCAAGCTTAGGAAAACCTGTTTTAGTAATGCGGGATACCACCGAACGACCAGAGGCTGTCGATGCGGGAACCGTGATTTTAGTAGGGACTGATATAGAAAAGATAGTAAATCAATGTAATGATTTACTTAAAAATTCAGATAGATATCAAAAAATGAGTGCTTTGCACAATCCTTACGGAGACGGAAAAGCATGCCAACGTATAGCAAAACATATAATTTCTTTAAATAAATAACATGAGTAACCAAAAAGTTGTAATGATTGGTTTAGGGTATATTGGTCTTCCAACGGCAGCATTAATTGCAAATAATAATATACATGTGCATGGTGTGGACATTAACCCACAAGTGGTAGAAATCATTAATGCAGGAAAAATCCATATAGTTGAACCAAGTTTAGATCAAGCCGTTGCTACAGCCGTTGCAAAAGGTTTCCTGAAGGCGGCTACAACTCCGATTGAAGCAAACACTTATTTGATAGTGGTGCCAACTCCATTTAAAGCAAAAAATGAACCTGATATCTCGTTTGTAGAAGCTGCGACCAAAGCGATTATTCCATTACTTAAAGAAAATGACTTATACATCATCGAATCGACCTCGCCAATTGGTACGACTGAGAAAATGATGCGATATATTTATACTGAACGTCCAGAACTACAAGATAAATTACACATAGCTTATTGCCCAGAGCGTGTATTGCCTGGCAATGTTATGCACGAATTATTACACAACGATAGAGTAATTGGTGGTGTAAATGAAAGAGCTACACAAAAAGCAATCGACTTTTACAAACAATTTGTAAAAGGAGAATTACATCCAACCAATGCACGTACTGCCGAAATGTGTAAACTAACCGAAAACTCCTCGCGAGATGTACAAATTGCATTTGCCAACGAGTTATCTCTAATCTGTGACAAAGCAGACATCAACGTTTGGGAGCTCATCCGCCTTGCCAACAAACACCCACGCGTAAATATCCTGCAACCTGGTTGTGGGGTAGGTGGGCATTGCATAGCGGTTGATCCGTATTTCATTGTGGCAGATTATCCTATGGAATCTCAAATTATAGCTAAAGCCAGAGAAATTAATAATTACAAATCGTTCTGGTGTGCCGAAAAAGTAAAAACAGCCAAACTAGAATTCCAACTCAAACATGGACGAAAAGCAAGTGTTGCTATTATGGGATTAGCGTTTAAACCAAACATCGATGATTTAAGAGAATCACCCGCAAAATACATTGCACAACGAATTTTGCAAGACTCCCACGACGATACCTGCTACATAGTAGAACCTAATATTCAAGAACATAAAATATTTAAATTAACGCCAATTAAAGAAGCTATTGAAAAATCAGATATTGTAGTATTTTTAGTGGCACATAATGAATTCAAAAAAATCAAAATATCTAAAGAGAAAATTATGTTAGATTTTTGTGGAGTAACTAATATAAGTTAACTGATGATGAAACCAGTAATTATTGATTTTCTTAAAATACAAGATCCAAGAGGGAATTTAACCTTTTTACAATATCCAAATCAAATTCCATTTGAAATACAACGTACGTTTTGGACGTATGATGTGCCAGGAGGAGAAATACGAGGCGGACATGCCTATTACACTCAAGAGGAAGTTATTATTGCGTTAAGTGGTAGTTTTGATGTAGTGATAACTAAGGCAGATGGTAGTTTGGAAAAATTTTCTTTAAACAGAAGTTACTATGGTCTATACCTTCCTCCTAAAACATGGAGACATATTGAAAATTTTTCGACAAATGCCCTTGCCTTACATATTTCGAGTAAAATCTTTTCAAATGAAGATTATATAAGAGATTTTGAAAATTTTAAAACCTGCTTGGATGAAAAATAATATAACTGTTTATGAATGTAATCTATTGCATTTAAACCAAATTGGGGATAGAACTGGGCATATAACAGCTATCAATAACAATATTGAACTCCCTTTTTCCGTAAAAAGAATTTTTTATTTGTATGATATACCGGGTGGAGAATCACGCGGTGCTCATGCACACAAAGAATGTCATCAGTTTCTGGTTGCTGCAAGCGGTAGCTTTGAAGTATTGCTTGATGATGGTAAAACAAAAAGACAGGTGTTGCTAAATAGGCCAGATATTGGCTTGCATATACCTCCAGGTGTTTGGGCTTCTGAAATTAATTTTTCATCAGGCTCTATTTGTTTGGTTTTGGCTTCTCATGAATATAATGAGCAAGATTATTTAAGGAATTATGACGAATATCTAAAATATATAAATGAAACAGCTAGTTAGAACAGTTAAAATTATTGGAACAGGGGCATATGTTCCTGAAAATAAGATTACAAATGCCGAACTTGAAAAAACATTAGATACAAACAGCGAATGGATATTTAAAAACTTGGGTATTCATGAACGAAGAGTTGCTCATAAGAATCAATGTACAAGTGACCTTGCTTCTTTAGCTGGTGCTATGGCGATTAAAAACGCTGGGCTTACAAATGATATTATTGATTTAATTATTGTAGCTACTGCAACACCAGATAGACTTGCTCCATCGACTGCTTCAATCGTACAGGATAAATTACAAGCTTATAACGCTGTTGCATTTGATATTTCCGCAGTATGCAGTGGCTTTTTATTTGCTATGTCTGTTGCATCTCAATTTATTGCAAGTGGTGTATACAACAATGTACTTGTTGTTGGGGCTGATACATTTTCTAAGATTATCGATTGGGAGAGAAGAGATGCTGTTTTTTTCGGAGATGGAGCTGGGGCAGCTGTTTTAAGTAGTGCATCCGATAATGAAGGGTTTTTGGCTTATAGATTATATACTGATGGAAGGGGTAAATATGAATTTACAATTCCTGCGGGTGGTTCTGAATTTCCTGCTAATCAAAGAACTATTGATGATAAACAGCATTATTTCCAGATGAATGGGAAAGCTGTTTATGATACAGCTACTCAAGTATTGCCAATAGCTATAAATCAGGTATTGGATGATGCAAACATGACAATAGAGGATATAGATTTAATGATACCACATCAACCGAGTATTAGAATACTTCAAAAAACAGCAGAAATTTTGGGTTTGCCTTTTGATAAAGTAATGACTAATATGGATAAATATGCTAATACTTCAGGTGGAACTATTCCAATTTTACTACATGAAACATTTCAGTCAGGTAAGATAAAAAAAGGGTCAAATATTTTATTTGCAGCGGTAGGTAGCGGTTGGACTTACGGTGCTGCAATTATTAAATGGGGATAATTTAAGAATAAGATCTAAAATATGATAATAATTACAGGAGCATCCAAAGGTATTGGAAAATATTTGTGTGATGAATATAGCAAACAAAATTTTGATATTTACGGAATTTATAATTCAACTTTTATAGAAAGTTCTTACCCTAAAACGAAGTTTTCAAAATTGAATACGACAAATTACGATGAGATTGTGGCTTGGTTTGAAGAAGTAAAACCTTATTTAAAAGATATTACTTTAATAAATTGTGCAGGAATTAATTATAATTCATTTGCGCATAAGGCAGAAGCAAGTAAATGGAAAGAAGTGATTGATGTTAATTTGATTGGAACATTCAATATGATTAATGTTTTACTTCCCTTAATGCGAGAACAATCTTTTGGTCGGATTATAAATTTTGGATCTGTTGTAGCTGAATTACCTTCACCTGGTATAAGTGCGTATGCAGCGTCTAAATCGGCATTGTATGGTATGACTAAATCAATAGCTGTTGAAAATGCAACTAAGGGAATAACTATAAATAATGTTAATTTAGGTTATTCGGAATTAGGAATGATTAGTGAAGTGCCCGAGAAGTTTTTAGAAGATATAAAAAAGAGAATTCCTTCTAATAAGCTTTGTAAACCATCTGACATATTTAACACTGTTGAGTATTTACGGAATACTGAGTATGTAAATGGGACAGAAATTAATATTAATGGAGGAATTATATGATTTTAGATTTAGTAAGTTCAAGAAAAGATATTCTTTTCCATTATTCACCATTTAGCTTTTTTCCTAAGGCTGATAAGGATAAAATTTTTCAGCATAGCATACTTAATGATATTGATAAACATCTTAAGGATGATAGTGTAGAAGCTTTGAAAATAAATGTTTTGGGGTATCAGCACATATTTCTTGTGAAATTTTTAAAATGGGATTCTGATTATTTTAATATGAGTACTCATAGACTGTTATATGTCCTCTATGATCATAAAGATTATAACGTGTTAAAAAAAGCTACAAAGATTTTTGTGAAAGATTTTTTTAAAGAGAAAGGAAAGTACTGTTTCTCGGAAATCCCGAGTGAAGATATATTTACTATTCAAGCTTTAAATGAAAGTGGTTTTAAATTGGTAGAGAATAGACTAACATACTATTTAGATTTAAAGAATTATTCTCATGACAGATTTAGTGTTAGAGAAGCAAAATATGAAGATATTCCAAATTTAAAGAGGGTTGCACGTGAAATGAGGAATGATTATGATAGATTTCATGCTGAAACAATATTCGATTTAGATAAAGCAGATGAATTTCTTGCAACATATATAGAAGAGTCGGTTAAAGGATTTTCGGATTATACAATGGTTCCATCTGAAGTAGGTGTTCCGCCTGATGCTTTTTTGACGGCAAATTATCTTCGTGATGAGTGGGATAATATTGGAGAGAAAGTTTCTAAGATGGTGCTTTCATCAGTTTCTGCAGAAACTTGTAGAGGTTGGTATCTTAAATTAATTAGTGAAATGGCTTATCACTTAAAATCAATTGAGGCGGATTATGCTTTTATGCATCCGGCAACAACTAATCGGGCGGTAATTCATACTTATGAAAAACTTGGCTGTAAATATGGAAAGTGTGTCCATGTTCTAACATATACATCATGATAAAATTTTTAGATTTACAAAAAATAAACGCGCAATATGCTGCTGAACTTAAAAAAGTTGCAGCTGAAGTAATTGATAGTGGGTGGTATCTTTTAGGCGACCGAGTAAAACAGTTTGAAAGCAATTTAGAAGCTTTTCAAGGAGGAGGTCATGCTATTGCTGTTGGAAATGGTTTAGATGCTTTGCGGCTTATTTTGAAAGCCTACATCGAGTTAGGTATGATGAGCGAAGGAGATGAAGTAATTGTTCCTGCTAATACCTATATTGCTTCGATTCTAGCCATAACAGATAATAATTTAGTCCCTGTCTTAGTTGAACCGAGTTTGAATACTTACAATTTGGATTTAGATTTGGTTGAAAGCAAAATTACTAGAAAAACAAAGGCAATAATGGTGGTTCATTTATATGGACGAGTTTGTTGGAGTGATAAATTAGAGCATTTAGCTAAAAAGCATGACTTAAAAATCATTGAAGATAACGCTCAAGCAATTGGCGCCAAATGGAATGGAGCCCGAACAGGTAATCTTGGCGATGCTGCTGGGTTTAGTTTTTATCCAGGCAAAAATTTAGGTGCTTTGGGAGACTCGGGTGCAGTGACTACAAAAGATGAAGAACTTGCTAGCGTAATTCGTGCATTGGCTAATTATGGGTCTGCTCAAAAATATGTCAACCAATATCAAGGACTTAATAGCCGAATGGATGAAATTCAGGCTGCTTTTCTGAATGTGAAATTACCATATGTAGACGCTGAAATTGCCAAAAGAAGAGAAGTAGCAAACTATTATTTAGAACACATAAAAAATCCTAAAATAATTTTGCCAAATACAGGATTAGTAGATGAACACGTTTGGCATCTTTTTGTGATTCGAACAAAGGATCGCGATAGCTTACAAAAACATCTATTGGAAAATGGAATTCAAACATTAATTCATTACCCTATTCCTCCACACAAACAAGAGTGTTATAGCTCTTTTAATATGAAATCTCTTTTAATTACAGAGTTAATTCATGATGAAGTATTGAGCTTACCAATAAGCCCAGTGATGTTATTAACTGAAGTAGCTGAAATAGTTCGTATACTTAATGCATTTTAAATTTCATTTTGAAATTAATCAAAACTACTTTTTTTTCAGGTATTATAAGTTTGATTCGGATTTCTTCTGGATTTGTAGCTAATAAGGTTGTTGCTATATATACTGGTACTGGAGGGGTAGCTTTACTTGGAGCCTTTTCAAATTTAATTAATATAGTTCTAACTTTTGCGAATGGTGCTATTAATACTGGAGTGGTTAAATACACAGCAGAATATGAAGGTAATAAAGATAAACTAAAATCATTATTTAGTACCTCTTTTAAAATTAGCTTGTATTGTTCTGGCTTTGTTGGCCTAGTTTTATTGTTTTTTGGAGCTTTTCTTTCAAGATTGATATTTACTAACTCTCTATATGCTAATCCGATCAAAATTTTTGGTGTTACAATAGTACTATACTCATTAAATTCTTTGTTAATTTCAATTTTAAATGGAAAAAAACAAATTAAAGCTTATACTATTGTAAACACACTGGGGAGCATTATTGGTTTGATTTTTACTTTGGTAATGGTTTATTATTATAAGATTGAAGGTGCAATGTATGCATTAGTATTATCTCAATCTATAGTTTTTATTGTTACATTAATTTGTATTGCTAAAATGGAATGGTTTTCTCTAGACTATTTCATACAAAAAATTGATTTAGGAATCCTGAAAAAACTGTCTCATTACAGCTTGATGGCTATAGTAACTGCATTAACATTACCTGTCTCTCAAATTATTTTAAGGAATATGCTAATTAAAACACTTGGAATACAATCTGCGGGATTATGGCAGGGTATGATGCGTATTTCTGACGGTTATTTAATGATATTAACGACTGCCTTAGCTACCTATTATCTGCCTAAGTTATCATCTTTACATACGGATAAAGAACTAAGAGCGGAAATATTATCAGGTTACAGGTTAATATTGCCAGTTGTATTTTTGAGTTCTTTATTAATATATTTACTACGTTTTTTTATTATAAAATTGTTATACACCCCAGAATTTTCTCAAATGTCTGATTTGTTTTTATATCAATTAGTAGGAGATTTTTTTAAGATGGCATCTTGGGTACTAGCATATTTAATGCTGGCAAAATCAATGACAAAATTATTTTTAATTACAGAAATCGGATCAACTTTGCTTTATATAGTATTAGGATATATTTGTGTATATTTTTTTGGAGTAGATGGGATTTCAATTGCATTTGCAATTAATTATTTTATTTACCTAATAGCCATGATATATATATTTAGAGAACTTCTAATTGGTAAGAAAATATGAAAATACTTTTAATAGGAGAATATAGTGGATTTAGTTTAAATTTAAAACAGGGGTTTATAAAATTAGGTCATGATTGTACTATTGTTCATGAAGGAGATTCATGGAAGAAGTTTAAATCAGATAAAAATAGTTATTGTTTTAACTATAAAAATAATTTTAGAATATTACACTTTGAAATAAAATATTCTTGGATTTTTAATTCAATTGTACAAAGTATTAAATTTTCTTTTTTAAAAAAGAAGTTTAAAAAGAAATTTGACTGTATTTTAATTATTAATTATGAATTTATAAAATTGGATTATGAATTTTATTTGCCGCAATTTTCTATCACAGATTTAAAAAATATTATTAAAGCAAATGGAAAAATCTATCTTTCTGCTTGTGGCGATGATAATACTTATATTAGTTATTTAAATGAAGTTAATGATCCACTAGCTAAATATCATTTGCAATCTAAATTTTTTAAATCAAGGTTTAAAAAAATTGAAAATAAACTTTATCCATTATTAGAGGGGGTTATTCCTGTGATGTATGATTATTCAGTTGCTTATAACTCTTTATTTAAGGGTAAAATAAATATATTTGATACTATTCCTCTACCCTTAAAGAATCAATTTGATTTTCAAATACAAGATATAAACAATAAAATAACAATCATGTATGGAAAAAACCGTCCTTCGAAAGGATATAAATACATCCATGAAGCCGTAAAAAAAATTGAATTAACTTATCCAGAAAAAGTAACTATAATAAAAACGGATAAGTTGCCTTACGATAGTTACTTAAAAAAAATAGAACAAACAGATATATTAATTGATCAATGTTATTCACATTCCTATGGGATGAATGCTATATTAGGGATGTCTATGGGTAAAGTTGTTTTAAGTGGGAATAGTCAAGAAAATATGAATGAGTTTAAGACTAATGCAATTCCGATAGTGAATATTGTCCCTGATGCAGAGTATATTTTTAATGTATTAGAAAATTTAATAAGTAATCCAGATAAATTAATTAAGATAAAGTATGAATCAAAAACATTTGCTGATACTTTTCATGATTCAAATAAAATAGCTCAAGAATACATAAAATTATTTTCATTATGAAGTACATTTTTGTTATGGAATCTGTTACTAATAGCGGTGTTTTTAATGTAACAATTAGAACTGTGGAAGCTTTAAAATTAAGTGGTATAGAATGTGATATTTTTATTGATTCTGATAAAAAAGTATACAATACTGAAGAATTAAGAAAAATAAAATTTGTTGAATCTAACTTCTCATCGTTATTTAAAAAAATAATTAAAAGTTTAATTGGTAGATTTACAATTGTTTTTTTGAAAAGTTTTTTTGTAAGTAAAAATAAATTTATTGAATATGATAAAATTTTTGTTTGTGATCTAAGTTCTAAATTTAAATTCCACAAACTAACTGGTAATGTATTTTATATCTTGCACAATAATAAATACCTGCAATTGAGTGAGTCCGGTTTTATAGGTAAATTTATAGATCTTTATTTTTTTAAACGTATTATTAAAAGAAAAAAATTGATTGCGGTATCTAATTCAATTAAATCAGATTCAATAAGAAAATTTGATTTAAATGACAATCAAATAACCACTATTTATAATCCTATTGAACTCAATAAATTAAATCTACAAAAGAAAAATAAATTTATATTTGCTGGGAGGTTAGCTAAACAAAAGAATATTCTGTTTTTACTAGAGTCATATAAACTATTTCTAACAAAAACCAAAGAAATTTATAGTTTAGAAATATATGGTAATGGTCCAGAATTTAATGTTATAAATAAATTTGTGCAAGAAAATTTTTCAGATAATCTAGTATCAATATATAATTTCACTGAAAATATTTATAAAGAAATTGAAACATCTTCAGCATCATTATTAACTTCAAATTATGAAGGCTTTCCCACTGTTGTAATTGAATCACTTTTATTAAATACGCCAGTAATTTCAACTCCGATTGATCCAGTCTTAGAAATAAAAAATAAGTATAAAGGTGTTGTTTGTTCAGAATATTTTACTAAAGAGGATTATGCGGAAAGTTTAGTTGATTTTGTTAAAAATATTAAATATCAAAATATTGAGTTTAATAACACTTTATCAGAAGATCTTTCATATAAAAATATTGCAAAGCAATATATAGAATGCTAAAATTTATATTTAAAATCATAATTGTTTGTATTTCAATTGTAATTGGATTAAGATCTAATAGGTTCAATGATTATTTTGAATACTATGCTTGGTTTAATTCTACTCCATCTATTTATAATTTTTTTCAAAATCTAAACAATTTACCATTACCGTTTGATTATCTGTTTTTTTTTATTTTTTCAGTATTTAAAACTTTTAACGGATGGTATTTGTGTTTGATATTTATTGCATTAATTTCTTTGTTTTCAAAACTGATTGCAGTAAATAAAATATTTAACTCATTTTTTATTTTTATATGGTTTGTATTATATTTTTCTTTTATTGGATTTCAATTTGAGTTAGTTCAGTTTAGATATGGTTTAGGGTTAGGTTTTATATTATTGTATTTGATTAATGAAAAATTTGTTTTTTATGTTATTGCTGCATTAATTCATAGTTCATTATTACTATTATTACCTGCAATTATACTACAGAAAATAATTGGTAATAAGCAATATTCAATTTTGAGGTATATATTAATATTAATCTTGATAATAATATGTTATCAAAGTATTACCAAAAGTTCAATATTAAATTTTGAACTAATATTAAATAAATTGCCAGAAGATCTATATTTTTCGGGGAAACTAACCAACCAAATTTTAAAAACTGAAGAGTCATTTTCTTTAATTATGACAATTAAACTTTTATTGTTTTTGTCATTATCTTTTTATGCTAAGAATAAATTTGAGTTTAAAATATTGTTAATTCAAGTGTACTTGGGTTTAGTATATGTATTAACTTCTAGTTTAGACACTGTAAATGCTAGAATAAGTGCAATTATTGATTTAATAGGGATTACATTATTGTTATATTATATAAATAAAAATTTTAATAGTCTTACCATGCGTTTTATACTATTTGTCGTTTCAATTATGATAGTATTAATTTCGTATTTTAAATTTATTAATTCACCAACTATGTTATTAAAATACTAATATGAAAAAAGTATTGTTTTTTTGTTACACAAATAAGAAAGATATAGAGATTTTTGAGTATTATAATCAAGATATTGTTGCACTAAAGCATTTAGGTTATGAAGTTGACTTGGCAACGAATTATTTTGAATTTATTTTAAAAATTCACAAAGCAGATTTTATTTTTATATGGTGGTGGACCTATGCCTTTTTTCCTGTTTTTATTGGAAAAATATTCAATAAACCAACTGTTATTACTGGAACATTTAATTTTAAATTTGATGTTAAAGAAACTAAATCAGGAAGTGATTATTTCGATAGGCCCTATTATCAAAGATTATTGATAAAGTATTCTGTAAAAAATGCAAATTTAAATTTGTTTGTAAATGAAGGAGAAAAAGAATTATGTAGTGATTTTTTTAATTTATCAAATGCTGAATATTTTCCTCATATAATTTCTTTAAATTATTTTAATGAACCTTCCGAAGATAGACAAGAATACATATTAAACATTTCTTGGTCTGGTAGGCAAAATTTGAGAAGAAAAGGGATTTTTACTTTAGTTAAGTCTTTTCATGAAGTTAGTCTTTCAAATCCAAATCTTAAATTAATTTTGGCCGGACAAAAAGGAGATGGTTATACTGAATTGGAAGACTTAGTAAGAAGTTTAAATCTTCAGGATAAAATAATTTTAAGAGGAGGGGTAACTTTAGATGAAAAAATTGAGTTGATAAAAAATGCATTGTTATATGTTCAACCTTCATTATATGAAGGTTTTGGAGTAGCAATTGGAGAGGCAATGGCTTCAGGAAATTGTGTTATTTCATGTGCAGTAGGTGGAGTACCATCTGTTCTAGGTAATACAGGTATCTACGTAAATCCAAATGATATTGAAGATTTGACCGAAAAAATTTTATATATTCTAGGTTCTAGTAATGAAAGAAAAAAATTCGAAAAATTAGCTTATGAAAAGGCGCTAATTGATTTAAAACCAGAATCTAAAATCATGAAATTAAATAAATTTATAAATAAAATTCTCTAACATGAAGCAAACGATGTGTAATAATTGTATAATGGATACTTCCGATTCAAAAATTGTTTTTGACGAAAATGGAGTTTGTGATCATTGCAATGACTTTTACACTAATGTAAAACCAAATTGGAATACAGACGAAAAAGGTAGAGCAGATATGCAAGCCATTGTAGCTAAAATCAAGAAAGAAGGACAAGGCAAAGATTTTGATTGTATTCTTGGCATGAGTGGAGGGGTAGATAGTTCTTATCTCTTGCATCTTGCTGTAAAAGAATTAGGTCTTAGACCATTAGTTTTTCATGTGGATGGTGGCTGGAATTCTGAATTAGCTGTGCATAACATTCAAGTAATGATTGATCAATTAGGTCTTGATTTATATACAGAGGTAATTAACTGGGAAGAAATGAAAGATTTTCAATTAGCTTTTTTTAAATCCGGGGTACCGCACTTAGACATACCTCAAGACCATGCTTTTATTGCAACCTTGTACAATTTTGCAAACAAATACAACATCAAATACATATTAAATGGAGGCAATATCTCTACTGAGTGCGTAAGAAACCCTATGGAGTTTTTGTATTATGGTACAGATATGGCTCAAATAAGAGACATTAGAAAACAATTTAGTACAAATAAAATGGAGACTTACCCTTTTAGTCCTGTTTTAAAACATAAATTTTATTTGAGATACATTAAAGATGTACAAGTGGTTAAACCATTAAATTATATGCCTTACGTAAAAGAAGATGCTTTGAAATTGTTGGCAGACACTTACGGTTGGACACCTTATCCACAAAAACATTTTGAATCACGTTTTACTAAATTTTATGAAGGCTATTGGTTGCCTGAACGATTTGGTTTTGATACTAGAAGAGTACAATATTCTAGTTTAATATTAACAGGTCAATTAACCAGGGAAGAGGCTTTAGAAAAAATGAAAAAGCCTGCATACAATCCTGAAACAATTGATGAAGAGTTCAAGTACATTGCAACAAAATTAGGGATAACAGTGGAAGAACTAAGAGGTTACTTTACAATGCCTAAGAAGTTTTATTGGGATTATAAAAACCAATTATCTATGTTTAAAATTGGTGCCAAAATTTTAAAATTTATTGGTGTAGAAAAGTCAATCAAAAGATGATAACAATAATAGATTATGGCTCGGGAAATATTAAAGCCATAGCAAATATTTACGAAAAATTAAAAGTAGCCTATTCCATTGCATCGGTTCCTGAACAAGTTATTGGCGCAAAAAAAATTTTTCTACCTGGTGTTGGTGCTTTCGATGAGACAATATCCAAGCTAGACAGTACGGGATTTAGAGAGGTATTAGACAAGGAAGTACTTGAAAATAATGTACCAATTATGGGTATTTGTGTTGGTATGCAAATATTAGCAGATAGTAGTGAAGAGGGAACTTGTAAAGGATTGGGTTACATAAAAGGGAAAGTAAAAAAAATAGATGCTAACACTATTCTTCATAAACCAAAACTCCCGCATCTGGGGTGGAATTCAATAGAAATTGTAAAGAATAATGTATTGTTACAGGAAATAGACCCACAATTTGGTTTCTACTTTTTGCATACCTATTATTTTGATTGTGAAGATCAAAATAACGTATTGGCAACGACTAACTATGGTGCTACTTTTGCATCAGCAGTACATAGAGAAAATATTTTTGGAATTCAATTTCATCCCGAAAAAAGTCATCACAATGGGGTTAAATTGTTACATAATTTTGCAAAATTATAATGCTTAGATCAAGAATTACACCCTGTCTTTTAGTTCATAAAAAAGGATTAGTGAAAACCACAAATTTTAAAGATCCAAAGTATGTGGGAGATCCTCTTAATGCGGTTAAAATTTTCAACGAGAAAGAAGTTGATGAATTAATTGTTTTAGACATTGATGCTACTTCTGAAAATAGAGGTCCCGATTTTGAACTTATTAAAAACCTAGCGGTTGAATGCCGTATGCCATTTTGTTATGGTGGTGGTGTCTCAACAGTAGAACATGCCAAAAAAATTATCAGTCTTGGTGCAGAAAAAGTAGCTCTCAGTGCTGCAGCAATTAATAATACAAACATTCTAAAACAAATTGGAAACGCTGTAGGTGTACAAAGTGTAGTGGTTGTATTAGATATCAAAAAGAAAAAATTATTTGGGGGATATGAAATTGTAACTCACAATGCAAAAAAGACTGCCAATATAAAATTAGATGATTTTATAAAGCAATTAGTTGAAATAGGTATTGGTGAATTAGTTATTAATTCAGTAGATAATGATGGTAAAATGCAAGGTTTTGATTTTAAATTATTTGATTTAATTAGAGAACAAACCGATATGCCAATGACCATTTTAGGAGGTGCAGGAAGTTTAGAAGATATTCATGAAGCGATAAGGAAATATAAAACCATTGGTGTAGCAGCCGGAAGCTTTTTTGTTTTCAAAGGTAAATACCGAGCCGTATTAATTAATTATCCAGATTTAGAAGAAAGATATAATTTATATCAGTTATCAAAATAATGAAACAAATCATACAATCCTTTAAAACAGGAGAAACCGTTTTAGAAGAAGTACCTGCACCACAAGTGAGCAAAGGAACCGTATTAATACAAACAAAACGTTCGTTAGTTTCTTTAGGAACAGAACGAATGTTGGTAGAGTTTGGAAAATCAAACTTGATTTCAAAAGCAAGACAACAACCCGATAAGGTAAAACAAGTTCTGGATAAAATAAAAACAGATGGGCTAATACCTACACTTGAAGCGGTCTTTAATAAATTGGGTGAGCCATTACCATTGGGCTATTGTAATGTGGGTAAGGTCATTGCGGTAGGCGAGGGAGTAAGCGAGTTTAAGGTAGGCGATAGAGTTGCTTCCAACGGGCAACATGCAGAGTTTGTAGCCATACCTAAAAATTTGGTGGTGCATATTCCAGATAATGTTACAGACGAGCAAGCTACATTTACAGTTATCGGTTCTATTGGTCTTCAAGGGATACGATTACTCAATCCAACCCTAGGTGAAACAATTGTTGTTACAGGATTAGGTCTTATTGGTTTGCTAACAGCTCAATTATTGGTAGCAAATGGTTGTAAAGTAATTGGTGTGGATGTGGATGACAGCAAATTAAATCTTGCCAAAAAATGGGGCATCCTACCATTCAATCCAAAAAATGGCGATGTGGTAAAGTTTGTAGAAGAACAAACCAACGGAATAGGTGCAGATGGAGTAATTATAACAGCATCAGCCAAAACAGACGAAATCATTTCGCAAGCGGCAAAGATGTCACGCAAAAGAGGGCGAATAATTTTGGTTGGAGTAATAGGTTTAAATCTTAGTAGAGCAGAGTTTTATGAAAAAGAATTGTCTTTTCAAGTTTCTTGCTCGTATGGTCCAGGAAGATATGATGAAAACTATGAAAACAGAGGAAACGATTATCCGCTTCCTTTTGTGAGATGGACAGAAAAAAGAAATTTTGAAGCTATTTTACATGCCATTGCATCAGGCAAGATTCAGGTAGATGAAATGATTACTGAACTAATTCCGTTAAACGATTACTTAAAAATTTATGGCGAAATTGGTTCTAGTAAATCCATTGCTTCCATTTTAAAATATGAAGAATCTGAAGGAACACCAAAGACAACAATTCAGTTAAAAGAGGTTTCATATACTGGACAAAAAGGTGTTATAGGAATTATTGGTGCTGGAAATTTTACCAAAATGACTATGCTTCCTGCTTTAAAAGGAAGTGGGGCTAATTACAAATACATTGCTAGTAAAGGAGGTATTACTGGTACAGCAATGGCTCAAAAACATGGTTTTTCACATTCTACAACCAATGTAGAGGATGTCTTGCAAGACAACGAAGTTGATTTGGTTTTAATTACAACAAGACACAACTTGCATGCAAACATGACCGTAAAATGTCTTGAAGCCGGAAAACATGTATTTGTTGAAAAACCTTTAGCTTTAAATAAAGAGGAATTAGATAAAGTAATCACAGCACAACAGAAATCTGGTAAAACAGTGATGGTTGGCTTCAATCGTAGATTTTCACCTCATGCTGAAAAAATGAAAGCACTTCTAGGGACTTCACAAATGAATGTTATTGCCACTATGAATGCAGGAAATATTCCTGCAAATGTTTGGGTACACGACATGCTTGTGGGTGGCGGCAGAATCATTGGCGAAGCCTGTCATTTTATAGATTTAATTACTTATTTAACTGGTAGTAAAGTTAAAGCAGTTTGTATGAACGCAATGGGTATAAATCCAGAGGATAATACGGATAACGCAAATATTCTTTTAAAATATGAAAATGGTTCCACAGGAGTGATTAATTATTTTTCTAATGGATCAAAAGCCTATTCTAAAGAACGTATAGAAGTTTATTCGCAAGAACGAACGTTAATCATGGATAATTTCAGAACCACATATGGATATGGTTTTAAAGGTTTTTCTAAGCTAAAAACACCTCTAGATAAAGGACACAAAAACCAATTTCATAAATTAATTTCGCAAACTAAAAATGGGGGCAATGCACTAATTCCATTTGACGA
>JACCDN010968789.1_pt1 | contig 18166 bp, 13 predicted proteins | sample 7441691 | NCBI WGS metagenome assembly JACCDN01 (sample SAMN15323439, study PRJNA562643) | freshwater metagenome | isolation source: river surface water | place: USA:Blue River Watershed | collected 2017-08-16
GGCGAGCAAGAAGCACGTGCTCCTTGGTCTGAGGCATAGGACCGTCGGTTGCAGCAACAACGAGGATGGCACCATCCATCTGTGCAGCACCGGTGATCATGTTCTTGATGTAGTCAGCGTGGCCTGGAGCGTCTACGTGTGCGTAGTGGCGCTTCTCGGTCTGGTACTCAACGTGCGAGATGTTGATGGTAATACCGCGCTGCTTCTCTTCTGGAGAGTTGTCAATCTGGTCGAACGCGTAGCTTGCGTTCAGGGTTGGGTACTTGTCGTGAAGTACCTTGGTGATGGCCGCAGTCAGAGTCGTCTTACCGTGGTCAACGTGACCGATGGTTCCGATGTTGACGTGCGGCTTGGTGCGCTCGAATTTCGCCTTAGCCATTTGTGGGTCCTCCTCAGGATCCGTAGTAAATCTCCGGGCGTTGTTACGCCCTTTTGATTTGGGGGTTTACAGACTTTCTATTTTAGTCAGAAAAAGCAGGTAGCCGAAACTACTTACTCTCCCTTGTTCTTTTGAACGATTTCGTCAGCGACAGCCTTAGGAACCTCAGCGTAGGTCTCGAAGGTCATCGAGTAGACCGCACGACCCGAAGTCTTCGAGCGCAGGTCACCGACGTAACCGAACATTTCCGACAGTGGAACAAGGGCGCGAACGACCTTGACGCCGGAAGCGTCATCCATTGCCTGAATCTGACCGCGTCGAGAGTTGAGGTCACCGATGACGTCACCCATGTATTCCTCAGGGGTGCGCACCTCGACAGCCATCAACGGCTCGAGCAGAGTTGGTTGAGCCAGACGCGATGCCTCTTTGTAGGCGATCGATCCGGCAATCTTGAATGCCATTTCCGACGAGTCAACGTCGTGGTAAGCGCCATCAAGCAGAGTGGCCTTTACACCGACCACTGGGTAACCTGCGAGGGTTCCGACCAGCATAGCGTCTTGGATACCAGCGTCAACCGATGGGATGTATTCACGAGGAACGCGACCACCGGTGACGGCGTTGACGAACTCGTAGGTCTTCTCTTCAGTGACTTCCATAGGCTCGAGCTTGATCTGAACCTTGGCGAACTGACCAGAACCACCGGTCTGCTTCTTGTGGGTGTAGTCGTACTTGTCGACTGGACGCTTGAGGGTCTCGCGGTAGGCAACCTGTGGCTTACCTACGTTTGCCTCGACCTTGAACTCGCGACGCATACGGTCGACGAGGATGTCGAGGTGGAGCTCGCCCATGCCCGAGATAACGGTCTGGCCGGTCTCGTGGTCGTGCTCAACGCGGAAGGTTGGGTCTTCTTCGGCAAGCTTCTGAATCGCGAGGCCGAGCTTCTCCTGGTCACCCTTGGTCTTCGGCTCGATAGCAACCGAGATAACAGGCTTCGGGAAGGTCATCGACTCGAGAACGACTGGCTTGTCGCCATCGCAGAGGGTGTCGCCAGTGGTGGTGTCCTTCAGACCGATGACGGCGTAGATGTGACCAGCGGTAGCAAACTCAACAGGGTTTTCCTTGTTGGCGTGCATCTGGAACATCTTTCCGATGCGCTCTTTCTTGCCCTTGGTCGAGTTGAGCAGCTGAGCGCCCGAGTCCGACTTTCCGGAGTAAACGCGGATGTAGGTCAAACGACCGAAGAATGGGTGGGTCATCACCTTGAACGCGAGAGCCGAGAATGGGCCGTCGGCCTTAGGCTCGCGGGTGATCTTCTCTTCTTCGTTGTTCGGGTTCGAGCCGATGATGGCTGGAACGTCGAGTGGCGATGGAAGGTAGTCGATAACTGCGTCGAGCATCGGCTGAACACCCTTGTTCTTAAAGGCAGAGCCACAAAGAATCGGGTAGATCTCGCTGTTGATGGTGAGCTTGCGGATCGCGCCCTTGATTTCGGCAACGGTCAGCTCTTCGCCACCGAAGTACTTCTCCATGAGAACTTCGTCGGTTTCGGCGACGGTCTCGAGAAGGATGGTGCGGTAGTGGTCGGCCTTCTCCTGAAGGTCGGCTGGGATGGCTTCGATTTCGTACTTCGAACCCATCTCAACGTCACCGCGCCAGGTGAGTGCGCGCATCTCGACGATGTCAACAACACCTTCGAAGGTGTTCTCGGCACCGATTGGAATCTGGATAACGAGCGGCTTTGCACCGAGGCGGTTGATGATGGTGTCTACGGTGAAGTAGAAGTCAGCACCGAGCTTGTCCATCTTGTTTACGAAACAGATGCGAGGCACGTCGTATTTGTCGGCCTGACGCCAAACGGTCTCAGACTGTGGCTCAACACCTTCCTTGCCGTCGAAGACAGCAACTGCACCGTCGAGAACACGAAGCGAACGCTCAACCTCAACGGTGAAGTCCACGTGACCCGGGGTGTCGATGATGTTGATCTGGTTCTTGTTCCAGAAACAGGTGGTCGCAGCCGACGTAATGGTGATACCGCGCTCCTGCTCCTGCTCCATCCAGTCCATGGTGGCTGCACCATCGTGCACCTCACCGATCTTGTGGGTGATACCGGTGTAGAACAGGATTCGCTCGGTAGTGGTGGTCTGTCCGGCGTCAATGTGCGCCATGATTCCAATGTTGCGAACCTTATTCAGGTCGGTGAGCACGTCTTGTGCCACGGTTGCCTCCGAAGTTGTTTGGGTTGATCAGTTCTAAATAAGACATCCGCCCACCATCCGAGTCTTTTGACCCGAGCGATAGACGGATGTGAGTTCTTACCAGCGGTAGTGTGCGAAAGCCTTGTTCGACTCTGCCATCTTGTGGGTGTCTTCGCGACGCTTCACAGCAGCGCCAAGACCGTTCGATGCGTCGAGGATCTCGTTCATCAGACGCTCGGTCATGGTCTTCTCACGGCGAGCCTTCGAGTAGGTCACCAACCAGCGCATGGCGAGGGTGTTGGCACGGTGTGCCTTTACCTCGACAGGAACCTGGTAGGTCGAACCACCGACGCGGCGCGAACGCACCTCAACGGTAGGACGAACGTTGTCGAGAGCCTTCTTGAGCAGAGCGACAGGGTCGCCACCGGTCTTGGTCTTAGCGCCTTCGAGGGCACCGTAGACGATGGACTCGGCGATTGACTTCTTGCCATCGAGCAGGATCTTGTTGACCAGCTGCGAAACAACTGGCGAACCGTAGACCGGGTCGGCTACTACTGGCTTCTTGGTTACTGGGCCTTTACGAGGCATTACTTACCCTTCTTTGCACCGTAGCGGCTGCGAGCCTGCTTGCGGTTCTTAACTGCCTGGGTGTCTAGAGCACCGCGGACGATCTTGTAGCGAACACCTGGAAGGTCTTTAACACGACCACCACGGACGAGCACCATCGAGTGCTCCTGAAGGTTGTGACCTTCGCCCGGGATGTAGGCGGTTACTTCGATTCCATTGCTGAGCTTGACACGGGCCACCTTGCGAAGAGCCGAGTTTGGCTTCTTAGGGGTGGTGGTGTACACACGGGTACAGACACCGCGGCGCTGAGGGCTGGCCTTAAGCGCAGGGGTCTTGGTCTTCGAGACCTTGGCCGTGCGTCCCTTTCGGACCAACTGCGAGATTGTTGGCACTACTTCTCCTTGTTAGGTTCCGAGCGCTCTGCTCGGATGTTACTTTCAGTTTTTTCGAAGACACGCCTAAACGGTTGGCGCTTCAAAAAGTTTGCTTGGCCCAACCGGAGTCTTCGCGGTTTTTTGGGCGGAGCGCATGCTCAGCACGCGCTCTCCCAAGGTTACCCGAAGACTTGCCGGTGGGTCAAATGCTTTTTCGGACTACTTCTCTTCGCCGGTGGCGAGGTCGGAGTAATCGTCGAGTCCAGCGAAGGTCAGGCTGGTGGCGTCAAAGTCACCAGTGAACGATTCGCTAGCGGCAGGTGCATCCCAGATGCGGTTTGGATAGCGCTCAGCCTTGGCTTCTTCGGTGGCGTCCACCGAGATGTTGCGGTACTGAGGCAAGCCGGTTCCGGCTGGGATGAGCTTACCGATGATCACGTTCTCCTTGAGTCCCACGAGTGGGTCAATGCGACGGTCCAGGGCCGCCTGGGTGAGAACGCGAGTGGTCTCCTGGAACGATGCAGCCGACAGCCATGACTGAGCAGCCAGCGAAGCACGGGTCATACCCATGACTTCTTGACGTGCCGAGGCAGGCTTCTTGCCAATCTTCACAGCGTCGCGGTTGATCTTGGTGAAGCGGTTGCGGTCGATGATTTCACCAGGCAGCATCTCGGTGTCGCCACTGTCGATGACGGTGACCTTTCCGAGCATCTGACGAACGATAACCTCGAGGTGCTTCTCGTGAAGAGGCACACCCTGCGAACCGTAGATCGCCTGAACACCGCGGATGATCTCGGCTGCAGCTTCACGCGCACCCTTAACCATCAGCACTTCGTGAGGAATCGGGGTTCCGTCAACCAGGTAGTCGCCAGCCTTGACCTCTTCACCCTTTTCAACCAGCAGGTCATCCTTGTTGGTGACCGAGGTGATTGGGGTGTAAGGCGACAGCTTCTTGAAGGTCTTCGAAGTGGTGCGCGAGAACGAGTACTGAATCGCTAGTTCTTCTGCTTCCTTCTCAGCCTTCTCGCCATTCGGACGAACGTAGACGTCGTACTTCTTGGCTCCCGTTGCGGTTGCAACCTCGACGATGTCGACGGTGCCTGGCCAGAACGCCATAACGGCGACCTTGCCCTGCTGACGCCAACCGACACGTGCTTCGAGCAAGTCGGTAACACCGTTCAGACCCTGGGTGATGTCATACGAGATCAGACGCTCAACACGAACCTTCTGACCACCGATCGACTTCAGAATCGTCTGCTTCTTAGCGCTGGATGCGGCACCACCGGTGTGGAAGGTACGCATGGTCAGCTGGGTTCCTGGCTCACCAATCGACTGTGCCGCGATGATACCGATGGCCTCACCGAGCTCGACAGCCTCGTTGGTTGCAAGCGAAGTTCCGTAGCAGAGTGCACAGACACCGGTCTCGGCCTCACAGGTGAGAACCGAACGGATGGTGACGGTCTCAAGACCAGCAGCCTTCATACGGTCGACCAAAGCGTTGTTCACCTGTGTGCCAGCCTTGATGGTTTCACCAGCGACCTTGATGTCATCGGCCAGGGTACGAGCGATGATCGAAAGTTCGACCTGGTCGTCGTCTAGCAGATCCTTGTCAAGACCCTTGGTGGTGCCACAGTCGGCTTCGCGGATGATGACATCCTGTGCGACGTCGACGAGACGGCGGGTGAGGTAACCAGCGGCAGCGGTCTTCATCGCGGTGTCGGCGTTACCCTTACGGGCACCGGTTGCGTTGATGAAGTACTCGTTAGCGGTTAGACCGAGCAGGTAGTTTCCCTTGACCGGCATTGGTGCGAAGTCACCGGACGAGGTGGTCACAGGACCACGCATACCGATAATCGAACGAATCTGCAGCCAGTTACCGCGGGCACCCGAGGTGACCATGGTGTTGATTGCGTTGTCGGCAGGGATCGACTCCTTGAGCAACTGCTCGATTTCGCTGGTTCGCTTGAACCAGAGAGCACCGAGCTCGTCACGACGCTCCAGGTCGCTCTTCAGACCGTTGTCGAAGGCTTCCTGAATCTTGGTGTGCTCCTTCTCGGCTTCGATGATGAGCTTCGAACGCTCCTTATCGAACTTGCCCGAGACGTCGAAGTTCGCGTCAGCGATCGACATGGATACACCCGAACGAGTTGCCCAGTAGAAACCGGCATCCTTGATGCGGTCGAGCGACTGAGCCACCTCGGTGCGTGAGAAGGTGTCGACGAGTTCGGTCACGATGCGACCGATCTGCTTCTTGCCGACCTGCTCTTCGATGTAACGGAACTCTGCAGGCAGAGCCTCGTTGAACAGCGCGCGACCAAGAGTGGTCTCGCGCAGTTCGCCGTTGATGCGGATGCGGGCCTTGGCCTGAATGTCGAGTGCGTGCACGTCGAACGCCATCTGGGCTTCAGCAATCGAACCGAACGCCTTGCCTTCGCCGACTGCGCCTTCTTTGACCGTGGTCATGAAGTACAGACCGATGATCATGTCCTGGGTTGGCGTAGCAACCGGACGGCCATCGGATGGCTTGAGGATGTTGTTCGATGCGAGCATCAGCACGCTGGCTTCGGCCTGAGCCTCAACCGAGAGCGGAAGGTGAACGGCCATCTGGTCACCGTCGAAGTCGGCGTTGAACGCGGTACATACGAGTGGGTGAAGCTGGATTGCCTTGCCTTCAACAAGCTGTGGCTCGAATGCCTGGATGCCGAGACGGTGCAGGGTTGGTGCACGGTTCAGCAGCACTGGACGCTCGCGGATGACCTCTTCGAGGACACCCCAAACCTGTGGGCGGCTGCGCTCGACCATACGCTTCGCGCTCTTGATGTTCTGAGCGAGGCCCAGGTCAACGAGGCGCTTCATCACGAATGGCTTGAAGAGCTCGAGAGCCATCAGCTTCGGAAGACCACACTGGTGCAGCTTGAGCTGAGGACCGACGACGATAACCGAACGACCCGAGTAGTCAACGCGCTTTCCGAGGAGGTTCTGACGGAAACGACCCTGCTTACCCTTGAGCAGATCGCTAAGCGACTTGAGCGCGCGGTTTCCGGTGCCGGTTACGGCGCGGCCGCGACGACCGTTGTCGAACAGAGCGTCAACTGCCTCTTGGAGCATGCGCTTTTCGTTGTTGAGGATGGTCTTTGGAACCTGGCCCAGCTCAACGAAGCGCTTTAGACGGTTGTTGCGGTTGATCACACGACGGTAGAGGTCGTTGAGGTCGGAAGTCGCAAAACGACCACCGTCGAGCTGAACCATTGGGCGGATTTCTGGCGGAAGAACCGGCAGAACATCCAGAACCATGCTGGTCGGTGGGGTGCTCGACTGAATGAACGAGTTGACGACCTTGAGGCGCTTGATTGCCTGAGTCTGCTTCGAACCCTTGCTGGTGGCGATCTGCTCGCGCAGTTCGGCGGCACACTGGTCGAGGTCGAATGCGGCTAGAACTTCCTGAACTGCTTCGGCACCGATCGAGGTCTCGAAGTAGTCACCGAAGTAGTAGTCGAAGGTGTCGAAGATTGCATCGTTCTGCAACAGGTCGCCCTGCTTGGCGGTCAGGTAGATGCGCCATGCCTGCTGTTCCTTCTGCAGGGACGAGGTGCGCTCAAACTTGCCGTATTCGCGAACGACCTTCTCGGTCTTCTTCTTGAATTCGTTCTTGAGCTTCTCGATCGCCTTCATGGTGGCAGCGTCGCGCTGAACTGTTACTGCGTTCTCATCGCCTTCTTCTGCCTCGGCAGCAGCGGCAGCCTTGGCTGCCTTTGCCTCTGCACGCGAAGGGTTCTTGATTTCGGCAGCAACTAGTTGCTCGATCGACTTGGCGAACTGTGCGTCAACCCAAACCGGAGCTTCCCAGATGTTGGCGGCTGGCTCGAGTGCGAGACCGTGCTCGACGAGAGCGTTGAACTCTTCTTCGGCAAGCTCAAGCATTTCGGCCTGGCGCTGGTTCAGAATGGTGCGAACACGCGCGATGTACTCTTCGCGGATTAGCCCGGCGTCGAGGGTGCGGTCTTCTTCATTGATCTTCATCACGCGGTAGGCGGCGAAGTAAATGATCTTCTCGAGGTCCTTTGGGGCCATGTTGAGCAGGTAGCCCAGGCGGCTAGGAACACCCTTGAAATACCAGATGTGGGTTACCGGAGCGGCAAGCTCGATGTGGCCCATGCGCTCACGACGAACCGACGACTTGGTAACTTCAACACCACAGCGCTCACAAACGATGCCCTTGTAACGAACACGCTTGTACTTGCCACAGGCACACTCCCAGTCCTTGGTAGGACCGAAGATCTTCTCGCAGAACAGGCCGTCTTTCTCTGGCTTGAGCGTGCGGTAGTTGATGGTTTCCGGCTTCTTTACTTCACCGTTTGACCATGAGCGGATGTCATCCGAGGTGGCTAGGCCAATTCTCAGGCCTTCGAAGGATTCAACTTCCATTTGTTTGCTTTCCTCTTAACTAACTCTTAGAAACCGGTGTACTCGGTGTCGGCCGACAGGGATTCGTTCTTGGACAGGTTGATGCCGAGCTCTTCAGAAGCGCGGTCCGCGTCGGTCCACTCCTCTTCCTTGAGCGTCACTACTTCACCCTTGCCGTTGAGAACCTCAACGTTGAGTGCGAGCGACTGCATTTCCTTAGCCAAAACTCGGAACGACTCTGGAATACCAGGAGCCTGGATGTTCTCACCCTTGACGATTGCCTCGTAGGTGCGAATACGACCCTGGATGTCGTCGGACTTGATGGTGAGCAACTCCTGAAGAGTGTGCGCTGCACCATAAGCCTGCAGTGCCCAAACTTCCATTTCACCGAAGCGCTGACCACCGAACTGAGCCTTACCACCGAGCGGCTGCTGGGTGATCATGCTGTAAGGACCGGTCGAACGAGCGTGGATCTTGTCGTCAACCAGGTGGTGCAGCTTGAGAACATACATATAACCAACCGAGATTGGGGCTGGGAACGGTTCGCCCGAGCGGCCATCGAACAGACGTGCCTTACCGGTGCCGTCGATGCGCTTGCGCTTGTTCTCCTTCTCCCATTCGTTTGGAACGGTCGATTCGAGCAGGTGCACGATTTCATCCTTGGATGCGCCGTCGAAGATCGGGGTCGCAACCTTGGTGCCCGCTGCGCCTTCGCGCATCGAAGCTGCCAGATCGGCTGCCCACTTGGCTGCATCCGGAACCTTCCAACCCTGGGAGGCGATCCAACCGAGGTGGGTTTCGAGAATCTGGCCGAAGTTCATACGACCGGGGATACCGAGTGGGTTCAGAACTACGTCGACAGGGGTTCCGTCTTCGAGGAACGGCATGTCTTCGACAGGCAGAATCTTCGAGATAACACCCTTGTTTCCGTGGCGACCAGCAAGCTTGTCACCTTCGGTGATCTTGCGCTTCTGAGCGATGTGAACCACAACGCGCTGGTTGACTCCGGCACCGAGCTCGTCGTCGTTGTCGACGTCGAACACCTTGACACCGATGACGGTGCCCTGCTCGCCGTGTGGAACCTTGAGCGAGGTGTCGCGAACTTCGCGGCTCTTCTCGTTGAAGATTGCGCGAAGCAGGCGCTCTTCGGCGGTCAGCTCGGTCTCACCCTTCGGGGTGACCTTACCGACGAGGATGTCGCCAGGGCGAACCTCTGCACCGATGCGGATGATGCCGCGCTCATCTAGCTGAGCCAAGGCTTCGCCCGAGACGTTTGGCAGGTCTGCGGTGATCTCTTCTTTTCCGAGCTTGGTGTCGCGAGCGTCAACTTCGTACTCTTCGATGTGAATCGACGAGAGAGTGTCGTCTTTGACCAAGTTCTGGCTGATGATGATCGCGTCTTCGAAGTTGTGACCTTCCCATGGCATGAATGCCACGAGCAGGTTCTTTCCGAGTGCGAGTTCACCGTTGTCGGTCGATGGGCCGTCGGCGAGAACTTCGCCAGCCTCAACGCGGCTTCCGGCCTCGACGATCACACGCTGGTTGATCGCGGTGCCCTGGTTGCTGCGCTCGAACTTGCGTAGGTTGTAGGTCTTGGTGCCACCTGCATCCTGCGCGATAACGATCTGGTCGGCCGAAACTTCTTCGACAACACCAGCGGTCTCGTTGACCACTACTGCGCCGGAGTCGATTGCGGCAACGCGCTCCATACCGGTTCCTACCAGTGGGGCATCCGAGCGAAGCAGTGGAACTGCCTGACGCTGCATGTTTGCACCCATCAGCGCACGCGACGAGTCGTCGTGCTCGAGGAATGGAATCAGCGAGGTGCTAACCGAAGCAAGCTGACGAGGCGAAATGTCGATGTAGTCGACTAGGTCCTTGTCAACCTCAACGACGTCTCCGCGGAAACGTGCGAATACCTTCTTGTTAGCGAAGGTCTTGTCGGCGTTCAGTGGAACGTCGGCGCCACCGATAACCTTGCCGGCTTCTGCAGCGGCGTCTAGGTATTCGATCTTGCCCGAAACCTTGCCGTTGACAACCTTGTTGTAAGGGGTCTCGATGAAGCCGAAGGTGTTGATGCGTGCGTATGCGGTTAGCGAACCGATCAGACCGATGTTCGGACCTTCAGGGGTTTCAACCGGACACATGCGGCCGTAGTGCGATGGGTGAACGTCACGAACCTCCATCTGGGCGCGCTCACGAGCGATACCACCAGGGCCGAGGGCCGAGAGGCGACGCTTGTGGGCAAGGCCGGCGAGCGGGTTGTTCTGGTCCATAAACTGCGACAACTGGGATGCTCCGAAGAACTCCTTGATTGCCGAGACAACCGGACGCAGGTTGATCAGGGTCTGCGGGGTGATCGCTTCGATGTCTTGGGTCGACATGCGCTCACGAACAACACGCTCCATACGGCTGAGACCGATGCGAACCTGGTTCTGAATCAACTCACCAACCGAGCGGATGCGGCGGTTCGAGAAGTCGTCGATGTCGTCAGACGAGACGGTGATCTTGGCGTTCTTGCCACCCATCTTGATGTTGAACTCGAGCAGCGAACCAACGGCCACGGATGCGGCGTTCGAGATGCTCTGGTCGAACAGCAGTAGGTACTTGAGGGTTGCCACGATGTCGTTTACGGTCAGAGTGGTGGCGTTGCCATCTTCGTTCAGTCCGAGCTTGCGGTTGAGCTTGTGACGACCAACCTTGGCCAAGTTGTAACGCTTGGTCTCGAAGTAGGTCGAACGCAGCCACGCCTCAGCGGTGTCTGGGCCGGCAGCCTCGCCGCGCACCTTGCGGTAGAGCTCGCGAAGAGCGTCTTCCTTGGTGACGATCGGGGTAGCGAATACCTTCGAGCGGTCGTAGGCGAGAGTGTTCTCGATCAGGTCTGCGTCATAAACCCAGTTCGGTGCATCCTTGCCAACGGCGGTCTGGATGTCGGCGAACTCGTCGCGGATCTGCTCCTCGGTGAGGCCGAGGGCCTTCAAGAAGATGGTTGCCGAGATCTTGGTCTTGCGGTCAACCTGAACCTGAACAATTGGCTTGCCGAAGCGAGCGATCGGCTTGCGGTCTTCGCGAACCCACTCGGTCAAGAACTCGAGGTACGAACCGCGGCTCGGGATGATCTGCGCCTTGTTGTTGCGAACGTCGAGGTTACCGGTGGTGTTGGTGGTCACCGAGAAGTAAACACCTGGCGAACGAACCAGCTGCGAAACAACAACACGCTCGGTGCCGTTGATCACGAAGGTGCCCTTTTCGGTCATGACTGGGAAGTCACCCATGAAAACGGTCTGGCTCTTGATTTCACCGGTCAGGTAGTTGGTGAACTCTGCCTTAATGTATAGAGGCTTGGTGTAGCTCTTGCCCTTTTCCTTGCACTGATCTGATGTGTAGGTCGGGTCGTAGAGCTCAGGCGCAGCGAACGAGAGGCCCATCTTGGCGTCTTGTGTGCTGTTGGCCGAGTCTTCGATCGGAGAGATCTCTTCGAAGATCTCCTCGAGTCCGGTCTTTGCGTCTGGACCAACCAGTTCGCGCCATGCGGGGTTGCCTACGAGCCAGTCAAAGCTCTCGGTTTGTAGGCTCAGCAGGTCAGGAACTGAGATCGGTTCGGTTACTTTGGCGAATGATGGGCGCTGGGCCGATCGGTCATTCTTGATGGTTTTTGCGTTTTTCGCAGCCAAGAAGATCCCTCCAAGGGCATTACTCGTAGTGTGAGCGGATGTGAGATCGCGACCCTAAACTTTTGTGACGCCGAAATATGCAGTCACTTGAGCACGCCAACATATGCGCGCAGAAGGTTTGGGAGCAAACCACTATCTTACAACGGGTTTTTGGCGCTTGTAAACCAAAATTTCCAAGAAATTTTTAGCAGCTGGTCAGAGCGGCGTTGATTTGGTCGGCATAGGCCTCGGCATCGTCCACGCCGATGATGATGCGATTGAAATAGTGGTCGAAAAGGTTGATTTGCAGAGGTTGCTTTTTGCGGGTCCAGAACACGAAGACCCGGTCGCCATAGGCGCGGTAGGTTCCCGCAACGATCACTCCCGGCAGCGCGGTGCCAGGGATGCGCAGCCCGAGCGTCTTCCACCAGCGTGGTTGCAGAGGCTCGGCTCCGATGACCTTATCGGCGGGCAGCGAGAGGCTGCCGTGCATCGCCCAAATCTTCTCGGATGCGCTGAGCTCGATGTCGAGCGACTTGGCCTTGATGACGATGTTGGGCATGCTTCAAGGTTAGCGTTTGGCGCGTCGGCATCCGCAAAAAGAAAAAGACCCCGCCTTGGGGTCTTTTTGTTTTTAGTGGCGGTGACGGTGGGATTTGAACCCACGGTGGGCTTTCACCCACACAACTTTTCGAGAGTTGCACCTTCGGCCGCTCGGACACGTCACCGTGGAATAGGCTACTACATTGGAGGCACATGTGAGTAGCGAAGGTTCTACCAGAGCGATTTTGGCTGCCCTTGGGGCAAACATCGGAATTGCGATCACCAAGTTTTTTGCTGCGGGAGTGTCGGGCTCGGCATCGATGTTCGCCGAGGGAATCCACTCGGTGGCCGACTCCGGCAACCAGGTTCTGCTGATCATCGGTGGTCGTCGAGCGAAGCGCCAAGCGACCAAGACCCACCCTTTCGGCTATGGCCGCTCCCGTTACATCTATGCGTTCATGGTGTCGATCGTGCTGTTCAGCATCGGTGGACTTTTCTCGCTACTCGAAGGTTGGGAGAAACTCAACCACCCACACGAGCTAGAGCAGGCCTGGCTTCCGCTGACCGTGCTCGCCGTGGCCATCGGTCTCGAAAGCTTCAGTCTTGCCACCGCACTCAAAGCCGCCAAGGATGAGCGCGGCTCGTCAAGCCTCTATCAATTCATTCGCCACGCAAAGTCGCCTGAACTTCCGGTTGTTCTGCTCGAGGACATGGCTGCACTTCTAGGTCTGGTGCTCGCGTTCGCGGGTGTCGGCCTAACAGTTCTCACGGGCGACCCGATTTGGGATGCCTACGGAACGCTAGCCATCGGTGTCTTGCTTGTGCTTGTGGCGGTCATCCTCGGAATTGAAACCTCGAGCCTGCTCGTGGGCGAAGGCGCAAGCCCGACCGACGACGAAAAAATTGCTAAGGCGCTCGGTTCGAGTAAGGGTGTGGATTCGGTCATTCATTACAAGACCCTTTATCTGGGGCCAGAGGAGTTGATGGTGGCAGCGAAGATTGCCGTCGCGCCCACCGCATCAGGTGCCGAGATTGCCCAAATCATCAACTCCGCCGAAGCCGCGGTTCGCTCAGCAGTGCCGGCCGCTCGAGTGATTTATCTCGAGCCAGACGTTCGCTTGGTTTCGAAGAACTGAGTTAGCAGAGCCGAACAGTCGGCTTCGAGCACCCCCCCGATGACCTCTACCTGCGGTCCGAGCCTGGTGTCGCGAAGCAGGTCATAACGCGAGCCGGCCGCACCGACCCGCTCGTCCCAAGCGCCAAAGACCACCCGCGGGATGCGCGCCGCAACGATCGCGCCGGCGCACATCACGCACGGCTCCAGGGTCACGACCAGGGTCAAGTCTTCGAGACGCCACTTGCCCGAGCCAGTTGATTTCGCAAGCGCTGCTGCCGCTGCACGAATCGAAACGATTTCGGCGTGAGCGGTCGGGTCGCCAAGGGCCTCGCGCTCGTTGTGACCGCGAGCAACCACGTTGCCTTCGGAATCGATGAGCACGGCCCCAACCGGAACGTCGTCAGACAGGGATGCGGCGAGCGCGGCTTCGACGAGCGCATCGCGCATCGGCGCAAAATACCTGTCGTTCACGGCATCCTCCTCATATAGATTTAGCCTATGCGAGTCTTTGTTGCCGACCATCCCCTGATTACCCACAAGCTAACCGCGCTGCGTGACAAGAACACCCCGTCGCCGGTGTTTCGCCTGCTGGTCGAAGAGTTGGTCACCCTGCTCGCCTATGAAGCCACCCGGGATGTTGCCGTCGAAAAGATCGGCATCGAAACTCCCGTGACAGCAACCGAAGGCGTCAAGTTGAGTCGCCCTCGTCCGATCATCGTGCCGATTCTGCGCGCAGGACTCGGCATGCTCGAGGGCATCGTCAAGTTGTTACCTACCGCCGAGGTGGGCTTCTTGGGCATCAAGCGCAACGAAGAAACGCTCGAGCCGTTCACCTATGCCAACCGCCTGCCCGAAGACCTGTCGGGGCGCCAGGTCTACATCATCGACCCGATGCTCGCCACCGGCGGCACCCTGATCGATTCGATCAACTACGTGTTCGAACGCGGTGCCAAAGATGTCACGTGCATCTGCTTGATCGGTGCACCTGAGGGGCTTGCCGCTGTTGAGAAGCGCTTCGGTGACCGCGACGTAAAGATCGTGCTCGGTGCGCTCGACTCGCACCTCAACGAAAAGGGTTACATCGTGCCGGGGCTCGGCGACGCTGGTGACCGCTTGTTCGGCGTAGCCGACTAGCGCGCGGGGCTAACTCGAGCTGCGCATCCTGGCAACCAATTCATCGATGGCCGGCGCGAGCTGACGTGCGGTCGAGCGATAGGTTTCGAGGCTCATCCCCCACGGGTCATCAAGATCGACATCGTCCAGCATCAACCGCACCTTTTGCTCATCGGCGTTTTCATAGGTGAGCACCCTGCGCCGAACCGATTCGGTTGCCACCAGAACGAGGTCAGCGTTGGCGAGCATAAACTCGGTGAGCTGCCGAGCGACATGGCGCGAGCCGTCGATTCCGTGCTCCTCGAGAACCGTCACGGTGTGCGGGGTGGCCGGTTCGCCGACCTCAGCACTGACCCCGGCAGACTCGACGTGAACGCCAGACAGTCCCGCGGCATCCGCGGCGTCACGAAGCATAAGCTCGGCCATCGGCGAGCGGCAGATGTTGCCGAGGCAAACCATGAGGATGTTCACGAGGTCGTCTTTCTGAATCGAACTTCTTTCATGTTAAAGTTCTTTCTATGACTAACAGCACTTCACGACAGATCGCGGTGACTTCTGCGTTCGCAGGCACCCAGATGATGTGTGCTGTCATGTGCATGCGAATGTGTCGCTAAGCAACACAACCCGCGCAAAGACGCGCAACCGCTGAACCACGGTGAACTCACCGACCCCCACAACAGCACCGCAAAGACGCATAGACAAAAGTCAAAGGATTTAGCAATGAACGCAACCAACCAAAAGCCGAGCCAGGCGGCCCAGGCACCTCAAGCACCACAAACTTCAACCCAGCCGATCGCACGTGGATTCGCCCTCTACATCGGCGTCGACGCAAACCAAGCACTCGAACACGGCACCAGCCTGAGCCAGATTGCTGCGGCACTGCGCAAGACCTTGGATGAGCTCATCCCCGGTGCCGGCTCCGAGACTCACGCCGCGGTGGCACTTGCCCCCAAGGATGTTGGCGGACGCAACATCGACGTGGTTCGCGCGGCACTGCGCGACCCAGAACTCAGCGCGAAGGTTCCGCAGCTCGAGGCCGATAAGCAGTCGGGAATCGTCATCGACCTGCCGCGTCGCCGCCTGCTGGCGAACGGTGAAAATGCCGGACTCACCTACCGCGAGTTTGAACTCATTAACTACCTGATCGACAACCAGGGCGAAACCATCAGTCGCCGTGAACTGATCGAAGCCGTCTGGGCCGACGACCCCGACTCCGCCCCGAACGACCGAACCATCGACGTGCACGTGCGCCGTCTTCGCGCAAAGATCGGTGGCTACGAAGACATCATCCGCACCATCCGCGGTGGTGGCTATCGATTCGACCGTCACCCAGACGTTCTGGTCGACAGCTACCAGATCTAAACGGTTAGCCTGTTGTGGTGAACCTGCTGCCCGAATACCGCGACTCCGATGCGCTGGTCGCCGACCTCACGACCGCGGTGCTCGACCTCATCGACGATGGTGTGACGACCCCGATAGTCCTGATTGACGGGCGTGCCGCATCAGGCAAGTCGACCATCGCCGACACCCTGCAACGCCGGCTGTTCAAAGAGGGTGAAACACTGCCGAGAGTTGTTCACATGGATGACCTTTATTTGGGCTGGGATGGGCTGGCCGCCGGTGCCGAATATCTGCAGCGGTTCGTGCTTGGGCCCATCGCCGCTCGCAAAACCGCTCACTGGCAGATGTTTGACTGGGCGCTAGGCGAGCGGCGCGAATGGCGGGAGTTCTCTGGGGGAACGCCACTGATTATCGAGGGATGCGGTGCCCTCAACTCGAACAGCATCGACCTGGCGAACTTTTCGGTGTGGCTCGAAGTGCCCGAGGATGTGCGGCACAAGCGCTGGCTCGAACGTGAGGGTTCCGACGAACACTGGGCGCAGTGGGCCGCTCAAGAGCTCGACTTTTATGCGCGCGAAAAGTCTCTTGCTCGAGTGAGGCTGGCGCTTTGATGTGGGTTGAGCTTTCCGATACCTTACGACACTTGAACTACGATAAGGACCAAAGAGTGAAGCTCGGCACTACGCTTGCTCGCGGACATAGGGGGAAGCTTGTTTAGGTCGCTGGCAACATCTTGGAGGATATTTGCACCATTATTGCTCTCGTTCTCAATTGTCGTAACCAGTGTCTCGGTGGCGAATGTTGCTGCTATTGCTCGAGTAGTCGACGGCGTTCTCCTCCAACCAGGCGCTAACCTCGCAGGCAAAAATCTGAGCGACCTAGACCTATCGAATGTCAACTTGAGTGGCGCAAATCTAAGGGAAAGCATCTTATCTGGGAGTAACTTGCAGAACGCCAAGTTAGATGGTGCAGACCTGTCGGCAGCAAACTTCTATGGAGCAGACCTCACGAGTGCGAGCCTGAAGTCAGCTAACTTAACGGGGGCGCTGTTCTCCACCGCCGTGCTAAGTAATGCTGATCTGAGCGACACCACCGCATCTGGCAACCAAAACCAAAATTCTGACACATTATTCAATAGCGCAAACCTGACTGGTGCACTACTCGACGGCGTGAAATACCAAGGCGTGAGCTTCGTAGGCTCTGACTTGACAAACGCGAGAATCTACTCGTCTTCGCTGCGTTGGGTGAGATTTGATGACGCGACTCTCACAAATGTCGATTTTCTAGGCTCCGAGTTTGTCGGTCAAGTAGGTGGAAAGATTCGAGGAGCGCCAAAACATCTGCCCCCGCGTTGGGAAACACGAAGTGGATACTTGCTTGGCCCTGGTGCGAGCTATGATTTCCAGGACTTGCGAAACCTAGACCTTTCAAAACTTGACCTTGCTGGCGCTAATTTCCGATATGCCAAGTTCAACAACGCGAACTTTTCAAATACGAACCTCAAGGGTGCTTATCTGACGGGGGCGAACTTCTCTGAGGCTAACTTTGAGGGAATCAGATCAGGGCAAGTGGAGTGGCAAACCAATGGGTGCTGCCCGGGGACTCTACCCGATAATTTCAGAGTAGTTGATGGATTTCTGGTTGGCCCCAAAGCTGACCTTAGTGGCGAAAATTTGAACGGTTTTGACGCGGGCGGTATACCTAACATTAGTGGTGCAAACTTCAGTGGGTCGAGCTTAGTTGGCTCTAATTTTCAAACAACCGACTTGACGGGGTCGAACTTCGCCGGGGCAAACCTCACGGGGGCTAACTTTGATGAGTCCAAATTAGATAGCGCTAACTTGTCACTCGCAAACATCACTGATGCGCAGTTCTACAGGGCGACACTTGAAAACATCAACTTGCTGGGTGCCACAGACTTAAATCGGTCTGTGGCAATCTCAAGTGATTACTCTCTCGTTGAGGGCACTTACTTTGGTTCCTTAGAGATGCTGGAGGTGCAGGTTACTCTCTCTCAGGCAATGGTGGGCAAAGAAACCACCACAAAAGTGTCAGGTCTGCCAGTAGGAATTTCCGTGGAGGTTTTTTGGGAAATAGACGGAATTGCTGCGGAAACCCCCTCTACCAGCTATTTCCCAGATTCTGACGACTTAGGAAAAGGGTTGTCAGCACGGATAGTTTTTTCGAAGATTGGTTATGTGAGCCGAGTTCTGCAAACTGAGTCCCTCAAAGTTACCGCCGGCGCACAAACCCTAACCCCAACACCAACCGTGTCTGGAACTAGCAAAGTTGGCCAAACGTTGACGGCAACACCAGGCAACTGGGACAGCGGCGTGAACTTGACTTACCAATGGTTCCGTGACGGAGTCGCTATCAGTGGTGCAACCAACACGACCTATGCACTAACGCCTGACGACAACACAAAACAGATCAGTGTTGAAATCACTGGAACCAAAACCGGTTACGCAACAGTGAAGAAA
>JACCDN010106322.1_pt1 | contig 18163 bp, 18 predicted proteins | sample 7441691 | NCBI WGS metagenome assembly JACCDN01 (sample SAMN15323439, study PRJNA562643) | freshwater metagenome | isolation source: river surface water | place: USA:Blue River Watershed | collected 2017-08-16
CACCTGAAACCTGCCATGCAGCCTCAACTTCGGCTTGGGCATCGTCGATAACTACAAGGTTTGGGCGACGACCCTCAAGGCGGAAGAGGTCAATGCAGAGGTTTTCGATGGTGCGGTGGAGGTAGGAAAGAGCATGATCTGTTGACTCAAGCTCAGGAGCTGCCAACATGAACTTGATAAGGGCGTCCTGGGTGATCTCTTCAGCCTTAGCTGAATCCTTAAGAACGCGGTTTGCATGGGCAAGAAGCTCTGAACGGTGCTCTGTGTAGAACGCACCGAGCTCTGCAACGGTCCACACGCGGGGACCTGCAGGAGCTGCAGACTTCTTAATTGCCACTTTATTGGATCCTTTTTGAACCGGTTTTGTCTTACAGAACCACCCGTCGGTGCCTCTATAGCCTTCTACGAATCCCACCCTATATTGTCGCGGGGAAGGGATAAAACGGACTATTCGGACTAGAGACCCATCAGTTTTGCTTGGTTTTCAAAGTCTGGGATTAGCTCCCGTAGCTTTGTGAAGTTTGCCGACGCAACTATTCGACCCTCTTGCATGTACACCACGTTGTCGGCTTCTTTAATTGTCGAAAGTCTGTGGGCGATGACTAGGAGGGTTATCTTCCCTCTTAATCCAAGCAACTCATCTGTGATCAACTTTTCTGTTTCTCCATCTAGCGAGCTTGTTGCCTCGTCCAAAATCAGCATCCTGGGTTCCGTGAGCAGCGCGCGGGCAATACCAATTCGTTGCCTTTGTCCACCGCTCAACTTTGTGCCTCTGTCACCGACTTCTTGATCTAAACCTTGCGGTAATCCCTTTACAAATTCGCTCAAATTTGCGGAATCAATCGCCCGCATTATTTCTTCTGAAGAAAACTCGTGGGGAGGAAAACCAAGGCAAATATTGGTTCGAATTGTTCCGGGATAGATTGTGACATTTTGGGGGACAAAGCCTATCGCATTAGGCCATCGTTCAAATGCAATCTCAGGTTCGCACCCAGATATCAACACTGTACCCATGTCTGGTTTTCTTACCCCCAGTACTAAGTCGGTCAAAGTAGATTTCCCTGAGCCTGACATGCCTACAAGAGCGCAAAAATCGCCTGGATTTATATCTAGATTTAAATCCTTTAAAAAGGGTGCTTTTGTATCGGGAAACGAGTAGCTAATAGAATTTAAAGAAATGGTCGGAGAAAAAACATTCTTATTCGAAATGGCTGGTGTTACTGCTTGATGACCAGGAATGTTTCCACTGAGCTTTGAAATCAAGTTCAAGGTTTCTAAGGCAGCTGCTGAATTTCCCTTTATTTGAAGAAGGCCTTGTTGGATACGGAGGGAGGCTGGTGCGATTCTTGTTCCGGCAGTGAGAAAAACTGCCAATACAGCAAAAGCATGCTTTGAGTCTTGGCTTAAGAACTGAGAGGCCGCCAGGAGGATCCCCCCAAGGACCATGGACAACTCAACCACATATTTCGAAATGTAAGGATTAAAAGAAATTTGTGCCACTACCCCTGATAGCTCTTCTTTTATGCCTCCAAGTTCAGTTATATAGGAGCTGCGACGATTTCTAACAGTGGCTTCTCTATATGAAGTCACATACTCTGAAATCTTCTCGTTGCTTTGAATGCTCAACTTTGTGTTAAGTATTCCAAGCTCTTTGGTTCTGCGTTGTAATTTCAAGTACAAAAAATAGGTGACTAAAGCAAAGAATAAAGTGGTTGCTAAGGCAACCATAGGATTAAACACAAACAATCCTATGCTCATTACCAAGAGCAAGGCTGTGTCAGAGACTAAAGCAATACTCACTCCTAAAATGCCAAACATGACGGTGTTTACGCCACTTGTTAAAATATACAAAGTACGTTGTAGTGAACGAGATTCAATCTCAGATATACTTTGATTGAAGTATCTTTCATTTAATTCTCGTGACACGCGGGAGGCCAAATGCCCCATGAACAACAAAACACGCTTTGTAACAAATGCGGATGTCGCAGTCCTAAGAATCAATAGGAAAGCGGCGGCTGAGGCGATTATTGCTGCTTGAACCTGAAAATCAAGAGATTCAAGATTTAACAATTTCAACAATGAATAGACGCGCCCGGTGGGTTGTAACGATTGAATCCCAGAAATAGTCAATGCACCTAAAAGTCCCATGAGTGCAACGCCCAATAAATCGAGAAACCCCAACATTACTTGAGCACACAAGACCAAGTAAATCTTCTTGCGCTCAGACGAATTCAGCAACTTCAGTGTGCTCGTAAATTCAAGTGTCCCCACAAATCGCCGCATAGGGTCACTTTATAGCTTTACGTCTGGATTCAAACTGTTTCGGCAAGTATTGGTTATGCTATGTCCAAAGTTTAGGAGATCTGTGTGTTCGATAGAGATTGGCATGTCTTGAAAGTCCTTAAGTGGCACGGGGTAAGCGCAGCATGTGCCCACCTGTCATCTCGCCTCTTTGGTGAGCCTAGATATCTCCGACCTTCAAGTACAACAGATTTTCGTGGGAAAAATCTCACGATTCATCAGGATCTCAGTAGTTTCTTTATCGCAATACTTGCAGAAATGAATGTACAAATTCCATCAGGTTACACTCTTCATCAACTCAAAACAGATCGCATTTCACATTACGAATTTCCAGTCCACTGGAATTCCGGGGAGGGATTGCGGACTTTTTTATATAATATCACCTTAGTTTTGAAACCTGATTTTATTGTTGAGACAGGTACCGCCAATGGAGCATCTGCAGCCGCTATTTGCGCAGCACTTAAAGACAATGGTTCGGGGTTGTTATATAGCGTTGACATTGGTGAGGACAAAGCTCATTTAGTTAGCGGTAAGGATAGGGACTTTTTTAGATTTTTTATGGTTGATGGCACACCTAAGGCTTTAGACGAAATACTTGCATCATTGCCTAATTCAGGTCAGAACAGAATTTTCCTACATGACTCCGACCACACTTATTTTGGTCAGATTTCAGACTATTCTGCAGCCTCCAGGCATTCCTTCAACCTTTTGGTCTCGGATGATGTAGATGCCTCTGTGGCATTTACTGATTTTGCAGGCTCTAGAGGTCATGTTTTCCTCGATGGTACAAAGTTTATTGGTGCAAAGGTATTGACGAATGACTAGATCTAACCGCGTTCTAATCACAGGAGCAGCGGGATTTATAGGTGCTGAGCTATTAAGTGACTTGCATAAGGCTGGATATGAGGTATTGGGAATTGATAACTTCTCCCCTTATTACTCACCTCAAATGAAAACTGCTCACTTGAAGTCAAATTCAATTGAACATTTAGTTAGATACGTCGATATCACAGACAAAACACAAGTAGCTGCGGTTTTTTCAGATTTTCAGCCCAACATCGTATTGCATATGGCGGCCCAAGGTGGAGTGCGTTCAAGCCGCACTGATCCCACTCCATATTTAACAACAAACCAAATCGGCTTCTTCAACATGCTTGAGATTAGCGAGAGATGGAGTGTGGCTAAATTTGTGTACGCAAGTAGCAGCAGTGTTTATGGTGACTTGGAATCTGGTCCCTTTGAGGAAAGTAGAACCCTTGCCGCGCCAAAGAGTCTCTATGCTGCTTCAAAGTATTCGAACGAATTGATGGCAAAGCACTTCCCATCTTCTTCTGGAATGAATCGCATTGGCCTGAGATTTTTTACAGTGTACGGTCCTTGGGGTCGTCCCGACATGGCCGTATTTCGATTACTTGCTTCTTCTTTTCTTGGTAAAGAGTTTAAATTGACGGCATCGATGGATACTATGCGAGATTTTACCTTTGTTTCCGATGTCTCAAGGTTTGTTATGAGCTTGTGTAATTCCTCGGAAGGGGGATTACCTAGCGATATTTTCAATGTTGCTTGCGGCAATCCTTATACAATGCGAGAGCTCTTTGAAACACTGGATGGCCTCAATGTCCGAGTTGGCTTAAAGGTGGATGAAGTTGATGAGCTCGATGTAAAACTGACCCATGGTTCAACTATAAAAATTGAAAATTCTGGATTCCATGTTCCCAGCACTAGTCTTTCAGTTGGAATTAAAGAGACGTTGAATTGGTTTTCAGGATTGGATAAACGAGATATTGAATCTTGGTCATGTTGAAATCTGAAACGGAGAAATATTCAGCGGTTCTGATAACCTACAATGCAGAACGCCATTTGAAGAGGGCCATAGATTCGATTCGAAATCAAAAAATACCGCCAAGTGAAATCATACTTGTAGACGATTTCTCCAGTGATAACACCGTTCAACTGGCGAAGCAATTATTGGAAGATTTTCCAGAAAATACCATTACAACGAATATCGCAAACTTGGGTCAATCTCACTCCCGTAATTTTGCGGCTTCGGTGGCCAAGTATGAAAGCTTGATTTTCTTTGACGATGACGACTATTCTCTTGCATCTAGATCTGCGCTACACCTGGAGCAGTTAGAACACTCGGACTTGTCTTATGTTTCATCTATTAAGTGTTATTCCAATTCGTATAACGTGACATGCATCAATTCAGATTTTACGCTGCGTTCTGAGAACTATTCAAACTTGATTGAGTATCTCTTATTAGGAGAAAAAATCCAAAATGCGAATTTATACGTCCCGTCCTCTACTTTGGCTTGCAGAAAATCTGCCATGCTAAAGATTGGCGGATTCGATGTTAGCTTTAGGCGTCAGGAAGATATCGATTTCGCAATTAGGGCTGCAATAGAGGGGTTGCGAATCTCTTGGACCTCTAGCAATGGAGTACAGCGGTTCCACACCACAAATGAATCTAAGGGTCGCGGAATAGATTCATCTTACGAACTTCTTCTTATCGAGAAATTTGGTGCTTTATTGGGTCCGATTCGCGCTCGGCAGGCTCGATTCCTGTCGAGTTTTAGGAAAGTCTATTTTGCTAGAGAGTACATTTCCTTGATTTCGTTGCTTTTAACCAGGCCAAAATTTTGGTTGTTTGCCATTAGGAGGAGTCCTTCCTTAGTTCGCAGAGTAATTCATGAAGCGAGGATGTAATTGATGAAAGTTTGTTTTTATCTCGAGAACGGTTCTATTCCAAAGGTAGATTTGTCTAATCCTCCTCTTGGAAATCCGGGCTGCGGTGGAACCGAGTACGCCATGGCAAGTTTGGTGTTCGAGCTTGCAAAAAAGAACGCTTTAGATATCGTGGTCCTATCTCAAGCACCTGTAAGTATTTCATCTGCTCAGAATTTCTTGGTCCAAGATCTACCTGGTGCGATCAAAATGTCCAAAGATTTGAATGGGTATCTTGTGTACCGTGCAAATATTCACCTCAAGCAAGACGTTTTAGACGCCTTAGAGCAGTACAAGACTAGAGTAATACCTTGGATGCATGTGACCCCTACAAGCGAACACATAAATAAACTAGGGGCCCTAAAGCAAGTTGTTGCAATTGTAAGCATGAGTGATAGGCAGTATTTGAAGTGGGCCGATTCCGCAGCTGGCAAGAAAACTATTAACATCTACAACGGACAATATCCTGCCAGAATCTCAAGGAACTTAGAAGTTGATAATATTGTTACTTATCTCGGTGCTCTCGTTCCCCAGAAGGGTTTTCATCTGTTGGCAGATGTGTGGCCCCGGGTAAAGTCTCAGTGTCCTGATGCTCAACTCTTTGTGATTGGCTCTGGAGGTCTTTATAGAGAAACAGACAAAATGGGTCCACATGGCATTGCTGAAGAACAATACGAAAAACGTTTCATGCGTTCCCTAGCTGGTTTTGAAGACAGCGTTACCTTCCATGGACGGATTTCAAATTCTAAGAAAGATGAACTCATCGCTCTCAGCAAGGTTGGGGTAGTGAACCCCAGCGGGCTAACAGAAAACTGTCCCGCCTCAGCTTTGGATTTCCAAGCATCAGGAGTGCCTGTTGTTGCTGCCATGAAAAATGGGCTTATAGACACCGTTAGACATAAGAAAACAGGACTGCTTGTTAGAAGCCAATCAGAGCTAGTCAAATCTATTTTGATTCTGCTTAAGGATTCATCTTTGAATACTCAATACTCAACTCAAGGGCCCAAATATGTTCTAAATAAGTTCTGTTTTGATGCAATTTCATCCCAATGGATTAACTTATTTCGGGATTTAGACGCGGGTAGAGTCTTAGCAAAGACGCACAGAATCGAGGCGGTAAATATTGTTGAGAGACTTATCATTCTAAACTTACGCCTTGGCAAGGTATGCTCAAGAGAAAATTTAATTCCACCAATTTACCAGATCGAAACATTCGCTAGAAAAATTGTGCGGAAAATCATTAAGCGAAGCTCTTGAGGACCATATGTCCAAACATGGCATGAATATCCTCAATAACTTGCATACTATTACTAGGCACATTTAGATTTATTCTGGTCATTTTGCATAATTCCCCGCCTGCGAAACCAGTTAAACTCAACGTGTCGCAACCTATTTCTTGTGCAATTTTTGCAGCATGAAGAATATTCTTACTTTCCCCACTCCCGCTTATAAAGATCACAAGATCGTCTCTACTTGCTTTTCCTCTGAGTATCGAGCCTAAAGCTGTTTCGTAGCTTTCATCATTTGAGTAGGCTGTGAGCAACGGGATGTTGTCCGTCAGGCAGTCAACGTGAATATTGTTTTTGATAGCGTTAGCTACGCCTTTTTGCCAATCTACCGTCATGTGCGACGCTGTCGCTGCGCTTCCGCCATTACCCAACAGAAATACACATTTCCCGGCGATTAAGGCATGCCTTACGGTGTTTATCGCCAAATCAGCAGAGTCAGTGTCAATCATTTGTAAGGCGGTAATAACTTCTTCTGAGTATTTTTTATACATTAGATTTCCTTGATATTGAGTTGACTTCCGGAAATTCGGAGTTGCAAACTGGAATTAGTGCCTGAAACAAGCCGGTTTTTTGTGGCTAAGTCCGGCACAACCATGGCTAAGAAGCCTGATCCTCCAGCACCCAGCAACTTACCACCCATAGCACCTAAATTAATTGCATCTGAGTACATGGAGTCAACCTTTAGGTTGCTGGTTTCCTTGTTTACACTCTTCTTGAGTTCCCAATTTTCGAGCATACAATTTGCATACCTCTCAATATCCCGATCCTTTAGCGCCTTTATCATTTCAGGGACAAGGCCTAGTATTTGCTTCTGAAAATTAGCAGTTGTCTCCGATTCATAATCCGTTTTACTAAGAATATCTGAGCTATTTCTTGAACCAGGAACTCTCAAGAAAACTGTATGCTCATCCAACCATTTAATTGCGTGTTTCTCATCATCAGCTTGAAATATTGGCTGGCTTTCTCTGAGCCCTTTCTCATCAAAACTCAAATGCGTAATGCCTCCTACTGCGCTAGCGTATTGATCTTGATATCCTGACGCTGAGTTAACCCTTTCCATTTCAATATGACTAGCGATTGTAGCGATCTCTATATTATTTAAGTCTAGGGACAGATACCTCGAAACCGCAGCAACCATCGCACAGCAAAAGGCGCTTGATGCGCCTAATCCTGTTCCCTTGGATGGAAGATCGGCGATACTAAACACTTCCAATTTCGTAGAGATATTGAAATGCTTTAGAACTTCTCGCATCATGTTATGACGGACATCTTCGACGTTCTTTACATTCTCAATTTCACTGTAAACCAACCTGAAATCATCGGATGCTGATTCATGGATTGCCACGTATACATACTTATCGAGGGTCGTGGTAACCGTCGCTCCCCATCCATTCTCCCTAAGAAAATTTGGGAGATCGGATCCTCCGCCAGCAAGACTAAACCTCATTGGGGATTTAGCTATAATCAATTTGCATCCCCTCCATATTTGCGAAAATTCACAGGGCCCTACGATACTTGAACGACTCGCGTATAATATTCAAAATTCCTCTTGCACTATTGCCTTTATAAGCCCATTTGAATTCTATCCCAAGTAAATCGGCTAGAGCTCGATCCCTAAAGGAGTCGCCATAAAATGTAATTGTACCTGGCCTGAATTCCGCGACATTCAGCAAATTGATTATCATCCCAGGCAAAGGTTTGCGACACTTACAGTTAATCTTCAACCTCACAACTTCGCTAGGGAATCCTTTGTCCGGATGATGAGGGCAGTAACGGAAATCATCAATTTTGAAATCTTCTTTTGCCAGTAATTTCTGTAGCGACTCAATTTGGTTCAAAAGAATATCGGCGGTGAACTGGCCCTTTGCCAATCCTGGCTGATTGGTGACAATCCAGTGGACGGAATCATGGAACTTTTTCTTACATTCTTCAACTAACTTCCAGTTAACATCAGAAATCTCCAAAGGTTTCGAGGGATGCTTATCAGATATCAAAGTGTCATCCTTGTCAAAGATCAATAAATTGCGCAAGGGGAGCATTTTTCGTTTCTGTATTTGATTAAGAACATCCTCCGCCTGAGCGAATCTTTCTACAGTACCAATGTCCCTAAAAATACCTATTCCATGAAGTGCAATTGATTTGTAATTGGCTTGAACAGATTTCTCAAGAATTCGAGTTAAGTCTTTAATGCTCGCATTTAATGGATCTTTAATGACACCCTTGGACAGCATATACAGCCCTGTCATTCCATAGTAATTGGCATCATGCCTTAGAAACATATGTGGGTACTTTGATACTGCTTTCAATTTGCCGCCTGAATTCAATTCAACTAAATCACTATCCTCAGGATGGTTAGTCTCCCTAATGACAATTCCGATATCAGCAGATTTAGATTTGAAGTTAAACCATGCAGCTGAAAAATCATCTGAGAATAGAATGTCACCCATCAATACAACAAAATACTCTTCTAGTTCGTGTTCTATTTGTCTTAGAGCTCCACCCGTGCCTAATGATTCCCCTTCCGCAATAATTCTAATGTTGATCCCGTATTTTTGAATTAAGTAGTCGACTTCAAGTGCGAATTGCGAATAGAAATGTTCTGAACCAATTAATAGCAAAACAGATGCATCGGTAGGGAGACTCGCTATTTGAATTTCAAGGATTGATGCACCTGCAACTCTCAATAGCGCTTTTGGAACAGCATCTGCTGTGAGCGCCTGAACACGCGACCCCGAGCCTCCAACAAGAATTACAACTTGCATTAAGAGCTCTGCTCTATGACTATCTTTACGGCTTCATCACTCGTTTCAATTTGATTTGTATAGAAAGTTTTCAATTTCGTGTTATCTAGTAAGGAAATAGGAGAGTCTCCTACCCACCCTCTGTCTTTGTTTTGATACTCAATAAGTGCTTCTGGAGATACGTGTGCTCTCACGAGCTCAGCAATAGAAGCGACAGACACACCTTCATCACCGCAACCTATGTTAACGGTAATGGGGGCTGGAACACTTCTGTGGAAGTGCCACATTATATCAACTAGTCGTTCAACCAATAAGTAAGTCTTTGTTTGCTTTCCATCGCCTAGAACTTCAAGTCTTGTTGCGTCCTTAGTTAGTTTTTTCTTAAAGTCCAGAATTACACCATGGGTTGTTTCTCTCCCAATAATATTGGCAAGCCTATATACATAAAGATCGATGCCACTTTCATCACAAAACTTCTTTAGAAATAACTCTGAAGCATATTTCGATATTCCATAGTTAGAGATTGGGTTGCATACATCATTTTCGGTGAAGCGATGAACTTTGGTTCCTTCCCCATAGACTGCAGATGTGGATGTAAAATGTAAATTCACTACTTTAATTCTTTTGCAAAGCTCGATAACTTGGATTGTGGAACCCAATGTTAATTCATAGTCCACCGCGTAATCAGTGGCACCCTTGGAAATATCAGAATTCGCAGCTAAATGCCAAACCGAATACTCAACACTTAGGTCTAGTTTCCCAGCTGCTTCCACTCCCCAGTTCAAATGGTCCACCTTGAGTACGGAAATAGCTTCATCATTCATGAAGGCTTCGTTCGAGTGAGAGCGGTTCCAGATGTCAATATCTATAACTATTACTGAGTGTCCCTCGCTTTTTAGTCTAGAAACGAGTTCTACTCCTACGAATCCTAGGCCGCCAATTACTATGCTATTCATTTTCCACCCTTAATAAAATATTGCTCTTGAATGCCCAGAAAGTTCTTCTCGAACATCTTTGGCTCCCAACTTTTCGACTAGTTCGCTATAGCTGTAGGTATGGTCACGTCGGTATGCTATGAATTGTGGATGTGACGGAACGTCAGCTATATCAAGTGTCTGTCTCTTGGCTTGGATTAATCGCGCAATAGGCAATGCCACGATGCGAAAAATGAGAATCTTCCAATTTAGATTTCCTCTATTTTCAAAACTAGATTTAAGGTAACTCAGTGTCGACTTTGAGTGAGAGATGTCTGTTGCCATTTGATCTAGATTGTCATGTAGATTCTTTTTGAATAATCGATACCAAGACCTGGTTTGACGGTGAATAAATCTTTCGTGTTTGAGGACAAGCCATTGTTCTGTTCCTATTAATCTGGAATACAGATCCCGATCCTCGCCCCTATAAATGTTCCGAAAAGGTCCGAAATCCAATAGAAAATCTCGTCTGCCCATGTGTATTTGTTGTCCGCTGTATAGAATGTCTCTTCCGATTCTGTTATCAATACTTTCCACCACTTTTACGAAGCTCTTGATATGAGGACCGATAATGTCATCCATATCAATATGAAAAATGCACCACTCTCCCGAAGCCTGCGAGATTGAGTAGTTTCTGGTGAGGCCTAGCTTGCGTTGTGGATCTCTAGGTAAGTCAAAGTACTTAAGATTTTCGTGCTGCAGTGCCAGGTCACTTAGGATTTCCTTGCTCCCATCAGAAGACCCATCATCCACAACAATTACTTCAAACTGCTCATCAATTTGTTCTAGGACACTTCTTAATGCGACTTCTAGCGTGTCGGACATATTCCAATTGCACACACAAATGGAATACTTAACGGTCATAAACCAATGATATCTTGATATCAAGACTTTGGTGAAAAGTTGGGGGAAATGGTTACAGTAATCGTGATTTCAACACCCAACTCCTCTCGGGGTGCTGCTTTAATAGGAGAATTAGGCAATTCTCCTGAAATTGACCTTAAAGTCATTGAGGCGACAATGCTCCATGACTACGAATCAATGCGAGATCGAGGTGTTGAATTCTCAGAAGTGTACTCGTCAATTTTTTATGGCCGATTATTAAGTGCTCCGGAAATTGGATGTAGTGACTCGCATAACAAGGCCCGTAAATTGCTAAGTACTTCACCCGAGGGAGGGGTGATTCTGGAAGATGATGCGCAAATTGTTGACTTGGAGAGATTTGTCGAAACGGCTAAATTCTTTCTTAGCCGCAATTTAATAGGTCCTGCCGTTCTATCGCTTTACTCAACAGGTGTAAGAAATGAAGGAGCAAACGCTAAAGAGTTATATGTACGACTGAAAGGCAAACCGAAACTCGCAGTTGGATACGTACTTAATTCATCAGCCGCTTCAATTCTTTCAAAAGCAAATTCGCCTATAAAATTTGTTGCTGATTGGCCTGTTGCGGAAGTTTCATATTCTATGGTGACCGCTCAATTGGTCTTACACGATGAAACTTTGCCGAGTACGATCAATGCGAATTACGGAACAGATCGTAATCATGGCGCGTCTCGTTTCAAGGTGTTTCTATCAAGACTAAAGAATAACGATGCCAAGGTATCCCTTATAAATATCTTTGCTCACGTGATTTACCATGTGAGTAGAAATTACATAGGACATCGGATAGATCGAGCCCTAGGTTATGTCAAAGACTAGTTGGATAGTTGTCGTCGACAGATATGAATCGGCTATTGGGATCGCGGCTCAGAATCGTTTTCAGAACACTCTCAGTACTGTGATTTCCTCTGATGATTTCTACTCAATTAATGGACTTTTAGAGAATCTGATTGAGGCTGATGCTCCTCAAGTCCTATTTGCCTGGAGAGGGGCTTTGCGAGGCGTATGGTCCAGTGAAAAGAGCCTGGAACTCTTTGAAAAGCTAAGAAGTTCAAAGAGGATATTTGCGTCAGTTGTGGACCATGCAGGAATTGATTCGATTACAACAGAGAAATCAATAATAAATTTGGTTGATGGGTACTTTGTTAGCAGTAAAGAGTTGTTTGATCTCTATAAGAGAATCTTCCCAACTAGACCGCCAATTGGGATTTTGCGAGATTTGCCAAACTATCAGGCTATTGTGGAGATCAGAAAGACTCACAAGCCGGCAGGTGTTCGTGTTATTTGGGTCGGGAATTCAACCTGGGGCAATCATGCCGGCTATAGAGACCACAAAGGTTATAGTGAAATAATCAATCCGTTGTTTAAGTACTTAGGAGATGAGTTTGACTTTGAATGCATCGTGGTAGATAGTGCGAGAAATAGAATTTCAAATCTTGAAACGTTGAAGCTGATTCATCAATCCCATGTATTGGTTCAGGCATCACGCAATGAGGGCACGGGAATGCCCATATTAGAAGCACTGGGTTTGAATACGGCCATCTTGACTACCAATGTTGGGGTAGCTCCAGAGCTAAATTTACCTTCCCAAAATATCTTTAGCCGTACTGATAAAATAGAAGAGATCGCAAACAAAATTCGCAATCTCGTAAACGAAAACCGCAAAACCGAAAATCTATTCGATGAGTATATATCCCATGCCTTCCAAATTATTGATATTTCCAATACCTCCACAATGGTGGGTAACAAAGTTCCAAATGTGGATAAACCCTTGGATAGATTGGTTTGGGAACTCAAATGGTTCCGAAGATGGTTGATGCAATTACTTTCCAGAGATAGATCTTAACTTCGTTATCACTTTCAGGGCCAGCCGCCCCCCTGGATTCCAAACTAAAGGAAAAAGACGCTGTTTAAGAGATAGGTTAATTTTCAAATTTCCGGAGCCTACGGCTTCGACAAATGAGTTGTACCTGTAAATCCAAATAATATGATACCAAGTTGGCTGTCTAGCTATCCAAGGCTTATCAGGACCAATGAAATGAACAACTACCGGGAGTTGTCTCTTAAGATTTCGAGCCGAGTATGGGAAATAGTTGAATTTACTCTCTATTTCTCTCCACTTAGACTTTAAGAGGGTATTCAGGAGGTCTTGATCTTGATATTTAAATTTCTCACCCGCTGCCTGGTTCAAATCCTGGGGCCACTTTCTCACTAATTCTGACTCAATGTTAAAGAGCATCACACCAGCATTGAAGTAGGGACCTACAAATTCGTTCAAATGCAAGCCCTCAAAATCTGGAATCCTAACAGCGCACACGTGCTCGGGTACATCTAACTTTGAGAGATGCTTAAAGAGATTCCTTAGTATAAGAATGTCGGAGTCAATGTAGAGGGCAATTTTGTGATTCTCGGCAAGATATATAGGAAGCAACATCTTCACGTAAGTCGTCCTAGAAACATGTCTTTCGTCTCGCAAGCTTTCTGGAATATGAAGCTTGTCGACACTCTGAAATTGAAGGTTGGGGCTTTCCTTGATAAAGGTCATCCACTCGCTTGGAGGATTGAAAGGTGAGTCATATAGGATGAATATCTGTTGATCTTGATTCCACTTCCAAATTTCCTGGCATTGGAAAAGTGCATAGGGCAAATAATTGAGATCTGTTACTAAAGCAATTACTAGCTTTTCGATAGCCATTTTTTTACACTCTCAAATAACTTTTTACCAAATACTCGCTTAATTCCAAACTTGATTAGTCTCGAATCGAAGTACCGCAACAGAAATCTTATGACAATTTTGTCTGAGTTGTTCATTTCTAACTCATACCCCATTGAAATGTAATCTTCTCTCCATGCTCGGGCCATTTTGCTGTTCGCTTCTTTTTTCCATGGCTTCAATGGGCCAGGGAAATGAATGATTATCGGTTCAATCTTCTTCGTGTTCGCTACATAATTCAATTCAGGCTGGTTCATGAAATTGAAGCTTGGCGGCATTACTTGCCAGGCTTCAAGAAATACCAGATTTAGGACATCCATATCTTGATAGAAAAAATTATTTGTACTACCTTCAAGTACATCCAAGCACTTTCTTCCTATATTTGCATTTCTCCATTTAGTTGCATTAATCAGCAAGACTCCTGCGCTGAAATATGAATGATTACTGTGACCGTGGAGAATCTCTGACTCCCCATTCGCAAATTGCGTTGCACCAATGATCTCTCTTAGTGGAAAATCTAAAATTGGTTTGATGCTTCGGCTCAGAAATATGTCTACATCTAAATACAGAACAAGTTCCACATGATTCGGAATCAGTTCCGGCACAAGTAACTTTATGAATGTGGCACGAGTTACGTGCCTATTAGCAGAGAATTTTAAGTTCTCAATTTTTTCATCACACTGAACAAGAAAGCAGTTCTCGATTTCACCAAAATGCGCATCGTATTCTTCTTGGGTCACTCCATCGGTCAATAGATAGAGCGAATCTTCGATGTCAAATTTCCTTATCTTTCTGAAAAGATAGCTTGCATATTCAAGGTAGTTGATATCGGATATGGCGACTATTGCCTTTCGCATCAAGTCACTTCTGTTCTAATAGAAGTACATATGCTTTTCGACACCTAATTAAGGTTCCTTGAAGACCGTTGGGTAGATTGGCGAGAAATATTCTCCAGATCGGTAAATGTCTTTCGTGTATATCCTCAATCACAATCTTCCCTTGCTCTGAAAGAAGTTCGATAGATTCGGAGATTGTCACCAAGTTTGCATGAGGTGAATGGAGTCCATCGTCAATTACGAGATCGAATTTCTGTACGCCTATGTTGTTCTTGAACGAATGCCATGAAGCGTGTGAAGTTTGATCAAGTTGAAAGGTTTTAATGCCAGGTTCTTCAAAAAGAGACTTCGGGTCAATGTCTGCTCCTATGACCTTGGAAATCTTAGGATGGGATATCCAGGTTCTTAAAGATGCACCTGGACGTCCTAGTATTCCCATGTTTGAAGGGGTCGAAATGTCGTTGGTGCCTAATCCAATTTCCAAAATCGAACCCTCGAATTGGAGCGATTTCAAAAGTTTCGCATATAACAAATAATACTCATGGCTAGAACCCTTATCACTACCATGATTTTCAAAATCTTTTTTTAGGTCTAAAGTCGACTGACAATTCTGGATATCCACATCCACATATTCTCGAATGTCAAACACAACAATTGGTGGAAAATCACATACCGAAGCCAACTCCACCAAACTTTCTTTTGCTCCCAGTCTGTAGATATCTACAAATTGAGAAGGGCTTGCGGCGATAGAAGGGTAGTCAGGTAGATTACTCAATAGTTGGCTAATTCTTGAAATCTTCACTAACTGAAAATGCCAATTTAGAAAGTTCTTATAGCGGTGGAATCTAATGTCCAAGGCTATCTTTATTCTTTTCCCATGCATTAGGGAATACTAACAGTTAGCGTCTACTAATTGTAACTTTGTTCCACATCTCGGTTGTGATTCTTTCCGAGTATTGCGCCACGGATAGACTTATCAATTCTTGATTGTCCATGACTTGTGCATAGTCTTCGTAGCTTTCCATCAGTGTCATATAAAGGTTTTCTACCACGTTCTGATCTCCATTTGCCAGCCACCCATTAATTCGATGAGACAGCAAGTCATTCAGACCATCACAATCCGAAAATCCAATAACAGGTACCGCTGCCGATAGTGATTCGGCAACTACATTTGGGAAACCTTCCCATATTGAAGGCGCACAAAGAATGTCGGTCACCGACAAAATGGAGTTTATCTCTTCAGATGGCGGCATAATTTTGATTTTGTCCTGAAGTCCGCTGCTTAATCCCCCAATTTGTAACTTCATCTCTGGAAGCAGTTCCCCTTCGCCAAAGAGCGTTAGCTCTACGTCGTCATAAGCTGTTGCGAATTTTGAAAACGCAGCGATTAACTCTATAGGTCTCTTTTGATGAGAAAATCTACCGGCGAATGTGTATCTTTTCGGATGTCGGTTGTTTCGTTCTTGAAGCTCTCGTTTCTCCACTCGATTTGGAATAGCTACTATTCGATTATGGAGAAATTTTGGATACCCATATTTATATCTAGGAAACTGCACAATTATTTGCTTGGTTAGTAGCATGGAAAGAAAATAGATTAGTCGTCGCTTTTTGGCAGACGTTAGAGTGTAGAGTGCAGGAGAATTTCTCTCTGCGAGTAGCAGACTCTTTCTGATGATCCACATTGGTATTCGCGAATAGTAAAGTGAACCCGTCATAAATGCTATTCCTACATCAGGTTTGATTCTAATCAAGGCCTGCAAGGTGTTGCGTTGACGATTTATTCTATTTCTGAATGTTGTTCTCTGATTAGCATCTCCAACCCCTACAGCATGAAATTTAATGTCACGTTTCATGGAATAGAACGGAACAGGTTGAACAGTGTCAAGCGAAACAACGTGAACTTCATTTCCGCTTCGAATTAGGGAATCAGCTATCGAAAGAACTTGTTTCTCCATACCTCCTAAAACGCCATTAATTTTCCTGACAAAAAAGACTATTTTCATTTTAAATCAATCCACTCCCAAATTAGTTTCTAGAGCTTGCGCCTAATGGCAAACTCCGAATACTTGCCTCCAGGTTGTTTTGAGCACAAAAGTCTAGGTCTAGTTGAATTTGAGCAACGGAGGCGCATAGGATCGCGGGATCACCTAGACGACGGGCTCCCTCTGTTGCAACAACTTCAGTTCGGCCTGCTGCTTCACAAACAAGCTTGATGACTTCACGCACAGAAGCTCCATGCCCAGTGCCCACATTCATCGCAATTGGCAGAGCCGCGGTCGAATCGGCTGCTGCTAAATGAGCACCAGCAATATCTCTCACATCAACATAGTCACGGATACACGTGCCGTCTGGTGTTGGGTAATCAGTTCCATAGATGACTGGAGGTAGACCCGCTTTAAGCTTGTTAATCACAATTGGGACAAGGTTCTCAACAGAATTATCCATTAACTCTGGTGCGCCCGTTCCAACAACATTGAAGAAGCGAAGAGATGTTCCATGGTTTCCTGGGATAGTAAGGAACTTATTTACTTCACCTTCAGCAGCAAGCTTTGAAGCACCATATGGTGAGATGGGGTTCTTTGGATCATCCTCTTTAATTGGGTTTGAATGATCTGGTGCACCGTAAACGGCCGCGGTTGATGAGAAGATGAAGTTCTTGATGCTGTGCTTTGTTATGAGCTCGAGCATCTTTGTTGTTGCGTGGAAGTTAACCTCGAAGTACTCATCGGGCTTCTCCATGGATTCACCAACTGCCTTAAGGGCAGCGGTGTGGACAATGCCATAAGGCTTATAGGTGGTGAGAACTTCATCAAATTTAGCGGTGTCACGGATATCGGCGACAATGAGAGGAATCTCTTTGTTGTACTTCTTGCGAAGGTATTCAATGCGTGACTCAAGGCCCTGGTAGAGAGAGTCATAGATGACAACATCTTTACCGCTGGCAAGAAATTCATCAGCAACATGGGAGCCGATATATCCCGCCCCGCCCGTAAGTAGCCATACCTGGTTGGTCATGGCCGTAAGTCTACCGCGCGTAGATGAATTACTAAGCGGTGTATCCCGCGCAAGCTGCGTCGATATCAATCTCAAGGGCATCGCCGAGACCGCTTATTCTGTCTAGCTCGTTTTGAATGCTCTTGATATTTGAATAGTTTCTTAGAGTCACCATGATTGCGAATTGCATGTTATTGGCGGCGGTAGCGCTAATAATTGTCTCAAGATCTGAGGTTATTTTCTCAAACGGAGCGGCCGCGCTTGCGTCCAAAGTGCTTGCAATCTCAATGTCACTTTCAACGTCACTGAGGAGCGCCTTATTGTCATCAAGATTTTGATCACCAAAGCTAATTGGGTTCAGACTCTGACATGCAGCGACGAGATATGGCTTCGCTGGAGAACTCTTAGTCAGCATATAGCCACCCAGAAGAACAACAACGAGCACACCCGATAGTCCACCGCCGAGAATTGCTTTCCCTTTTGTTGTCTCGAGCATCCCAGCGAGAAAACTCTTCTTTTCAGGGGCTGTAAAGGTAACTTCTAGGGCTTCTCCGCATTCGGTGCAAAATGGACCGGCGTTTGGAGCTGAGTGATCAAGTGAGCAGTTCATGGGATAAAAATAGGCAGCCCATTAACACTAGACAAGCTTGAATCGTGAAATAGATGGTCAGACTATTTAGTCGAGAACTACAACACCGCTAGGTGTTGAAAG
>JACCDN010281364.1_pt1 | contig 18160 bp, 15 predicted proteins | sample 7441691 | NCBI WGS metagenome assembly JACCDN01 (sample SAMN15323439, study PRJNA562643) | freshwater metagenome | isolation source: river surface water | place: USA:Blue River Watershed | collected 2017-08-16
CCAATGAGGGCTTGGCAGTTGCCCACAGATCAAGGTCGGGATCCAATTCGCGGCCGAGCCCTTCGATATTGAGCAGCGTCTTTTGCAAGAGCACGAGTTGCGGCTGAACTTCAATATTGAAGCGACGTGAGGTCTGAAATAGTCGCAGCAGCACCTGACCAAACGAGATCTGCGACAAGGGACGATCAAAAATCGGTTCGCAGCAAGCCCGCACTGCAGCTTCGAGTTCATCGACGCGCGTGTCTTTGGGTGCCCAACCAGATTCGATATGGGCTTGTGCGACGCGTTTGTAATCGCGCTGAAAAAATGCCAGAAAATTTTGCGATAAATAGTCTTTATCAAAATCGGTCAGCGTGCCGACAATGCCGAAATCGAGCGCAATATAGCGTCCGAAGGTTTCGGGTGCGGTGGACACCATGATGTTCCCGGGATGCATATCCGCGTGAAAGAAACCATCACGGAATACCTGAGTAAAAAATATCTCGACACCATCGCGCGAGAGTTTTTTGAGATCGACGCCCGCATCGATCAAGCGCTGCGTCTGCGAAATGGGTATGCCCGTCATGCGCTCCATGACGATGACGGATTGAGCACAATAATCCCAAAACATTTCCGGCACCATCAACAATGGCGAGCCCGCAAAATTACGGCGCAGCTGACTTGCATTCGCTGCCTCACGCATGAGGTCGAGCTCGTCGTGCAGGTACTTGTCAAACTCGGCCACAACTTCACGCGGCTTCAAGCGAGGTCCATCCGACCACCAGCGCTCGACCCAGCCGGCGACGACACGCATGAGCGCGATGTCTTTATCGATGGCCTGATGCACACCCGGGCGCAAGACCTTGACGGCGACTTCAGTGCCATTTTTCAGGACGGCGAAATGTACCTGTGCCACCGATGCGGAAGCGACTGGCTCACGCGAGAAGCTGGCGAACAATTGATCTGGATGCTGACCTAGTGAGCGAGTGATTTCTGCAATGGCTAGATCCGACGGAAAAGGCGGTACTCGATCCTGCAACAAGGCCAACTGGTCTGCGACATCGGCCGGTAACAAATCACGCCGCGTGGAGAGTACCTGACCGAATTTCACGAAAATCGGCCCCAGTTCTTCGAGTGCGCGACGCAAACGTTCGCCGCGCGGCGCGCTGATATCACGCCAGAACAAGAGTGCAGACAACAGACGCAGATGCGGTGGCACGCGGCCGCTAGAAAGGATGATTTCATCCAGCCCGTAGCGAAGCGCCACGCGGGTGATTTTCAATACACGTAGCAAGCGCGAAATCATTGGGCGCTCCCTGCGCTTGGGCTGGCGACTGAACTCGTGTTTGTGTTTGTGTTTGTGTTTGTGTTTGAACTAGTGCTTTTGCTCGGCCTTAGGCCTGCGCCTGTCCCCGAGCGTGTCTCGAGCATACCAATACGCTTGCCGAGTCGCTCGACATCGTCACGCAATGCGGCGACTTGCGCCGCAAAATCTTCGCCGGCTTTTCGGTAGAGCAGCGTAGGATTTTCCTCCAGCAGATACTCGGCAATTTGCTCAACGAGCTTGCGACCGCCGGAACGCACACCCTGCACCGTCGCGCGCGCGGCTTGCGCGATACGCACTGCCGCGATGTCGCCAACGAAAGGGGCGAGATCTTCTTCCGCTTCCCAGTGCAGGCCTTGCGCTACTTCGGAGATCGCTTTGGCAAGCTCCGCATCGCCACTCAGACTGACATAAGAAAACGCTCTATCCATGTTCGCCAGAATCTGCGGCAGGTCAGCAGGCTTGATACGAATGGTTACATGGGGTTCGGCTTGGGTTGTGGCTTGCACCAGACCGTCATTAGCCACCGCCAGATCAAGCTGCAAGGTGCCGACTGCAATGCGGGCCGACTTACCTGCGTGCGGCAGCAGAACTCTGCACAGTTGCGGCTGACGCGACAGCAAGTGATTGATTGCGGCGGCAAGGGGACGTTCGAGTGTCATCATGGTCTTGTAAGTTAGCAGGCATGTCGGCCTACAACTTCACGCCCACATGCAAAGCCGCGACGCCAGCGGTGAGATTGAAATACTCAACCCGATCCAGTCCAGCGTCCTGCATCATTCCCTTCAGCGTTTCCTGATCCGGATGCATGCGGATAGACTCAGCGAGATAGCGGTAGCTGTCTGCATCACTGGCAATCTTCTGACCCAGCCAAGGCAGCACTTTGAACGAGTACATGTCGTAAGGCTTTTGTAGCAGCGCCGCCACCTTGGAAAATTCCAGCACCAGCAATTTACCGCCGGGCTTGAGCACGCGACGCATCTCCGCCAGCGCAGCCTCTTTGTGCGTCATGTTGCGTAGGCCAAAAGCCACGGAGACACGATCAAAGTAGTTGGCAGGAAAAGGCAGCTTCTCGGCGTCACAAATCAGGGTGGGTAGCAGCAGACCGTCGTTGATCATGCGGTCCCGGCCCACGCGCAGCATGGACTCATTGATATCGGTATGCCAGACCTCGCCGGTCGGGCCGGCTTTTTTTGCGAAGGCGCGCGCCAGATCACCCGTGCCGCCCGCCAAATCCAGCACCCGGAAACCGGGGCGTATACCCGCCTGCGCGACCGTGAAAGCTTTCCAGACCCGGTGCAGACCGGCTGACATCAGGTCGTTCATGACATCGTATTTGGCGGCAACCGAATGAAAAACCTCGGCGACCTTGTGCGCCTTTTGTTCTTCAGGGACTTGCTGATAGCCGAAATGGGTTTGGGTCATGGCGGGGCTCGGTGTGTTGGAAATGCATTATACAAGTGCGGCTGCGAGGGTCAGGACACTCCGGCCCTTGCCTAGATACGTCCAAGTTGATGCGGTTTAGCCGCAATTTGTAGTGGCACTGCACCAATCGTTCTTGCGGCGTGAACAAAGTTTGAAATGGGTCTACTAATGCTGCGCCTCTCTTCATTTAAACACTGAAAAATCAGGAAATTTTATGGCTGAAATAAAACTAAAAATTACCGACACAACATCCATTTCAGACATTGCCAATTTTTTTAAAGGGCTGGACGATACTCAAACAGTCCGGGCAAGGCAAACAAGGGACGGCGCAATAGAACTTTATGTTCGTGGAAGCTCGAAATGGCACCTTTTGACTGACAACCTGAAACTTGGTTTTTTGGTCACGCGCGACTATCAAGCCGCTCAAGAGAAAATTGATAACATTTTCAAAAAAAATGGCGTCATCAAGTCAATCAAGGCTCCGCAAGAAAAATTAAATACCAGTTTCTCAAATCATCAACATGATTTTTATGTGCGAGAAATAAAAACTGATTTTCAAATTGCGCAAAAAGTACTTACGCAGCAAGAAATTTCCAAGAAAAATGTCGAAAAATATCAACAAGAGTCATTTATCTTTTTCTTACCAGAAAATTTAACTAGTATTGTTGAATACCTTGCGAATGAATTCGAAACAACGCCTTATGCGACACTGGAATTTATAAAATTCATTCAACTCGCGACACCCACAATAAATCAGCCTAATAAGCAGCCATCACGATCGATCGAACTTGATTTTGAACAAATTGAAAATTTTGCCATCGAGTGGCAGAAATTAATGGCGCAAAAAAAATCAAATTCCACCGATGGCATCCCAGATAAAAAAAATCAAAGCGATGGACTTGCAAAAAATTTAACGACTGAAAATTTTATAAATAAAATAACAGCTGGAATTTGCGCAAATATCCCTTTTGCACGCGTGGATCTCTCGTCGAAAACTGTCAACGAATCTAGCGCAGATTTGCTTATTTTTGATCCCTCGTCGGGCTATATAAATTACTCGCTCATTGAAAATGATGTCATCAATTCAAGCCAGAACCTTGCCGACAACGATAATGACAACATTCCCTCCTTTGCTGTCACATCTCATCGCAATGTAAAAACGCTCAGCGACAAATCAGACATTGAGGGATTCAAAATTGTATACACTGGATTGGATGATTCTGTACCTTATGAGAAAATTTCTAGCGGCCTATACAAAAAATTAGGCACGATGATCGAAAATAAAATCAAACTTCAGCAACCCAACAAGAGCTTCACTATTCATCTTTCAATCCCGAATCCTTTTGAAAAAGAAAAATTAACGCCGGAAGAAAAAGCCATGAATTTAAATACTTTTGTCGAGCACACAAACACGTGGCTCTCAACGTACCCCGATCTCAGAATTCAAGTTCAGATGCCGCAGGACGCAAACATGAAGGAATTCGAAGAGGCGTATCAACTCGCCAGACATAAAAATCAACCTACCAATTAAACCAAGTTCAATTGCAATGAATAAAGCAACAGTTCATTAGGGCGAGGCCTCTCAAACCGCACAACCACTGCCCCCCGACCTCACCATCGCCACATCCCGTCCGCTTTCACCAGGATGGCCGGCTGCCAGTAATTTGCTCAAATACTCATCCCACAGCCGCGGCTGGTTCTGGCAAAACGACTGCAACAAGTCCCACGAATAAATGCCGCTGTCATGTCCGTCCGAAAACACGATACGTATCGCATAGTGACCCACGGGCTCGATGGCTGTAATGCCAACGTTGCGCTTGCCGGTCTGCAGCACTTCCTGTCCCTGCCCATGGCCGCGCACCTCTGCTGAAGGTGAATAGACACGCAGGAATTCAAAAGGCAGTTGATAGTTGGTATCGCCATAGCTCAGCTCGAGAACGCGTGAGGTGGTGCGGAGCGCAATGGCGGTCGGTACGGGCGTGTCTGACATAAGGAATCCATTCATAGTGCGATGCGAACACTGATCTGTCGGGATGCATCGATCGCGGTTGTACTTGAGCTTAAAAACCATCTCATTCAAGGAAGTACGTGATTATGCCGCGCGACCCGGAACACTGCAGATAGTGACCTCACAGTCTGCAAAGAGCGACTTTGCAGACTACAGATAGGTGGACAATCTTTCCTGCATCTTCGCGCGCAGTGCCGGCAGACGTTCGTGACGCCTCTCAAGTGAGGCGGCTGAAGGCTGGCGCTTGGATTCAGCCCAGACGGGCGCAGGAAAATGTGCATCATCGGTGTAGCGTGGTATGACATGCCAGTGCAGATGCGGCACCATGTTGCCAAAGCTGGCGAGATTGATTTTCTCGGGCTGCATGACCTCGCGCACCACATGCTCGACCTGCCAGAGTACGTCCATCAAGAGCATGCGGTCGAGTTCGCTGAGGTCGGTGACTTCCTTTACATGGTCGCGCCAGATGACGCGACAAAACCCCGGATAATGTTGGTCAGCCACCAGCACGACACGAAACTGTGTGCCCTGATGCAGCACCTCGCCACCCGGAGATTCACACAGTTCGCAACCTGGTACCCGTACGCTCATGGCTACACCAGCACGCGCTCAATGCCACCGTTGTTGGCACGGGCAACATAGTCAGGCATCCAGTTGGGTCCCAACAGGTGCCGTGCCATTTCGACGACGATGTAATCGGCATCCGTGGCTGAATCATCATTGAAGCGGGACAGGCCCTGCAAGCAGGACGGGCAGGAGGTCAGGATTTTTACATCACCCGTGAAACCATCGGCGCGCAGCTTGTCCGCGCCTTTGGTCATTTCGGCTTCTTTGCGGAAGCGAATCTGCGTGGAGACATCGGGGCGCGAAACGGCAAGCGTACCCGATTCACCGCAGCAGCGATCGTTCTTTTCAATCTTCTGCGCATCAATCGTCGTAATCAGGCTGTTGACGGTTTTTAGCGGATCCTGCTGCTTCATCGGGCTGTGGCAGGGGTCGTGATACATGTAGCGAGTACCGGTAACGCCTTCGAGCTTGACACCTTTTTCGAGCAAATATTCGTGGATGTCGACGATGCGACAGCCGGGGAAAATTTTGTCGAATTCATAGCCTTGCAGCTGGTCGTAGCAGGTGCCGCAAGAGACAACCACAGTTTTGATATCGAGATAGTTCAGCGTATTGGCCACACGATGGAAAAGCACGCGATTGTCGGTGATGATTTTTTCGGCTTTGTCAAAATCACCGGAGCCGCGTTGCGGATAGCCGCAGCACAGATAGCCGGGTGGCAGTACGGTTTGCACTCCCACATGCCAGAGCATGGCCTGCGTGGCGAGGCCCACTTGCGAAAACAGCCGCTCGGAACCGCAACCGGGAAAATAAAACACGGCTTCAGTATCGGCATGGGTCGCTTGCGGATCACGAATAATAGGAACGAATTTGTCATCCTCGATATCGAGCAAGGCGCGCGCGGCTTTCTTAGGCAGATTGCCGGGCATTTTCTTGTTCACGAAATGAATCACCTGCTCGCGTACCGGTGGTTTGCCATGGGTGGATGGCGGCGCCTTGGTTTGTTTTTTCGCGAATTTTTTCAGCAGATCGTTAGCAAAACGCTGGGTCTTGTATCCCCAGCCGATCATCATCTGACGGGTGGCGTTGATGGTCGCAGGATCAGTCGCATTGAGGAAAAACATCGACGCTGAAGTGCCGGGATTGAAGGACTTTTTGTCCATCTTGCGCAGCAGATTGCGCATGTTCATGGAGACATCTCCAAAATCAATATCAACCGGGCACGGCGTCAGGCATTTGTGGCATACAGTGCAATGGTCGGCAACGTCCTCGAATTCTTCCCAGTGACGTATCGATACGCCGCGTCGGGTTTGCTCTTCGTAGAGAAAGGCTTCAACCAGCAAAGACGTGGCAAGAATCTTGTTGCGCGGCGAGTAAAGCAAATTCGCGCGCGGCACATGCGTTGCACAGACGGGCTTGCATTTGCCGCAACGCAGACAGTCTTTGACGCTGTTGGCGATCGCGCCGATATCGCTTTGCTGCATGATGAGCGACTCATGCCCCATCAATCCAAAGGACGGCGTGTAAGCATTGCGCAGATCGGCATGCAGCTCGGGTGAGTTCAGCAACTTGCCTTTGTTGAAGCGGCCTTCCGGATCAATGCGCTGTTTGTAATCGCGGAATTCGCCTATCTCGGCTTCGGTCAAAAATTCGAGCTTGGTAATGCCGATACCGTGTTCGCCGGAGATCACGCCATTCAATGATCGAGCCAGCGCCATGATCTCGACGACGGCGGCATGCGCGGTTTGCAGCATGTCGTAATCATCGGAGTTCACCGGGATATTGGTATGCACATTGCCGTCGCCTGCATGCATGTGCAGTGCAACGAATACCCGACCGCGCAAGACACGCTGATGTATCGCGCTGCATTCTTCCAGCACGGGCTTGAAAGCCGCGCCACTGAAAATCTGCCGCAGCTGCGCACGCACTTCGGCTTTCCATGAAATGCGAATGCTACGATCCTGGAGTATATCGAATACGCGCAAATCAGACCGTACGTCGGACTGCAGACCCGCCGCATCTATCTCGGCGATTCGCTGGGCGAGTCCGAGTTCGACGAGCTCTTTGCGTGCGCTGTCTATGGTGGTATCGAGATGTGACAGTAGCCAGGACCAGCGCGCATGCACCGATTCCAAGAGGCTCAGAGCTTGCGCAACACGATCTTCAAGTAATTCGGCGGGCGGTATCTCGAGACCTTCATCATCATCGCTCTTGCCCAGCTTTAGCTGGCCCCGCGCGAAATAGGATGACAATTCGGCGACCAACTTGAGCTTGTTTGCCATAGACAGACGAATATTGATGCGCTCGATACCGTCGGTGTACTCGCCCATGCGATCGAGCGGAATGACGACGTCTTCATTAATCTTGAACGCATTGGTATGGCGCGCAATGGCAGCTGTACGCGCACGATCGAGCCAGAATTTTTTACGCGCCTCGGGGCTGACAGCAACAAAACCTTCACCCACGCGCGTATTGGCAATGCGAACGACTTCGGAGGTGGCGCGGGCTACGGCTTCTTCATCATCGCCGACGATGTCGCCAAATAGCGCCATTTTGGGCAATACGCCGCGCTTGGATTTAGTGGCATAACCCACGGCGCGCAAATAGCGCTCATCGAGATGCTCAAGGCCCGCGAGTATCGCGCCGCCTTTTTTGGTTTCCGCATCGAGATAGGCTTTGATCTCGACTATCGAGGGAATCGCATCGCGCGCCTGTCCGAAAAATTCGAGACAGACGGTGCGCGTGGCTTTTGGCATCTTGTGCAAGATCCAGCGTGCGGAGGTTATGAGGCCATCGCAACCTTCTTTTTGCACGCCGGGCAAGCCAGCGAGAAATTTGTCGGTGACATCCTTGCCCAGACCTTCTTTGCGAAACTTGCGACCATCGATTTCTAGTGTCTCGGTCTTGAAGGGAGCTTTGCTCTTCTGTGCGCGTCCGCGTTCGACCGGATGTGTCCACTCAAGTCGGAATCGCGCCAGCGCAACGTCGTGAATCTTGCCGAGGTTGTGATCGAGGCGCGTGACTTCCAGCCAGTCACCATTCGGATCCACCATGCGCCAGCTGGCAAGATTATCGAGCGCGGTACCCCACAGCACCGCTTTTTTGCCACCGGCATTCATTGCGACATTGCCACCGATGCAAGAGGCGTCGGCCGAAGTGGGATCGACCGCGAAGACATAGCCAGCTTTTTCGGCGGCGTCAGCAACGCGACGAGTGACTACACCCGCGCCGGAAAAAATGGTGGCACATTCGCGCGCAGCACCCGGCAGCTGCTCGATGATGACGTCACCCAGCGCTTCAAGTTTTTCGGTATTGATGACGGCTGACATGGGCGTCAACGGTATGGCGCCGCCGGTGTATCCGGTACCACCGCCGCGCGGAATGATGGTCAGACCGAGTTCAATGCAAGCTTTGACCAGGCCGGCGATTTCTTCTTCGCTATCGGGCGTCAGAACAACGAAGGGATACTCGATGCGCCAGTCGGTGGCATCCGTCACATGTGAGACGCGCGAGAGCCCATCAAAACGAATATTGTCTTTTTCAGTGTACCGACCCAGCACCCGCAACGCACGGCGGCGCAATTCCTGAATCTGGCGGAACTCGGCCGCAAAATCGCGAATGGCTTCTTTGGCCAGTTGCAGCAGTGTGACGACATGCGCACTGCGCGCCTGGGCGGCGACGCTGTCCGACTCTTCAGTATCGGCCACGCGTCGACGATCGATTTCGGCCAGGCGATGGTAAAGCGCCTCGACCAGTGAATCGCGACGCTTGGGATTGTCGAGCAGATCATCCTGCAAATAGGGGTTGCGGCGAACGACCCAGATGTCACCCAGTATTTCGTAGAGCATTCGTGCTGAACGACCGGTCTGACGCGCACCGCGCAATTCGGAGAGCAATTCCCATGCGTTATCGCCCAGGAGCCGAATGACGATTTCGCGGTCAGAGAAAGAAGTGTAGTTGTAGGGTATTTCACGCAGACGTGCCGGCGCGGTGTTTTCCGGGGCGTCAGAGAGCAAAACTTGCATGTTTGCGGGGGCGTTCATCTGAGGAAACAGCAGAGCTAATGCTAAAAACGCATTCTAGCCTACCGCGATGCACAATGACCGGTGTAAGCCCTCGAAAGACTGTGGCTTTTTAGTTCCGTTTGGCTTTCGGGCCTACGTCGCCTCGTATTTTTATTTGTTGAAGTCGGCACACGCCCCGCCAAGGGTGCAATAACGCAAGCGGCTTTTTGTACTAGCCTCTTAAAACCACGGCAGTATGCGATGCCAAACACCATCCGGCACCAGCATCAGGAGCGCAGTTGCTGTCAGATAGCGCAGAAATTTACCCATCGCCATGTAGATCAGACTCGACCAGAATGGCATTTTCAGCCAGCCCGCCAGTGCGCACAAAGGATCACCGACGACGGGCAACCATGACAGCAGGAGTGTCTTAGGGCCAAAACGCTGCAACCAGCCAAACCAGCGCGATTCTCTTTCCTTGGCCAGCGCATTTTTTGCGCCGTAACCCATCCCGTAGCTGATGGCACCACCGATGGTGTTACCAATGGTAGCCTCCATGAGCGCAGGCCAGAACAAATCAGGCGTCACTTTTACCACCGCAAATAACGCTGGCTCGGAACCCATGGGCAACAGCGTTGCCGACAGCAGGCTAATGAGGAATAGTGCCGGAAAACTAAGCGAGGGAAGCGCAAGCGCTGACAGCACGGCGTCGATCACTGCGTTCGTCCTGCGGTCTGATAGAGGGGCCTCCATTATAATGAGCCCACCATGCGAATTGATTACCTTAAAAAAATTCTCACATCCCGCGTCTATGATCTGGCGATAGAAACGCCGCTAGAGCTGGCGCCCAATCTGTCGCAACGTGCAGGCAACCGGATTTATTTCAAGCGCGAGGACATGCAAAGCGTGTTCAGCTTCAAGCTGCGCGGTGCGTATAACAAAATGGCGCATTTGCCACCAGCTCAATTGAAGCGCGGCGTGATTTGTGCCTCTGCAGGCAATCATGCGCAAGGCGTGGCACTGTCAGCCAGTACGCTGGGCTGCCGCGCAGTGATCGTAATGCCGACCACAACACCTGCAGTAAAAATCGATGCCGTACGCGCGCGTGGTGGCGAGGTGGTATTGCATGGCGATTCGTATTCGGATGCTTACCAACACGCCCTGACGCTAGAAAAAAAACACAAGCTGTGTTTCGTTCACCCTTTCGATGATCCGGATGTGATTGCCGGTCAGGGCACTATAGGCATGGAGATTCTGCGTCAGCATCCGGGACCGATTCATGCGGTGTTTGTGGCCGTCGGTGGCGGTGGTCTGATCAGCGGTGTGGCTGCTTATATCAAGGCGGTACGGCCCGACGTGAAAGTGATCGGCGTACAAACCACAGACTCGGATGCGATGACACGCTCGCTGGCCTCGGGTCGTCGCGTGCTGCTGCAGGATGTGGGTTTGTTTTCCGATGGCACGGCAGTCAAGCAAGTGGGCGAAGAAACCTTTCGTCTCGCACGCGAGTATGTCGATGAAATGATTCTCGTTGATACCGATGGCGTATGTGCCGCGATCAAGGATGTGTTCACGGACACGCGCAGCATTCTCGAACCAGCAGGCGCTTTAGCGATTGCAGGCGCAAAGGCTTATGTCGATCGTTTTGCGAAAACTAAAAAGCCGCTGCGCAATGAAACACTGGTAGCGATTGCCTGTGGCGCTAACATGAATTTCGATAGACTGGGCTTTGTTGCGGAGCGCGCTCAGGTTGGCGAAGCGCGGGAAGCCGTGTTCGCTGTCACGATTCCGGAAGAGCACGGTAGTTTTCGTCGCTTTTGTCAGCTCATCGGCCCGCGCGCGGTAACTGAATTCAATTACCGAATCAGCGATGAACGCGAAGCGCATGTGTTTGTTGGTCTGCAGGTCGCCAACCGCGATGAGCCCGAACGCATCTCCAAGCAATTTCGCAAGCAAGGCTTCAAGACGATTGACCTGACACAGGATGAGTTGGCCAAGCAGCACATTCGTCATCTGGTGGGCGGCAAGAGCACGCTGGCGCAGAATGAACTGATGTACCGTTTCGAATTTCCAGAGCGGCCGGGCGCGCTAATGCGCTTTCTGGACAGTCTGGCGCCAAACTGGAATATCAGCCTCTTCCATTATCGCAATCAGGGGGGCGATGTCGGCCGCGTACTGGTGGGCCTGCAAGTGCCCAAAACCGAGATGAAACGTTTTCGCGATTTCCTCGCAACGCTGGGTTATCGCTTCTGGGATGAAAGTGACAATCCGGCCTATCGTTTGTTCTTGTAGGCTGCAGACCCGACCAACGGCAGCCTGCGATTGACAGGCACGCATCATTCCCGACCCAGAGACATTCATGAGCAATAAGCAACCACCTGCCCAACCACCACTGGGCCAGACATCTTCCTACCCCGCCGATTATGATCCGGGGCTCTTGTTCCCGATACCACGCGCCGAGCAGCGCGCTACGCTGGGTATGACTGGTACGCTGCCGTTTTTTGGCATGGACATCTGGAACGCCTATGAAATGTCCTGGCTCAACCAGCGCGGCAAGCCGCAGGTGGGGATAGCAACGCTGCAGGTCCCGGCTGATTCGCCGAATATCGTCGAATCAAAATCGATGAAGCTGTACATGAACTCGCTGAATCAATTGCGTGTGGCTGGAGCGGACGCAGTGCGGTCCTTGCTGCAGACCGATCTGTCTGCAGCTTTCGGCGCACCGGTGCAGGTCCTGCTTAGCACCAGCGAATCATTCGGTCAGACACTCATGGGTGAGCTCGAGGGTTTGCTGCTCGATCGTCTAGATATTGAAGTTAATGACTATCAACCCAATCCGGCAATACTCAAGGCGAATACGGATGCCCCTCCAGTTCAAGAAACGCTGGTATCGCATTTACTCAAATCAAATTGTCCCGTCACCAATCAGCCGGACTGGGCGAGTGTGCAAATCCGCTACATGGGTCCTGCGATAGATCAGGCGGCTTTGCTGAATTACCTGATCGGATTTCGCCAGCATCAGGGATTTCACGAGCATTGTGTCGAGCGGATTTTTATGGACGTGCTAACGACATGCAAGCCCACCAAGCTGATGATCCTGGCGCGTTATACCCGGCGGGGCGGCATTGACATTAACCCATGGCGCAGTAATTTTTCGCTATCAAAAATGCCACTTAATGCAAGAAATGCACGGCAATGAAGTACCAGCCACGCAATCGGGCAGGCGGCCAAATCGGGCTTACGTCGACCTTGCCATGCAAAGCAACGGTTTTTCGAAAAGCGATTGCCAAGGCGCGCCGTCAGGTATAGATTTGGCGCCCGGGCAATGCTCAGCACCGATGTCGCGACAGCCGCCGAATGAATGAAACGGCCTTTGCGACCCGTCTTTCCTCTAAGGGAGAGGGGGGCTGGCAAACCGACCCCAGATGCCCCGGGAAGTCACCTATAATTCGGGGCGATTGTTTTTAGTGCGATGCGTCATGACTCATTTCAGCCAGATTCTCCCGGAAACCAATGTGGTCCTCGACCTGGAGTGCTCCAGCAAAAAGCGGGCATTCGAGCAGGCCGGCCTGATTTTCGAGAATAACTGCGGGATCGCCCGCTCCACCGTTTCCGATAACCTCTTTGCGCGCGAGCGGCTGGGCTCCACAGGCCTCGGGCAAGGTGTTGCCGTACCACATGGGCGCATACGCGGCCTGAAGGCGCCACTGGCTGCTTTTGTTCGACTGTCCGAACCTATCCCCTTCGAATCTCCGGATGGCGAGCCGGTCAAGCTGCTGATCTTTCTGCTGATACCGGACAACGTGACCCAGCAGCATCTTGAAATCCTCTCGGAAATCGCCGAAATGTTTTCCGACAAAAATTTCAGAAGCGCGATGAGCGAGGACGCAGATGCCAAATCTCTGCACACTCGGCTGGTGAGCTGGCAACCCGCCGAGCGCAACGTCGCCTGAGGCCAGCGCTTCGATAATGCCACTCAATACGCCTCTATCGATTCAGCAACTGTACGAGGACAACCTCAGAGCGCTGAAACTGAGTTGGCTGGCAGGACAAAATGGCAGAGACCGTCTTATTTTCGGCGATGCCGCTTCGGCTGCCGATCAGGTCGGTCACCTGAATCTGATTCACCCCGGTCGTATTCAGGTGTTCGGACAACAGGAAGTCGATTACCTTCTGCGCATTTCCGATAACAGCCGCACTGCGCAAACGCGCGAGCTCGTCGCTGGCGAGCCGCCGGCTTTTATCATCGCTCAATCACTGCTGGCACATCCGCAGATCATCAGTGTCTGCAACGAAAAAAATATTCCCCTGCTCACAACTTCACTGCCAGCAGCGCAAGTCATTGACTACCTGCGCGTTTATCTCTCGAAAAAACTGGCGATACGCGTGACCATGCATGGTGTGTTCATGGATGTGCTCGGCGTGGGCGTGCTAATCACAGGCGAATCCGGACTGGGCAAAAGCGAACTGGGGCTGGAGCTGATTTCGCGCAACCATGGTCTGATCGCCGATGATGCAGTGGAATTCGCGCGCATTGCACCGAACATGATCGAAGGCCGTTGCCCGGCGCTGCTGCAAAACCTGCTGGAAGTACGCGGCCTCGGTCTGCTGGATATCCGAACCATTTTTGGCGAGACTGCGGTGCGCCGCAAGATGCACCTGAAACTGATCGTGCATCTAGTACGCCGCAAGACACTCGAAGAAAACTATGAGCGTCTACCGCTCGATCAGCAAACACAGGAAGTCCTTGGTCTGCCGATACGCAAAGTCGTGATCCCAGTGGAAGCAGGTCGCAATATCGCGGTGCTGCTCGAAGCCGCTGTTCGCAATACCATTCTGCAGATGCGCGGTATCGACACGCTGGCTGAGTTCATGGATCGACAGCAGCAGGCCATGGGCGGCGAGCAAGCGCCCGAATAAGCGCCCTGCCCGTCACAGGACGGTGATCGAAACCATTCCAAACCTTGCGGTCTCGAAGCCGCTATCATGTTGCCATGCGCATCGTTCTCCTCACCGGTATCTCGGGCTCGGGTAAATCCGTTGGCCTCAACGCCCTCGAAGACACGGGTTATTTTTGTGTTGATAATCTGCCGCCTTCGCTGCTGCGGGCGCTGGTGGCTACTCGCATTACCGAAGGCGCGCAAAATCTGGCCGTTGCGGTGGATGCACGCAGTGCCTCATCTCTGACCGATTTGCCCGCTGACGTACTCTGGCTCAAAGAGCAGGGGCATCATGTCGACGTGATTTTTCTGACTGCCAAAACCGAGTCGCTGATCAATCGCTTCTCAGAAACCCGCCGCAGCCATCCACTCTCGCACCGTATTGCACCCAATGGTCAGCCAGCAGACGTGCCCACGCTGATGGAATGCATTCGTCAGGAGCGCGAAATGCTCTCGAGTATTGAAGGCATAGGCCATCTGATCGACACCTCGGGCCTGTCGGCGAATCAGCTGCGCCAATGGATACGTGATTTGCTGCAAACGAATCAGGGCAAGTCCTTGTCACTGCTGTTTGAATCTTTTGCTTTCAAATTCGGCGTGCCGCTCGATGCCGATCTGGTGTTCGATGTGCGCGTGGTACCCAATCCGTTTTATGACAAACAACTGCGTCCGCTGACGGGTCGCGATCAGCCTGTGATCGATTTCCTGCAAGCGCAGCCGGATGCGATGCACTTGATGACGGACATTCAATCCTTCGTCGAAAAATGGCTACCTGCTTTCGAGCGTGACAATCGCAGCTATCTGACGGTGGCGATAGGATGCACGGGTGGTCAGCACCGTTCGGTGTTCATGGTGGAACAACTGGCCGCACATTTCCGTGATCGGGCGCGCGTGCTGGTACGTCACCGCGAGTTGGGTCAATAAAACCGCACAGTGAGTACGAGATGAGTGACACGACCTGGTTACCGCTTTTTCCTCTGAAAACTGTACTGTTTCCCGGCGGTGCACTGCCCTTGCGCGTATTTGAAACCCGCTACGTGGATATGGTGCGCGCGTGCATGAAAACTGACTCGCACTTCGGCGTGGTGGCGATTCGCAGTGGCGCCGAAGTCGGCATGGCTGCTGAACCGTATTCAGTAGGAACGCTGGCGCATATCGTCGAGTGGGACATGCCCGAGCTGGGTGTACTGCTGTTGCAAACGCGGGGTGGTTCGCGCTTTCGCATCCTTGAGACCCGACTGCAAAACAATCAGTTGCTCGAAGCACGTACCGAAACGCTGCATTCCGATGAAACAATTCTCACTGAACAAACCGATAATGCCCTGGCGGTCTGCAGCCGCGTACTGCGCGTCGTGATGGATGAGTTGCTGGAGCGCGCGACTGCCGAAGCTGGTAATAACTACGTCAGCCCCTTTCCTGAACCACACCAGCTTGACCATGCCGGATGGGTCGCGAACCGCTGGTGTGAAATGCTGCCCATTGAGCATGACGAGAAGCAGTCACTGCTGGAAATCTCCGATGACGGCGAGCGCATCCTGCGTGTAGAAGCCTATTTGCAGCAGAACGGAGTGCTTTAAGTAGAAATGTGATTCAACGGACTATCGTCGCACCGACTGTCGCTAGCAATTTGCGCACCGGTGAAGGCAATGCGGCCTCGCTGATTTGTGCCAATGCGCGCCACTGATAGTCCGACTGCGCCACCATCACATGACGCTGTCGCAACCTGACCCGCACAGGCATGACCGATAGACGGTAATGCGTGAAACTATGAACGAAACTGCCGAGCATCGCAATATCGTCGATATCACCAAACGATGACAGCGCCAGCGCAAGCTGTTCATGAAGCTCGATATCTGAATCTACTAACGACAATCGATTGAGTTCGGGCAGCGACAACAAGCCTCCCCAGATGCCTTCGGGCGGACGCTGTTCCATCAGTATCTCCCCCTCATGCAAGACAACCAGCATGACGGTGGATTTTTCCGGTATCGCTTTTTTGGGTTTGCGCGCCGGCAGTTCCGCGGTGCGGCCCGACGCACGGGCAACACAACGTGATTGCATCGGACAGCGCTCGCAGGCGGGTCGCGTGCGCGTGCACAGCGTTGCGCCAAGATCCATCAGTCCTTGTGTGTAGGCTTCGATTTCTTGCGTGGGCAAAAGTGACTCGGCGCGCTGCCACAAGTCGCGCTCGACTGCGACTTGCCCGGGGAATCCTTCGATGCCGAATACCCGACAAAACACCCGCTTGACGTTGCCATCCATGATGGCCGCTCGTGCGCCATAGGCAAAGGCGGCAATCGCAGCGGCGGTTGATTTGCCAATACCAGGAAGCGAGGCCAGCGTTTCAGGATCTGGCGGAAAACTACCTGCATGCTGCGCAACAATCTGCTGCGCACAGCGATGCAGATTGCGCGCGCGAGTGTAATAGCCCAAACCACTCCAGTGCGCCATCACCTCTTCGATCGGCGCAGCCGCCAGTGCGGCAACATCGGGGAAACGCTCAAGAAAACGTGCGTAATAAGGAATGACGGTAGCGACCTGCGTTTGCTGCAGCATAATTTCAGAGAGCCAGATGCGATAGGCATCGCGCGTACCTTGCCATGGCAGCTGATGGCGACCATGCTGCTTTTGCCAATCGATCAGCGCATCGGAAAAGCGGGTGTCTTGCGAAGGAGATTTTTTGACGATACGTTTCATGGCAATCGTATCCTCTAGCGCTGACAGCGTCCGCAGTAGAACGTGGAACGCTGTCCCTGCACGATACGTCGCACAGGTACATTGCAGTGGCGGCACGGTTCACTTTCGCGGTCGTAAACGAAATAGTTTTGCTGAAAATAACCTGACTGACCATCTGCACCAATAAAATCGCGCAAGGAGCTGCCGCCTTGTTCGATAGCAGCGGCGAGCACGCGGCGAATAGCGATTGCGAGCTTTTCATAGCGCGCGAGTGAAATGCGTCGCGCTGCGGTGTTCGGATGAATGCCGGCTTCGAAAAGGCTTTCACACGCATAGATATTGCCAACTCCGACCACGATATCGCCGGCTAACAGCACTTGTTTGATCGCCGCGCTGCGATTACGCGTCTGACGATGCAGCAGCGCGGCCAGATTGTCCGACGTGAGCGGCTCGACGCCCAGGCTACGCAGCAGAATGTGTGACTCGATATCACCCTCTGATTGGGAATGCCAGAGCACCGCACCGAAGCGGCGCGGATCGGTCAAACGCATGAGTTGCTCGCCCAGCAGCAAATCGAAATGATCATGTTTTTGCGGAGGATGATCTGCCGGCAGCATACGCAGATGACCGGACATGCCCAGATGAATGATCAGCGTGCCGTGCGAAAAGTGAATCAGGAGATATTTGCCGCGTCGGCCGGTCGCTACGACACCTTGGCCCGTGAGCAGTTTGTCGAGACCCACGGGAAAAGGCCAGCGCAAACCGCTGCGACGCTGGACCACGCCGGTGACAGGGCGGCCTTCGAGGAAAGGCGCGATGCCGCGGCGGGTGACTTCAACTTCGGGTAATTCGGGCATCGGCGCTTATTGCCTTTTTACATACGACTCGCCGTTCCGGCAAGCCTTGCGGGGGATTGTCAAAAACACAGTTTCGGGCCGACGCGACGGTTTTTACTTTCGTCGTAAAATCAACGTCCCACATCAAGCCCCCGCGGGCAACCCACAGGATCGTGCCTTGAAAAATTTTGCAGCTATTTTAACGCTCTCGGCATTGCTTGCCTCGGGCAGCGTCGCGCAAGCGGCACCCGATACACCCACCAATGCTGATGGCTTGCCACTGATCCCATTGTCCGAAGATCTGATGCTCAAGTATCTGTCGGCCGAATTGGCATTCCAGCGGGGTCAGGCAGCTGGCGCTCACTTGGCAATGATGGCGCTGGCACGCTCCAGCGGCGATC
>JACCDN010161501.1_pt1 | contig 18153 bp, 15 predicted proteins | sample 7441691 | NCBI WGS metagenome assembly JACCDN01 (sample SAMN15323439, study PRJNA562643) | freshwater metagenome | isolation source: river surface water | place: USA:Blue River Watershed | collected 2017-08-16
GCCAAAAAATCTGTTAAGGTTGTCGCCTTAACAAAATCATAATTTACACGCTATGCAACGAGCAAACCTTGAAGTTTTATTTTTTGACATTTATTTGTCTCATTTTAAATCTTCAAGGGTGTAAAATGCAGAATTTTCAATAATATTCATAAAATTATCTATTAAAATATTTGGAAAAGTAATACAAATCCAAATTTCTGTTAAATTTTTAAAATTTTTATTATATTCTATTTCATCATATTTTATATGTCTAAATTCATTATTTGCATAATAAATTTCACTTTTAGTACATACGTCATCAATAAATTTTGATATATATTTATTTTGTAATAATTCAATGAATGAAGTATATTCAAATATAACATATGCTTTATTATTTTCATAATTTTCACAACAACCACGTGTCAATAATTTTTTTTTATTTATTTTAGTTATGAATTCAACTAGATTCAAATCAATTTCAATTAACTGATTGTGTAATTCAATATATTTTGATTCATGATTTACCATTTTATAAATATATATATATATATTTATAATGATTTTATATAGTTTTTATAAACAAATCACCATATAAATATATTTGATTAAGATATAACTCATTTATAGAGAATGTTATATTATATTTATTACCAATTGTATCATCCAATATCCAATAATTATTTAAATCATAATAATTGTAAAATGTTTTTGATATTGGAATATTAAAATAATTTGATAATATTATATCATTTTGTTCTAATATTCCATTTTTTATAAAATTCATAAAAATATTAATTTCTTTTAAATTTTGAAAACTTATATAAAATAAATCATAATTTTCTTTCGATTTACCATTTGGTTCATTAATTTTAAATATTTTAAATATAAATGTATCTTGTTTAAATATTAATTCATCATAATTTGTTATAAATGTGTTTGTTTCTGCATATAAAAATAATATATAATATTCTTTATAAATTTGAATATTAAATTTTAAATATCCATCTGTATAATCATTATTTAATACATCAATATCAATTTCTGTTTTATATTCATTTTTTAATAAATTTATTTGATTAAATAAATAATAAGCAGGAACAACACTATTTTTTTTATTATAAAAATATAATTTTATTTGACAAGTAGTTGATTGTAAAAATAATAACATGTTAATTAATTTTTTTTTTCTATGATCAGTGCTAATATTATCAAAATCATATTTTTTATGGTATAATTCTAAATTATAATTATTTAAAAATAGTTTAGCATCAACAGAATAAATACCATTAATTTTAATATTTGTATCTGAACTATAATAAAAAAATATTTTACATCTTATGCAATTAACAACATTATTATTGAAATTAATAGTTTTGTTATTTTTTTCTATTTGATACGAATTTATTAATTTATAAACATTGTATTTTTTAATTGTAAAATTTATAAGATATTCAATTAATACATTTAAATTAATTTTATTTGATCTTGTTATTTTATAAAAATAATTATTTGCAAATTCAGGATTAATCAATTTATTATTTAAATTGATAAAATCAAGATTCATATATAAGAATGGGTTTAATATATTCAATATTATTGGTTCTGATATATTTATGTCTGTTTCAATAATTATATCATATAAATTTGATTGTGAATTATTTATATTAAATAATTCGGGTGAAACATTTGTATTTAAAAAATATTTTTCATAATCATAACTAAAAATATTTATTGTATCGATATTATATGTATTATTAATATAATTATAAAAAAATAATACATTATAATAATTTCCACTTGTATCAATTGATGTAAATTGTTCAGGATTATATGTTTGCATATTTAATGACAATATTGAATAATATATTGAACCTGTTGAATCAATATAATTTATACCAATTGTAATATTTTCATAATCCAATGAAATATTTTTGTAATCAGATGAAATATTTTTATAATGAATAAAATTATATGAATTCAAATATATTATATATGATATAAAATTGCCAGAACAATCATCATAAAAATATATATTTGAATTTACATCTATATTATTTTTTATTTTAAAAAGTTTATATGTTTTTACATCCGAAACATTATAACCAATAATATCACCATCATTTATACATATTTCAAATATATCACCTTGAATTTTAAGTGTGTTTGTAAGATAATTATCATTTCCAAAATGATTATTGAATAAGGTTGTTTCATAAATATTTGTTCCATCAGCACAATTAGAACAATCAGGACAATTACAACAATTATAAAAATAATTCGCAACATTATTAATTTTTTTATATTCATATATAATTTTAAAAAAATCTTTATCATCAATCCTATTTGGCAAACCTAAATAAATTAATGGTAAATAATTGAAATTTTTATATATTATTATTGATTTTTTTTGTTCATTTTTATAATAATCATATTTAAAATAATAATATTCCGGTAAATTGATTTTTATATTTGTATTATTTAATTGTGTAATTATTTCTTTTTCAATAAAAATATAATATTTTTTTTGATTTGTTGACAAATCAATATTAAATAATATTTTGTAATTATTTAAAAATAAATTGATACAATTTGAATTTATTATATTTATACATACATAATTCAATTCAATGTTATTTTTTAATTCAATATCATTTTTTATTCCGATAAAATTTATATATATAATATCTTCCATTTAATATAATATATATTGTAAAAAAATATTCTAATTAGCAATTTTAATGCAATTTAATTTGTTTATTGTAATATATTTCATGTATTATAATTTATGGTTGTATTTATCCCATGATTATATCATTCAAATAACCATATGAAATATTAGATATGTTAGATGTTCCTACTATATAAAATTTTGCTATCACATTCAAATATAATGTATCTGTGCCTACATTCAAAATTAAATTTCCATTTTGAAAAAATTTACAATTAACACTTGTGAGACAAATTGTAAAAATATCTCCAGGTTCATATCCATATGTACCTATTGCTCCACCACAATTGTAAACAATTGAATATGTTGTTGCACTCATTTGAAATGCAAAAGCGAATGTATTTATATTTGCATTTGATAAAAAACCAAATGTTGTATTTTCTCCAATGTTTAATTTTATAGTTAAAAATGCTGTATAATATCGTTCTATTGTGTTTACAATGTATGTATTAGTTTCATTAAGAGTTTCAATACTATTTGATGTCATATTTTCTACATTGTTTGATGCATCATATAATGTAAATAATGCAGGACCCTGTTTTCCTTGTGGTCCAGGTTGTCCTTGTGGTCCAGGTTGTCCTTGTGGTCCAGGTTGTCCTCTGATGCCAAATAATTGACATAAATAATCTTTATTAAATGTCAATTTGTCAACTTTTAAATTTTTAATAGTTGCATTATTTGAAAATAAATTTTTTGTAAAAACTGTATTCCATTTATTTTTTTTACTACCTAAATTAAAATAATTTTTTTTAGAAGTTTCAATATTATTAAAAATATTTGTTTTCATTGTTATTTATAATATATATATATAATATATTATAAATTATTCTCATAAAATCATACATTAAATAAATTTATATATTTTTATTAAGATATATAAAAATTGTGTGTAAATTCACACACACACACACACACACCAATATGCATTAAAAAATTAATATATTTGCGTTAAGAAAAAATATATAAGCAATATGATACAATAATTTATTCATTATTAAACGCAATCTAAATGATTTTTATATTTTTATTAAGTATGAAAAAAAAATGATTAATATTTTAATCATTTTTAACACTTTTTTATAGAGGGATAAAATTTAATATAGAATATTAAATATTTATTATTATTTGCTTAATATATACACATTTCTTAATGTCTATATATATTGTTAAAAAATTGAAATTTAAACGATATGAATAATATTAAAAAAACATTGAACATAAATAATAATAAAAAATGAACAATTTGATTGAATTATTGGAATTAAAAAATTGGTGGTTTAATAATTCAATTAAATGGTTTAATTCAACAACATCAGATGACATTGAAATTACAAATAAATATAAAAATTTAATTCATAACGATTATGAATTAAATTCATTGTTAGAAAATAAAGACACTTCAATTGCTTTTATAATTTTGCATGATCAAATTATTCGTCATATGTCGCGTGTTCAACTCAAACACATTGATTCAATTGAACGAAAAATTAAACAACATGAATTTATTGAATTTGTTAAATTATTTTATTCAAAATACAAAAATGAATTAGAAGGTTATTATTTTTGTTTTGCATTATTGCCCCTAAGACATACAAAAATATTTGAAGAAGAACAATTTGTGATAATGGAAACTTGGAATAAACTTGAAAATACAACTGATGAAAAAATGATAAAAATATATAAAAATTATTTAAAAATAACATATAAAAATGCTACAAACAAAAATATTTACATTGAAACAACAAAATTGAAATACAATAAAATTACGGAATTCATACAAAATCATAAAGAAATTTTAGACACTAAATGTTTTTTAGAAGATTTAGATAATTTAAATCAATCCGACCAACCAGATGATATTATTACAAAAATTATAAAAACATGTAAAAAAATAAATAAAAAAACCAAATATGTCTTATCAATAAGTGGTGGTGTAGATTCAATGGTTTTATCATATATATTGACAAAATTAAATGTAGAATTTGTAATGCTACATATAAATTATGCGAATCGAGATACTTGTTTGGATGAAAAAACATTTTTATCAACATGGGCTAATTTTATTGGTGTTGAATTATATATAAGAGATATTTATGAAATAAATCGAACAAAATGTATGAATTATGAATTAAGAAATTTATATGAAAATTACACAAAGTGTGTGCGTTATCAATCATATATCGATATTATTAAAATAAAAGGCTGGGATTTGATTGAATGGTCAATATTATTGGGTCATAATAATGATGATTGTATAGAAAATATTTTAACAAATATAGCAAATAAAACCAAATATGAAAATTTGTTTGGAATGACTTTTGAAACAACAATTCAGCATAATTCAAATTTAATTTATTTTACAAGACCATTATTAACAATTTCAAAACATGATATATATCATTATGCAAATCATTATAAAATACCATATTTAATAGATAGTACACCAAAATGGTCTCAAAGGGGTATGATAAGGGATATTGTCAAACCTGCTTTAATTCAATGGAATACCCAAATAATAGAAGGATTAGAGAAATTAAATGACAGAATGAAAGAATCACTAGAATTAGTTGATTTATTGGTATCTACATGGATTAATAATTTAATTCCATTAAAAAATTTAAACAATGATGAAAAAATACATATTAATGTTCCAACTAAATTAACAATTGCAATATATGAACCAAAACATGGCGCATTAAAAATAAATATCACAGAAATTACAGAAAATAAAATTTTTTGGTCAAGATTATTTGATAAATTAAATATCAAAACAAGTTCAAGATCATTAAATTCAGCATTATTGATATTAAAATCAATTAAAACTAAATTTGCTAATTTACAAAAAAAACAAATTAAATATATACAAATAAATTCAAATACTTATTTATATTGTTGGAAAGTTGATAATAACAATATTATCATTGCTTTTGATTAAATTTAAAAATATTGATTATATGTTTTAATTTTAAGAATAAAATATTTTTTTATAATATAAATGGCTAAAAATAATAATTTTATTTTTAAAACAGAATCAACAATAATGAACAATTTAACAAACATAAATAATTTTTCTGATATAAACAATTCTGAACAAATAAACTCAAAAACTGATGATTTAATAAGTTTAGAATCATGTGAATCAACAAGTTTAGAATCATGTAAATCAACAAGTTTAGAATCATGTAAATCAACAAATTTAGAATCATTTAATGTAGAATTTAATACTGAATATAACAGTGAATATCAAGATAAAATTTATGATAAATATATAAAAAATGACAAAATAAAATCCATTAAATTCAATGATGAAATAAAAAACATTGAAAAACAAGATTATGATTTTAATATATCAGTACTAAAAAATAATTTAAATGAATTAAAAAAAAATATTAATACAAATATGTATTTATTTAGAAATGATAAAGAACATATAATTAAAATTTGTTCAAATAAAAATTGTGTAAAATTAAATTGTTCAAATGAATGTTATAAAAATGATTTATATAAATCTTTTTGGAATTTTAACAGAGGTATAAAAACAACATATAATTTATTATTTAAAATATTATTATCATGTCAAATTTTTAGAATTCAATGTAAATGTTGTGAAAACGGAGTTTATACAAATTATTTCAATGAACTTGATAAAAAATTTGCTTCAAAACAAAAAGTTTCAACAATATTTGAAAATCTAACCAATAATTTTGAACCAATAAAAACATTAGAATTAAATATCAATTTTTTAATCAATAAATTCATGGGAACAATTGGTATATTAGATTGTGAATGTAAATTTAAGAACAAATATCATTCATTTTACACATTTGAATATTTAAATTATTCGAATATAATTAAAATATATGTAAAAACTATTCCTTTAGCTATAAAATTATTAAAAATATATTTTGAAATAAAAGATAATCATGAAGAGTTAGAATTAATTGATGATACAAGATGTATTCATGAAGATATAAGATATAATAATTTAACATATTGCTTAAAAAAAAAATATAATACGATGAATAAAAAATATTTAACAGAAATTGTTATGAAATTAGATTTAATTAATTCATGGATCATAGATAGTATTAAAATTACAAATATATTACTAAATCAACAATCATTAGAATATTTTATATTTTATTTAGAAAACAAACCAAATAAATTAATAAATAATTTCAATAAAATCTACAATTTAAACAATAATTTTTTGGATTTAAATTATATTTCAAATAAAAACAGCATAATTAAAATCATAAATTTAAATTATAACAAATTAATTGTGGATGATATAGACAAATTATATTTATTGATATACAAACAATTAATGAATCGCAATAAACATATTTCTAATTATGATGTAAATACAATAATAATTAATTATATTTATGAAACAATAAATTATAAAAATATCAAAATTGCATTTAAATGGCTTGAATACATCAAAAATATACAAAAAACAAATTTAAATGAACAAACCAAATTTGAATTGGAAAAAATATTCAATTCATTATTAGATAATAGTATTATTGATGTAAATACAAAAATATCATATTTAAAAATAATTAATAAAAATCAAATAAATATTATAGAGTATGATTTTGTAAATAAATTGATAGATTTAAAAATAGGTGATAATATAATATTAGAATTTGACAAAGATGAAAATACACTTTTTAACATTGGAGATTATAAAAATGAACAATATATAAAAGAAATAATAAAAAAATGCATTATAAAAAATAAGCCAAATATACTTGATTATATTTTATTTAAATTGAATAACAGTATAAAAAATTACTCGATTGATGTAATATCTATTTATTTATTAAATATTAAACATAATGAAAAATTCCATGAATTCGAATATATTGATTTATTAAAAATTATAATAAAATATTTTACAAAAACAAATATTAAAACAATTTTAAATATGGATGAAAATTATACATCTATAGAATATTGCATTAAAAATAATTTTTATTTATCAGCTAATATTTTTATAAAAAATAATATTGATGTTAATATTTCGAATAAAAAGAATTTCAATTCTTTATTAAATTGTTTTGAAAATTCTAACACGATTATATTTGAATATTTATTAAATAATAATCCTGAAGTCATAATTGATTTTTATGATGGATTAAATTTAATTACATATTTATTCATTTATTGGGAAAAAAAAATAATAAAAGAATCAAATATTTTATTCATATTTTTATATAAAATTTTTTACTTAATTCATTCAACCAACATTGGAACAAATTTAATAAATCATCAAGATGAATTGAATGAATTGGTTGGATTTAAAATATTAAATTTCAATGAATTTAATTCCAAAGAAAAAACTTTATTGTTTAAAATAATTATTGATATAATTAATCCATTAGAAATTGATAATTTTAAACAAAATTCATCAGAAACAACTTTAAATTATCCATTAATTATTCATTCAATGTTAATAGACGAATTAGAAATAACATTTATTTTATTAAATAATTTATTAAAAAATGGTTCAATAAAAAAAAATATCAATAATGATGTATCAAGAATATTTGATTATTATTTATTAAATACTACTATAAATATAAATTTTATACCAATAATTTTTAAATATATTAAAGATAATAGAGATAAATGTAATAAATTTGAAGAAAAAAAATTACAATACAATTTAAATGGCATTAATAATATGATCATATTGTTATTTGAATCCATTAAATTAGTTTTATTTTTTATAGCAATTAAATTGAATAAATGTATTCAAAATAATGTAGAAATATCAAATATAAATGATGTTGTGTGTTTAGATAATGAATATTTAAATAGAAAAAATTCAAATGGATATGTTGAAATAAATATTAGTTCAGATACAAATCCAAATCAATTATACACATCAACAAATATCAATCCAAATCAAAACACAAACACAATTGAATATTTAAATAAACATAAATTTAAAATTTTCAAAGAAGAAATCAATGAAAATAATTTGAATAAAAATATTTGGGTTTCATCAACTAAAACAACATCTGATATAAAAAATAACAATAAATTGTCATCAGATTCAATAAATTTATCAGAAACAAATTCATCAAATTCATCAAATATATCAAATATATCAAATATAAAAAATAATATAAATAATTTATATAAAACAGGAATAAATAATCAGTTTGAGATATCTGAATCAAATGTTTTATTTGATTATAATTAAATTAATTTTATAATATAATTATAAGTTATTGATGACTGAATTAAAAATATATTTTACATCCGTAAAAGGTAGAAGAGAATCTAATGAAGATAGACATAATATTATTTTAAATATAAATGGTACAGATCCAAAATTAAATTCAATAAATTTATTTGGTATATATGATGGTCATGGTGGTAATTGGGTTTCTAAATATTTAGAAAATCATATACCGAATTATTATATGGATAAAAAATTTATTCCACCATTTAGTGAAGAATTTCATACAAAAGTTTTCATGATGATTCAATCTGAATTATTAAAAAATCAGTTAGGTTATTCAAATGGTTCAACATGTTTATTGAATTTAATGTATAAACATGAAAACAATATTTATATGAATATTGTTAATTTAGGTGATTCTAGAATGGCAATTGTTAATTCAAAAGGAATATCACAATCAGTAACAAAAGATCATAAACCAGATGATTCTGTTGAAAAAATTCGATTAAAAAAAATGGGTGGTGAAATTTATAAAGATTCAGAAGGTGTTTATAGAATTGGTGATTTATCATTATCACGTGCATTTGGTGATGGAGATAATGCGCCATATATATCACAAAAACCAGATATATTTTATAGAGCAGTGACAACTGAAACTAAATATATTGTAATGGCATGTGATGGTTTATGGGATGTAATTGATTCTGAAGAAATTGGGAAAGTAATTAATCAAATTTTAAAAAAAAATCCAAATATTGAAAATTTAGCGGTTGAATTAGCTAATAGAGCTTTAGAATTAGGTTCAACTGATAATATTTCCCTTATTATTATTGAAATCATGCAATAATTTGTTCATCAACATTTGTTTGATATTCATTATCTTCTATTTTTATTTCTTGTTCTGTTATTTTAAGTCTTTTTTCATTATTTAAAATAGATATTTTTTGTATAGTTGCTTCATCAACAGGTATCCATTTATTTTTACTTGTATCAAAAATGCAAGACATGATAATAGATTCTTTATTCATAAAATATAAATTACATTTGATTGATAATACATACGTTGGTATATATGCATATCCAATATTTTTTTTAATAAATATTTGTTTATCATCTAGAATTCCCGTAAAAATTCCAAATAATTTATAAACATCTTGAATTGATGTTTTGACCATTTCTAAATTCAATATTATATCATCAATACATTCTGGATCAACAAGTTCAAATTTAAATATTCTTTTTTTATCAGAATATTCAAAATTATCTTGATATAACTCGGTTTGTCCAATTAAATTTATTTTTGCTTTACCATCCATTAAATCCATTTTATATTTTTCATCTTGTTTATCAAATATATATATTAATTTATTTCCTGAATATTGTGGATAAAATGCAATGCCTTTGATATTTAAATTTTTCATATTTATATTTGTTGCAAATAATTCTTTTATTTCATTCATTTCAAATGGTCTTGAAATAAATATTTCAACATTATTTTTTTTATCTTCATTTGAAATTGTTTTATTAAACATCAAATTACACATATACATTTTTTTTTTATAATCCATTGTAATTAAACTTTTACCTCCTAACATAAAAACATCTGTTACCATAAAATTCATTTTATTCGAATTTAATTTATTATCTGATGTGCCAATTATATTTGTTTCAGAATCAATAATTATTCCATCCAAAATTGTACCTTCATATAATTTTAAATCAACACTCAATTTTATTTCAGTTATTCTAACACCTGATTTGTTCAAACTTTGACGATTATAACTTATACTTCTGCGATCAATCCAATAACTTAAATATTCACCATCTTTTTTAAGTAATATTATAATCGCATTTATACCACATGAATTTGTTGTTATATAATATTTTTTAGATTTAAGATCATATATATCCGCAATATTTTTAATTAATGTGTATTTATGTTCTCCAATTTCAATTTTATTGTATAAATAATCTAATAAATAACTCTTAATCATAAATTCTTCTCTATTGTTGTAATGTTTGTTGTTTTGATTAATATGATTATTATTATTAATATGATTATTATTAATATGATTATTATTATTAATATGATTATTATTAATATGATTATTATTGTGTGTTTTTACATAATTATTATTTTTAAAAAATACCATATTTAATGTGTTTATATATATGAATATTGATTATTCTTATATATAATATATTTTTCAATTATTTTTATAATTATACATTTGCATAATTATCTGTGTATGTTGCATCTTCTAATATACCAGATAATTTATAACTATCACAATTATTTCTTGATGCATAAGCAGGATTTGCCATTAATTTATCATAAGCGGTTGCAATTGAATTACCATAATCTGATAATTTACAAGTTCCATAAGCATCTTGACAAGTTCTAATTTCATTAATTTTATCGGGAGCTGATTCACCAATAGAATCTTGATAAACATTATTTTTAAAATTAGCGTAATTTGAAGTGTTTGCATCAATTAAATTTGATTTTTTTAATCGTGCTTCATCTGCTATTTTAACATCTTCCGGTAAACCATCATATGAAGGCGATATTTTTTCCATCCATTCTCTATTTAATTGATTTGCGGTTGATTTATAATTACAAGTTACACATGGTTTTTTATTTGCATTATCAAGAGCAAGATAATTGAGTGCAAATGTATCTGGTATTGATGTAGGTGTATTAACATTTTGACAATCTTTACCTAATCCACATTTAGTTCCCATACCACACCCTTTACTCATTCCATTTGCTTTCATAGCACATTTTGCAGGACATTCAATTTGATGTGCATACATAGTATAAAATTTTTTTTTATAATCATCCATTGTTGAAGAATTTACACCTAACATATTACATGCTACCTTTTCACCATCAATAAATCCGATTTGATTCATCCATTTGGTAGAACCATCCGCGGTTTTATTTGCATTATTAGTATTATTTGTTTGATCAAGTGTCAAATCTTTTGATGTATAAGGTTTAGTTGAATTTAAATTTGGATATAATTCATCATTTGGAACTGATTGACCAGTTTTACCTGATAAATTATTTAAAGGATCCATTGAATATTGACTGTATTGAACATCATCACCCATTGCTTTTGAAATATTATTTATTTTTTGGATAATTTTTGATTTTTGTTCATCCATTTTAGATTTGTTTAATGAAAAATTTTCTTTAGGTTTAAAAAAAATATACAAAATGACTATTACTACCAAACCTATTAAAAACCAATTCCAAAACGTATTTTCATTTAATTTTAATTCTTCAGAATACATTATATATATATAATATTGATTATATTTTTTCAAATCAATTAAATTAATTTATATTGAAGATTAAAAATATAATCAATATTATATATATATAAATTATAAAATGAACATAATATTTATATCGATATTAATATTTATTATAATTTTATTGGTGTTTAATTTAAATAATTTGAATAATTTAAATAATTTGAATATCACAACTAAAACAATTGATGAACCTTTTAAAAATTTATCAACTAAATTAGAATTAACAAATAAACAAATTAAATATGATATTCCAACACATATTTCATTTAAATCAATTATTCCAAATAAATTGTATTATGGTTTGTCATGTGATTATGTAAAAAATGACAGTTTTTACGATTCATTAAAATTAAATGGCTTTAAAATTACAAATAATATTTTAGAAGCATGTTTAATTGTTCCTTGTTCATACGAAACAACAGATAAAGAATTAAATGATTTATGGAAAAATAACATTCAGTCAAATAAATATGGTGATGGAATAAGAATATTTATGTTAAATAATACTGATCATATGGTATCAAAATTAGCATTATGGAAATATCTTAAACAAAAATATGGTAATATCAATGCATCAAATTTATTACCATACACATGGGATTTAACTGATCCAATAGATATAGAATTATTTAAATTAGAATATGATAAAAATAAAATATATATTGTAAAAAATAATAATCAAAGACAAGAAGGAATTGAAATTAAAACAAATCTAGATGATATTTTAAATTCAAAAAACAAATATTTATTAGTTCAAGAATTGTTACAAGATCCATATTTAGTAAATAAACGAAAAATTAATTTGAGAGTTTATGTATTAGTTATTAAAGACAACCATTCAAATATTAAATTGAATATATATAAAGATGGATTTATTTATTATACACCGGAATTATTTGAACCAAATACAACATCATTTGAAAAAAATATTACAACAGGATATGTTGATAGACAAATTTATATAGATAATCCACTTACACATATGGATTTAAGAAAATGGTTAGATAATTCAAATAGAATACATACACCAATAGAAAAATACATTTTACAAACGCATCCAAACATCAAACTTTCTAATTATGTATTTTCTCAAATATATGAACAATTAGGATTTATTTTTAGAACATATGAAAACATTGTAGGTTCAGAATCATATGGTGTAAGTTTTCAATTATATGGTGTAGATGTTGCAATAAATGATCAATTAAATCCATTAGTAATGGAAATTAATAAAGGGCCTGATTTAACAGCTAAAGATGAACGAGATAAAAATTTAAAATTAAATTTATGCACAGATATATTAAAATCAGTCGGATTAATAGAAAATATAAATAATAATTTTATAACAATATTGGAAAAAGTAAATATAAATGGTAATAATGTTTTTATAAATAATTTAGTTGAATATTAAATTAATATGTAATATATTTAAATTTTTATTCATATACTAAAAAAGTAATGTACCGATTAATAAATAAATTAGAATATTTAATACAAAATAATTTTTCCTATGATTTTGATAAAATTGAAAAAATTATTAAATCAAATGAAATTTATATAGAATTAGATATAATGGAACAAGAATTGGTTATAGAAGAAGCAATGGAAAAACATACTGAAATATCATGTAAAAAAAATAATTTAAATGAAATAAATCCAACTTATAAAGATGTGAAAGGATTTATGAAAAAATCTGGATATAAATTTGGTATTCATACCGAAAAAATAGAAAAAATAGAATGTGATGATGGAAAAATTTTGACTGAAGGTGAAATAATGTCTAATAAAGTTAAAGCTGTTATAATTAATGAACCTACTAGTGAAGATTTAGAAAGAAGAACTAAAATTTTCGAAGATACAAAAATTAAATCGGCTAATATGCCTATTCAAAAAAGTGAAGGTTGGCACGCATTAAAAAGAATGAAATGGGGAGGTTCTGAAGCAGGTACAGTGTTAAATATGAATAAACATCAAGCTCAATATACTATCATTTTAGATAAAGTGTTAGGTGCAGAATTTAAAGGTAATAGTGCTACATATCATGGTAATGTGTTTGAGGATGTTGTAAGAATGATGTATGAATACAATAATGATGTTCATACAGAAGAATTTAGTTCAATGCCACACTCAACAATATCAATTTTAGGTGCAAGTCCAGATGGTATAGTATCACCATATTGTAGAGATATGAAAACACCTACAAAATTAGTTGGTAGAATGTTAGAAATAAAATGTCCAACAATGAGAAAAATAAAATATACAGATAATATCGTTGATAACATTTGTCCAATTTATTATTGGTGCCAAATTCAACAACAATTAGAATGTTTAGATTTAGATGAATGTGATTTTGTCCAATGCAATATTGAAAGATATCAAAATAGAGACGAATGGATAACAGATACTGATCCTAAATGTGATTTTAAATCATTAAAATATGGTAATTTAAGAGGAATTATTATAGAATTAATACCATTGAAATTATTAGAATGTGATTATAATGAAAAAGGTTATTATTCTGACATGACTATTTGGACTAAAACTAAATGTTTATTTCCACCAAAAATTGATATGAGTTTGAAAGAATTAGACAATTGGATTTTAAATGAATTATCAAAATTACCATATGGATATACTTTGCACAAAATAATATATTGGCGATTAATAGAACAAAATTGCACCCTTATTTTAAGAGATAAAACATGGTTTAAAACTCAATTACCAATTTATCATAAAATATGGGATTATGTTGAATATTTAAGATCGAATTTAGATATATGCGAAAAATGGAAACAATGGATTGATTTACAACCACGTAAATATAATGATAAAATAATGGCTAAATTAGATATGTTGATAGAAGAAAAAAATAAGATAAATATGATAAAGACTACAAGTAAAATAACAAATAATATATCTTTTAGTATTGATTTAGATTATGAAACTAATAAAGATGATACTGAAAAAAACAAAAGAAAATATATAAAAAAACAAAAATAACTTTAATTTGTTAAAAAATTGAATTTTTAAATATAAATACATTAGATTCAAAAATAATTTAAATAATGATTTCATCAAACAATTTAGATAATAAAAATGTTATATTACCATTAAAAAAAAAAGGTAGAAAATCAAAACAAACAAAATTGTTAGAATTAGAAGAACTTGAGAAAAATAAAATACCAGTAAAATTATTTCCAACTTTAAATGAAAAAATATTTGATTTAGTTGAACTTGATGGTAAAGAATATTTTTTAGATTTGGATTTTGGAACATTGTATAATAATGAAATAATGCTGATTGGAATAAAAAAAAATGATAAATTTATGTTGTATGATGAAATTGATATTAGAATGATTGAACTACAAATAAATACTGAAAATAATGAAATTATAGAATTCAACAGATTATACAAATTTATTTAATTCTAAATTATAAATAAAAATATGTTTTAATGTAATAATTTTTTTTGTTTATTTTATAATTTCTGTTTTATTTTTATAAGTAATCACTCTCATTTTACAACAATATCTTTTTAATTCAAGTGAATCAACCAATTTTTGTTTAAGTTCTAATTTTTTTTGTTCATCGTTATTTGGATTTGACTCTATTTCTTCAAGTCCTTGTTCATATATTTTTTGTCGATTGCCTAGTAAATAACCACATGTTGGACATTTAAGATAAATCATTTAATTATAATGTATTAATATTAATATAAATATATATATATTTAATATATTTTTCAAATTTTTATTAATTATTATATTTATATTAATAATGAATTGGGAACAAATAATAACAACATCGCCTTATAATGTAATGAATCTTCCTGAAGAAAAAAATTTAAATTTGTCAAATCCACAATCAACTAGCGAATATCCTCAATCTATTAATGAATATCAAGATCTAACAAATCCAAGACAATCACATAGAGTTCCATTAGGTATTGAAACAAATTATTATGATCCAACCAAACAAATGGTAAATAATTATTTAAAAACAAACATATCAATGTATGATAATAGAGGTAAATATTTTGATTCATATTTATTTAATCAGAAATTTGATGAATACATAAAACAAAAAACAGCCGAAAGAAAATTGAAAGAACAAGTTCAATTGTATGATTTAAATAATATTGATAATATTCAAATACAACCATTTGAATTACCATTAAATAAATTATTAATTAATTTTAAAAATTTATGGTTTAAATTATTTGATGATATAATTCATGGCAATAATCCAGCAAATTTATTTAGTACAACAAATTTTTTTTATTTTGGAATGACTTTTATTATAATTTTTTTACTTTTTGTGATGTTAAGCTATATTTTTGAATAAATTTTTAATTATTATTTAATAATTCACTTTGACATTGATTAATGTCATTTCCTGTTGGTGGATTTGTGAAATTAAAATTATAAACAGGATAAAATTTATACATCAATTTGAATTTTTTATTGTTTTTTTGTTTTTCTTTATCTAAAAATTTTACAAATTTATCTATTTTTCTTTTTGATAATTGATAATCATTTATTTCAATCATTTTATAATCAAAAAAACATGTTCCTTGCGATGTTGTTCCTTTAAATAAAAAAGATCTTATTGCACATTTATTAAATTCATCAAACATCGCAATTTGATAATACCTAACTGTTATTTCTCGAATCATATTTTTATCGGGTATTTCATATATACCTTTATGAAAATCACTACCTTTAACAAATTGTATATCTTTACCAATAAGCAAACCTTGTTCGGGTGTTATTTTTAAATTTTTATAATCTGTTGTTTTAAAATATTCATCTAAGCCATTTAATCTATTGGAATTTTGATTGTACATTTATAATAATTAGTGAAAAAAAAATATATTTTTTATATTTTTTATATTTTTTTATATGTTTCCAAATGGTGATTTTTACATTTATGTTGTTCTATAAATTCATAATCATCACTTAATGTGATTTTTTTTAATTTTTGAGGAATATTTAAAATTTTCTTGTCATAAATTGGATTTAATTCTAAATATTCTAAATGTTCAGGCAAAAAATCTAATTCTTTATTAAATCTACAATGTTTACCAAATTTAATTGTTTTTACCAATTGTGGTAATTCATCAATTTTAGAATCAAAATATGTATCAAATTCTAAAATTTCTATGTTGTTTGGCAATTTGAAATTTATCATTGGAGAATTGATATTTAGATATTTTATTGATGTTGGAAAATCAAGATGTTGATTGTGATGTGCACCTAATGTTAAATGTGTTAAATTGCTTTGGTGCAAATTAATAATTTTTTCATCGAAATTTTTACCTGTAATTAAATGTGTTAAACTTGCAGGAATGTATATTGATTTGTTAAATTGTTGAAACTTTTTAAAAAAATTGATTTTTATATAATATGCATATAATTGAGATATTATAAAATTCAATAATGAATGAATTAACAGAAACAAATGATTATTGGATCATTAATGAATATTTGATATTTAAACCTACATTTAATAATTCTTTAGATAAATATGCAAATTTATTAAACAAATATACACATTTGATATTTTCAAATTATAATGATTGGGAAATTTGTATTAAAACTGATAATAAATGGGTGTATAATTATTTGGGTCGATGGATTCAATCAAAATTCAATCACCCAATTGAATTAAATCAAAATCTCACACATTTGACTATGGGTTATGATTTTAATCAACCAATTGAATTAAATCAAAATCTTACACATTTGTCAATTGGAGACAATTTTGATCAACCAGTTCGATTAAATCAAAATCTTACGCATTTGATTATGGGTTATGATTTTAATCAACACATTCAATTAAATCAAAATCTTACTCATTTGACTATGGGTACATATTTTGATCACCCAATTGAATTAAATCAAAATCTTACACATTTGAC
>JACCDN010358930.1_pt1 | contig 18144 bp, 16 predicted proteins | sample 7441691 | NCBI WGS metagenome assembly JACCDN01 (sample SAMN15323439, study PRJNA562643) | freshwater metagenome | isolation source: river surface water | place: USA:Blue River Watershed | collected 2017-08-16
CGTATTTTGGTTTCTGGGCAGGAAAAAATAAATGAGGAACCGGAGTGTACAAAAGCGTACATGAGGATTCCGAGCTTATTTTTGACGAACCCAGAGAGCAAAAGACAATGGTTATGCAAGAGGTCTAATCTTGAACCTTTTACCCCTTCTATCTTATGCCCCTAGATTCTTCCTTTTCGTGGGATGCGGACAGGTTCTTTCAGTCTCGCCTGCCGCTCTGCCTAAGTTATGATGATGTGTCTCTGGTAACGCAGTATAGCGAGGTTTTACCGAAAGATACGGATCTGCATGTCGATCTAGCCCCCGGGATACGCCTGAACTTGCCTATCTTATCTTCAGACATGGATACGGTAACGGAATCTGCCATGGCACAGGCTATGGCCCTAGAAGGCGGGATGGGGATCATCCACCCAAACCTTACCTTAGCCAGGCAAATAGAAGAACTGAGGTCTGTAAAGGGCTATTATAGTGCTTTAAGTGCTGCGGATAAGACCGCTTTCCCCAGGGCAGCCCTAGATCCATCGGGCAGACTCCTCTGTGGGGTGAGCCTGGGCCTTATTAGACATGGCGATGGAAGCGTAGATACCTTCACTTTATGCGAACAGGCAGAGGCCCTAGAGGCGGCGGGAGCGGATGTGATCGGAGTATCCACTGCCCATGGGCACTCCCTAGGTGTGGGAGAGGCTATAAAGGCCTTGAGGGCAGCTTTTCCTGATTTACCCTTAATGGCAGGAAATATCACAAGCGCAGAGGCGGCAAGCTATCTTGCAGACTGTGGGGCGAAGATCCTGAAAGTGGGCCAGGGCCCAGGGTCGATCTGCACGACTCGTATCGTAGCGGGTGTGGGGACCCCTCAGCTCAGCGCATTGTACTTTGCCTTACAAGGCGCTAAGGGAAGAAACGTGTGCCTTCTTGCCGATGGAGGGGTGAACAAGAGTGGGGATATGGTAAAAGCGCTCAGTCTTGCCCATGCCGTCATGTGCGGTAGCCTCTTAGCCGGCTGTGAAGAAGCCCCGGGAGCCACCATTAACCATAACGGAAAGCTCTATAAAGCCTACCGAGGTATGGGCAGCCCTACTGCTATGGCATTAGGCTCTGCCAGCCGTTACGGTCACCTAAGGGCAGAAGAGCCCGTGGGCTCTACCTTTCAGAAAAAGACGGCTGAGGGCGTCGAAGGCCTAAAACCCCTCTGCGGACCTGCAAGAGATGTGCTTTTTAAGCTACGGGGCGGTATAGAGGCAGGCATGGGCTACCTAGGAGCTAAAACTCTAAGAGACCTCCGCGACAAAGCCCGTTATGTCCAAGTAAGCCCCGCGGGACAGCGAGAAGCGGGGGTGCATGATGTGTTTGTGCCCTAGGAGGAGGTTGAGGGTGGATCAGCATTGGGAATGGGCTCAGTTCGCTCCTTATGGAAAAAATCTATTTTAATTTAAGGATTGTCAAGCCTAGGGCGTTTTAGATATAGTAGGAACAGATAGATGGATACTCGTATAGAAGTCTCAAAGACAGTTGACAAAGCCCTCGGAGTAGCCCCGCGAAGCTTGGAAGCTAGCGGAGACTGGGCGCTGGTGCAGCGTGTACAGGCAGGAGAGCTGCAAGTCTTTAACTGGCTGATTAAAAAGTATAGAGAGCGCTTATTTTCTGTAGCGTATAACCTGGTATCTAACCGAGAAGACGCTTCTGAGATTATTCAGGATGCGTTTATAAAGGCCTTTAGATCGATTGGAAAGTTTCAGGGAAAGTCCTCTTTTTTTACCTGGCTCTATAAAATTACCCTCCATACGACCTACAATACCCTTCGCAAAAACCGCTTTAAGCGTTTTTTTAGCCTAGAAAGCATGCAAGAGGGAGCTGCAGATGCAGCAGTCGTCCACTACATGGCTGAGCAGCAGGGGGCAGAACGATCTGTTTTACTCCGGGAATTGCAAGAAAAATTGAACGAAGCGCTCCAAAAACTGTCTATCAAACATAGGACGGTTGTGGTCTTGTTTGAGATTGAGGGCCTCAGCCATTCAGAGATTGCACATATTACTGGCACCAGTGAGGGCACGGTACGCTCTCGCCTGCACTATGCAAAACAAGAATTGCAAACCTACTTAAAACACTATTTAAAATAAACCATTCACCTATGCTAAGCCAAGACTTAGAAAAGCCCGCCCGCCCTGTGACCCTTGAAAACCTCTTAAAGCTCAAGCGATTTGAAAAACCAGACGCACCCTTTTGGGAAAAGTTTGATAGGCAGCTTGAAGCCAAGCGCCTGAACATCCTCCTAAAACAAGAGCATTGGGCATGGAAGGCTATCAAAACCCTCTTTAGGAAACGATTGGGCCTATGTTCGGCTATGGCAGGAGCGGCTTTTACCCTGGTAATAGGCCTCAAGCAAGGTGGTTTTATTCAGCGTTCTGCCCTGGATCTGGCTGAAGCCTCTAGCAGCTTTGCAAGAAAAGACCTGTCTCTGGCTTGGAAAAAGGCTGCAGAGTTTGCATTTTCCCAAAACATCATGTTAGGGTCTCAAAAAACCTTGCATGTGGCGACAGTGACCTTGCCCTGCAAAACCCAGGTATGCTACATGAATGGCGGTGCCCTTCCCTCAAACCAGCCAACAGCAAGGCGGCATGCTTCTTTCTAGCGCACTCAGGCTGAAAGTTTTGGCTCTTATCTGTCTGCTTATAGGTTTTTGGAGCCCTATGCAGGCAGAGGGACCTCTAGAATTGCAAGAAAGGATCATCAACCTATTTGAGAGCAAACAGGGCGCTGTAGTCCGCGTATTGGCTATTTTGCCCGCCGCAGATGAGACGCAAGAAGATGAAACTGCGCCCCGGTTTTTAGTAGGGACAGGCTTTGTGATGAGTAAAGAAGGGTATGTGGTGACGAATGCAAACATTGTACAGCATACGAAGGTAGCCTATATAGAGTATCAGAAGCAATCCTATGAAGCGAGAGTAGTGGGGGTAGATCTGTCTACGAATATTGGTATTTTAAAAATAGAAGCAGGCGAGAAAGACTTTGCTTTCCTAGGCATCAGTGATAGCCCGGAACACTTAAAGCGGGGGGCTTTTCTCCTAGCGATTACCTGCGAAATGGGCCTAGAGCCTTCCCCGTCTTTAGGGATTTTAACCGGATACAACCTCTACTATGGGGATAAGACCCTGCCGACAACCTGCATACGCTCTGACATCCCTTCGGATGGAGGAGAGGGCGGAGCACCCGTGTTTGACCTGAATGGACGCTTTGTGGGGATGATTATGGCGTCTTTAGTGGATATTCGCTCGTGTTTTATCCTCCCGGCGCGTGCTATTTTAAGAGTCAGGGATGATATTCTCTTTGCGGGAGCAGTGTCCTATGGCTACCTGGGTCTTCGGATTGACGAAGAGAGCGCCATATATAAAGATCAGCCCCTTTTAGTGGCAGAAGTATGCCCCGGTTCGCCTGCAGAAAAGGCGGGCTTGCGAGTGCATGATATTTTATCCTCTGTGGATGGCGTGCAGCTAAGAGAGTTGGGAGATTTGCGAGATGCCCTCTTTTATGCTAGGCCCGGACAGTTTTTAAACTTTCAGATCCTAAGGCAGGGAGAGCCCTTCAGTGTGCCTCTGCAGGTAAGCGCCTGTGAGCCTTTAGAGAGAGAAGGTATAGCGCACTCTTTAGAATCAGCTGTAGAAGAAGCCCCTACAAGAGCAGCAGTAGAAAAAGACCGAAGCGTTTTGCCGGACCATCAGCCCCATTTAGATGGGGTGCATTAGAGACAAAAGCCCTAGGCGTATTCCAGAAAGAAGTCTTCTGGTTTCGAAAGATTAGGATATCCTAAAGCAGTAAAGGCGATAAAGCAACGATGGCAGGGAAAAGACTCAGGCGAACTTTTCAGGCACTCTTGCAGGTGCTGGATGAGCTGATGCGTAGTCAACTTTAATAGATGAAAAGACCTGTGGCAAAAGTGCTCTAGCATGCTTTGAGCCAGGATAGGATGCCTCTCTTTTGTAAGGAGTAGGCTTTCCCATAGGTAAGTGTTGTTTAGACTGGATCTTAATGGAGAGGCAGAGGGGGAAGCTGTATCTGGAGTTTCTGGAAGGTCATATAGTTTTGTGCAATGCTCTGGCTGGTGCATCAGGGAAAGGAGCCTTTCGACTGCTTGCGGGTGGCCAAGGGCCAATAAATCATAACCTAGCTCGCGCAACAGAAGGTCTTCATTGAGCTCTGCCTGGGCTACAGGACTCATGGAGTGTCTATGGCTTTCCCCTTCAGGGGCTACCGTATGCAACGACACCGAGGCTTGGCAGTATTGCCAGCTAGACACCTGGTCATTCTTGTGATGGCAGCGTACTGGAGCGCTGAAAATAGCCTCTGTCAGCAAGACAGTATTCTCTCCATAGGCGAGGCTAGGACAGCTACCTAAGACATGCTTGATTTGGACCTGAATAGGCGTATTTTTTATCTGCAAAACCAGAGCTCTTTGACTGAGGAGAGTGGGCCTTGTTTCTGTGGAGCTTGGAGGACTAAGGTCAGAAAGAAAAGGGGTTTCAAAGGGCTGATAAACCGCTACTAAATGCTCTGTGATGGGGCCTTTAAAGTGATTGCAAAACGAAAAGTCTGCACTATGGGGCAGGGGAGGAAGGGGCATAAGGAAGGAGAACACTAGCGCATAGGAAGAGATCTTGTAAATACTATTTTTAGACGCAAGTCTCTCTCACTACGAGGCGACAGTAGTCACAAAAAAGCCCAAGCAGAACATACGTCTTTCTTGGGCTAAAGGTGTCCTTAGTGCTTGGTAGAGGCTAAAAGGCTCTATGCACTAAACTCTTTCTTTAGATCACTGAGAACTGCTTGCTTGATCTCTTTGTTGGGGATCTTCTCCGCAGCTTCCATACGATAGTGATAGCCTAAATCAACCTTTCGAGCCATAAGATAATAAGCGCTATTCAGAAATGCTTCACTAGGCTGGAATTCCGAAGTGGCCTTAGTCAAATTCTCTAGTATAAGGAAGTAGTCAGCAAGAGGGTTAACATCTCCCATTCCTTCCATCAGTTCATCGTCCCGATAGCTAAAAGGAGCTAGGGATAGTGTCTTAATCTGTGTTATCCTAGACTTTTCAGCGGGAGTCAGTGTTGAACTGTGCTGCTCTCCTAGCACATTTCCTTGTGAAGGAATGGTCTTCGGCATAGATGAGCTATGTGGTACTGAGCTCTCTGCACCAAACTCTTTCTTTAGATCGTTGAGAACTGCTTGCTTGATTTCCTCGTTGGGGATCTTCTCCGCAGCTTCCATACGATAGCCATAGCCTAAATCAACCTTTCGAGCCATAAGATAATAAGCGCTATTCAGAAATGCTTCACTAGGCTGGAATTCCGAAGTGGCCTTAGTCAAATTCTCTAGTATAAGGAAGTATTCAGCAAAAGGGTCAACATCTCCCATTCCTTCCATCAGTTCATCGTCCCGATAGCTAAAAGGAGCTACGGATAGTGTCTTAATCTGTGTTATCCTAGACTTTTCAGCGGGAGTCAGTGTTGAACTGTGCTCTTTTCCTAGCACATTTCCTTGTGCAGGAATGGTCTTAGGCATAGATGAGCTATGCTGTACTTGTGTTACAGCAGAATTAACTTCAGCTTGGCGCATGTTTGCTGGATTTGAGCTAGCATGACGTTGGGTATTAATTGGATTAGTAATAGTATGCATATTTTTGATGTTTGATATTTTGTTTCTTTATATTTTAATAAAGATATACATATATTGATGTCTTTTTGATGTTTTGTCAATAAAATTTTATATAAAAATCATTTGTGCAGAGCTAGTGCCCCCTAAACCTTTTGTATATAAGGAAAAAGATTGAAAGAGAAGGCAGAGAGGCTTAGTTTTGGCCCTTATGGGGCTTCGTTTTTATAAAAAGATACGTATTTTTAAGAATTTTTATCTCAACATCAGTAAGAGTGGCATCTCTTTTTCCTTTGGTGAGCCGGGGAGGTCCGTCAATGTATCCACTAGGGGGGTGAGTGCGAGTGTAGGTGTGCCAGGGTCAGGCCTATCTTATAGAAAGCGCCTCTTGGGCTGGAAAAAGCTCAGTAAACCAGTAGAAAAGAGAGAGAAAAGACTACAGTAAAAGAAGGAACTGGAGCTATATTCCGTTCTTGAAAAGCACCTCGGGTTTCAAAATAATACATTAACCTAACAAAAAGCCATTTTTTTCTGTCAGAGAGTCCTGAAAAACAGAAGCCTGAAACGCTACCGGTATCACCAGGAAAAAGGCTTTTGATTCTAGCCACTATAAAAACAGCCTATGAGTACCATAAAAACACCCATGATGCAGCAATATGAGGCCCTAAGGCAGCGTTTGCCAGCGAACACCCTCTTGCTCTTTAGATTAGGAGACTTTTATGAACTCTTTGAAGCAGATGCAAAAGAAGGAGCACGTATCCTCGGGATTACCCTAACGCAGCGCCATGGAATACCCATGGCAGGCATACCCTACCATGCAGCGAGCAGCTACATTCCAAAAATTTTAGCAGCCGGGAAAAAAGTAGGCATTTGCGAACAGCTCGAAGCTCCACAAGCTGGGAAGCTGGTAAAACGGTCCCTGACACGCATTTTATCCCCTGGGACCTTATTGGAAGAAGACCAGATAGCCAGCGCCCAAAATACCTACATGGCAGCGCTTAGCCTTCAGCAAAGTACCTTTTGCCTAGCTTGGCTAGACCTGACCACCGGTGACTTTCAGGTAGCCAAAGATAAGCTTTTAGAGAACTTGCTGCCCATTCTCTATGCCTTAGACCCTAAGGAAATTATCCTGCCTGAAGCAGTCTTTTACCGCCAGCTCGAGGCCCTTCCTCCTGGAGTAGCGAAAGAACAGTTTTTTAACCTCTGCCATAACCGCATTGTAACAGAACTAGCACCCAGTCACTTTGCTGTATCGGGCGCGGGTGAGAAGATTGCAAGGGCTCTCAAAGTCCTCTCCTTAGAAGGCTTTGGCCTCAGCATGGATGACCCAAGCCTAGCCTCGGCTGCGGCCCTCTTAGACTATGCTACAGATAACTTGTGTGCCTTGCCACAAAACCTCTATGCCATTCGTCTCTATTCGGCACACTCTGCCCTCTTGCTAGACCCAAGCACCCTAAGGCACCTAGAAATCTTTAAAAATTCTAAACATACCTCTGCTGGTACTTTATTTGAGGCGATGAATGCCACTGTAACGGCTGCGGGCTCTCGCCTGCTAGAACAGTATTTAGCAGCGCCTAGCCAGGATCTAGGGATCATTCGCTACCGCCAAGACTGTGTGAGGGCCTTTGTGGAGGCTCCCGGCCTGAGCCAAACCCTAGAGGCGATTTTGGCTTCCACGCGCGACATCATTCGCATTCTTAGCCGCTTACAAAACAACTTGCGTAACCCACGAGAGCTCGGCGGCGTACGCGATACACTCAGGCAGCTCCCCCCACTGATCCAGGAGCTGGAAGGCCTAGAGGCCCCTGCCTTAGATCCGTTAAGGGCAAAAATCCATCCCTTTGATAGGCTATATATGCTCTTGCAAGATGCCTTAGCTGAGGGCCTCCCCAATACCCTCCTAGAAGGGGGGTTCATTCGTGATGCCTACAGAGCAGAACTGGATGAACTGCGCCTCAGAGGCCACAAACACCGAGCGTGGCTCAGTGAGTTAGAAACAGAAGAGCAAGCAAAAACAGGCATTAAAGCCCTAAAGGTACGCTACAATGAAGCCTATGGATACTTTATCGAAATCAGCAAGTCTAACCTCGCTTTGGTGCCTAGCCACTACATTCGCAAGCAGACCCTGACTACCGGAGAACGTTTTTACACACCAGAGCTGAAAGAAAAGGAAAAAGAGATCCTCTATGCCAAAGAAAAGAGCATTGCCCTTGAGCTCCGCCTATTTAAAGACCTGGTACAGGCCGTGCTCGCAGAAGCTGTCCCCCTTTTAGAAACGGCTCAGGCCCTAGCAGAGCTGGATGTGTATCTGGCTTGGGCAAAGCTAGCAAGAAAGTGGAACTATACCTGCCCTAGGGTAGATGACTCCTGCGCCTTAGAAATTGAAGCAGGAAGGCATCCGGTGCTAGAACAGGCCTTGGCCAAGAAGGAGAGCAGTACAAAGGCCTTTGTTCCTAATGATACTGACCTTTGCTCTCTGGAAAAGCCCATGATGCTCATCACTGGGCCCAATATGGCTGGAAAATCCACCTACATTCGCCAGGTAGCCCTGATTAGCCTCATGGCCCATGTGGGGTCTTGGGTACCGGCAAAGCGCTGCCGTATAGGCCTGATAGACCGTATATTTTCACGCATTGGAGCGAGTGATGAACTGAGCAAGGGCCACTCTACCTTCATGGTAGAAATGAGTGAGACGGCGAACATCCTCAACCATGCAAGCCCGAGGAGCCTCATCGTTTTAGATGAAATCGGACGGGGAACGAGTACGTATGATGGGTTGAGTATTGCTTGGTCTGTCCTCGAGTATTTACATAAAAGGCCTCAGCCAAGCCCTAAAACCCTCTTTGCCACCCATTACCAAGAACTCACCCAGCTAGAAACCGCCTTGCCTGGCCTTAGAAACTACCATGTGGCGGTGCAAGAATGGGAAGAGGAAATTGTTTTTATGCATCAACTGAGGCCTGGGGCGGCAAAGCGGTCTTACGGCATAGAGGTGGCCCGTTTGGCGGGTTTGCCCAAAGCCGTTATAGATAGAGCAGGTTGTATCCTGAAAGCCTTAGAGGGCACAAAAAGTGTGACTGCGCCTAAAATTAGAGAGCCTCACCCAGTGCCACATACTGACCAGCTGATCCTCTTATAAGACCTCTTGCGAAATCATTGTCTTTTGTGTCTTAAGTTTGTCAAAATTCACTGCCTCTAGGCTGAGCTTGCGCACCTTGGCAACGTGCTGGAGAAAGATTGCATACGTATGATCTGTCATCCTTTGGAGGGCCTGGAGCTCCACTTGTGTTTTGCCATACCCCGGTCTATTGTAGCGGCCCCACTGAAATAGGGGGGCTCTCGTCTTAGGCCGGAGGATCTTTCGTAAAAACAAGGTTATTTTTTTACAGGGACCTGCTTACCCCCCTGAGCCCACTCCAGGTGAAAGTGTTGGCCGAGGGGAGCATCCACCCGTTCGTAGGTATGGGCGCCAAAGCAGTCCCTCAGCCCCTGCAAGAGGTTTTGGGGCAAATGAGCACTGCGGTAGCTATCAAAATAAGCTAAGGCTGAAGAAAACGTAGGCGTGGGCACCCCGTATTCTGCTGCTAAGGCCACCACGCTTCGCCAGTTTGCCTGACGGTCTAGGAGGGTTTGCCTAAAATAATCATCCAAGAGGAGGTTGGGTAGCTCAGGGGCCTTGTCATAGGCCTCTGTAATCTTCTGCAAAAAGGCAGCCCGTATGATACACCCGCCACGCCAGACCTTAGCGATTTCACCTAAATGGAGCGACCACTGGTACTCTTTTTGAGCCGCTTGAAGGAGTTGGAAGCCTTGGGCGTAAGAACAGATTTTTGAACAATAGAGCGCATCGTGTATGGCCTGAATGAGCGTAACTGGATCTCCTGAATAGGCCTTGTTTGGACCAGGAAGGAGGGTAGAAGCCTCCTCTCTTTCAGCCTTAAGAGCGCTGATACAGCGCGCAAAGACAGATTCAGCTATAGTAGGAGCTGTAACGCCCAGCTCTAGGCTGTGCATAGCTGTCCACTTTCCGGTACCTTTTTGGCCAGCGACGTCTAAAATCTTATCCACCAGAAAGCCCTCACCCAGAGGGTCTTTTTGTTTTAGAACCTTGGCGGTGATTTCTATCAGAAACGAATCCAGCACCCCTAGGTTCCATGCTTCAAAGATAGCGCCCATGGCATCGGGCTTTAGACCTAGGAGCTGGCGTAGCATATCATAGCCTTCGCAGATGAGTTGCATGTCGCTGTATTCGATACCATTGTGGACCATCTTAACGTAGTGGCCAGAACCGTTTTCTCCTATATACGTTGTGCAAGCTTGGCCGCCTACGATAGGCTTACCTGGGCTAGCGCCCATTAAGGGCTTGCCGGTTTGGCTATCTACTTTGGCGGCGATGGCTGTCCAAATCGGTTCTAGAGCCTTCCAGGCCTCAAAGTCTCCCCCAGGCATGAGGGATGGTCCAAAACGTGCTCCCTCCTCTCCTCCAGACACTCCCGATCCCACAAAGTGAAGACCCACAGCCTTGAGGCGCTTTTCTCTTGAAATGGTATCTAGCCAGTGAGCATTCCCGCCGTCTATAATAATATCCCCTTTGTCTAGCAGGGGCACTAGGTCTTGAATGACAGCGTCCGTAGCTGCGCCGGCTTGGACCATGATGAGAATCTTCCTTGGTCTAGACAGCGAAGCGACAAAATCCTTGAGCTTTTCGTAGCCGCGTAAATGAGAGCTGAGACTGCTATTTTCTTTCAGAAAGCTTTCAGTCTTGGCATAGGTACGGTTAAACACCGCTATGGCAAAGCCATGGTCTGCTATATTCAGCGCTAGGTTTTGCCCCATGACGGCTAAGCCAATGAGCCCGATATCGGATAGGTGGTTGTGCATACAGCAAGAAGAGTGGAGTATTCAGCAATAAAGATAAGAGGATAAGCCAAAGATATATATAATAACAAAAAAAGAAATTAGTCTGCAAGCTTCAAGACCCAGGTTTGGAAACTTAGGGCTGGGCTGCTAGGGTATGAGTTAGTACAAAAAAGTACCAGGGGATACCTTCAGCTTAAAAAATAAGACATAAACAATCGCTGCCAAAGACAGCCAGGGGCCAAAAGGGACGCGAAGGCGCGTGGAATCTAGATTTTTTAGAGAAGGGTCTAGCCGGCATTGCTCAGCCCACTGTTTTTGCCCGTGGAGTCGTTTTCCTGTTAGCTTTTGAACCCCTATGATAGGAACTAAAATGGTAGTGCCCAGCATAGAGCCTACAAAAATAGAAAATACAGCCCCTTGCCAGCCACAGAAGGCTCCGATAAATGCCATGAGCTTGATGTCTCCCATGCCGATGGCTTCCTGGCGAAAGATTTTTTCTGCAGCAAAGGCGATGAGGAGCAAAAATCCTGCGCCAAAAGCGGCGCTAGCTAGAATACTCACGGCAGTGTAGAATGAGCCCGCTAGGCTACCTAAAGGGATTAGGTGTGTGCCACAGCATGCATGCACTAAGGCTAAGACTAGCGTGCCTAGGAGGCCTCCTAGCGTCAGGCTATCGGGTATAAACATAGCGTCTAGGTCTATCCCGCTAGCGACCACTAAACAGCAGAAAAAAGCAGTGTTCATCAACCCCAAGCTGAGAAGATAAGCTTTAAAGTTTAGTACCAAAAAAATAGCGCTGAATACCTCTACGCCAAAATCCTGCCATGACAGCCTAAGATGGCAACACTGGGCCTTCCCTTTTAAGACTATAAAACTTAAGATAGGAATATTATAAAACCAAGGGATGCTTTTTTTGCAATTTGGACAATAAGACCTTGGGCGTACAACCGATAGCCCCCTTGGCCAGCGGTAGATACAAACGTTTAGGAAACTACCCAAACAGGCGCCCCATAAGAACAACACGTACATCATAAGAAGCTTACAATAATGTACTTTTTTTAGGCTTTGCCAATCCTGAACTCCAGGGGAGAAGCGATCTATCGCTGGATAGTAACCATCTTTTTATTAGACCTAGAGGGGGGTGCTGGGCTGTATGCCTTACTGAAGCCTTATGCTTAGAATGATGTGTCAGGAAAGATTTTTCGTTTTTCAGCCAAAATGTGCTCATAGCTAGCATTGACGCTTTCTGTGGATAGCACTTCCCTCTCATACAGCTCTTGAAGGGCTTGAATAGAGCGCTCCACTCCTTGAATGCGAGTATCGTGGTTTCCTATTAAGAAGATATCAACCCCAGCTGCAGCGCCTAAGCGAATGACCTCTTCTTGTTCGTAATTATCAGCGATAGCCTTCATTTCTAGATCATCTGTAATAATAAGGCCCTGGTATCCAAGCTGGTTTCTAAGAAGGTCTGTAAGCGTAGCCCTAGATAAGCTCGCAGGGTGCTCTGGATCGATATGTTTATTGTACACATGAGAGGCCATGACCCAACTGAGCTTACCTTTGTGTATCAGTATGCTGTAGGGCTCTAGTTCGACTGCTTTCCAGGTATCAGTGGCATCTGTAAAGCCATTATGCGTATCGTCTTTAGTACTACCGTGCCCGGGAAAGTGTTTGCAACAAGAGAGGATATGAAGAGATCTTTGTGCTTCTATGTAGGCCTCAGCGTGCGTGGCTACTATGAGGGGATTGTCGCTAAAGGAACGCTTATTTTTTACGATGACGGTATTATCGGGGTTAAGAGCAAGGTCTAGGCACGGAGCAAAATTTAGGTTTATACCTAAAAAAGAAAGGTGTTGAGCGATTTTAGTGGCTTCTTGAGTGGTTGCTGCTGGATCTAATTGACCTAATTCTTGATGAGAGCGAGTATTGCCAAGGCCACAGTCTATGAGCCTAGAGACGAGGCCACCTTCCTGGTCCACCCCTATAAAAAGAGGGATAGACGAGTGCTTTGCATTGAGGTCTTGTATGGCCTTGATGAGGTCTTTTAGAGCCTCAGGATCGTTTGTAATATTACCTGGAAAGAGGGTGTCTCTGTTCTCCTTTTCTTCGGGTGTAATATGATGTGCAGAGTGCACCTTAAAAAGAATGACCCCACCGATCTTATAATCGCGGATATAGACCTCAAGCTGCTCTTTAACCTTTTCAAAAGTGGAACCATAAAAACCGACGATGAACCTTTGGCCAATTTTGGGATCGATACTGACTTTACGGGTGCTAAGACCTGGGCTTTCTACGGAAGGCAGTGGGAGTGAGGGGATGGTAGCTGCTGATGGAAGCGGTGAAGGCGACCCAGCGTGGAGCAAAGGTAGATCAGGATGAGCAGCTTTGGAAGAGAGGGTAGGCTGAGAAAGGGAAGGAGATGACACTTGAAACATAGCTTCAGATTGAGCTAGTGAAGGTAGAGCAGCAAGTGTGTTTTTGTTCGGATTTTTAGTGCAAGCCGAGAGAGAAAGGCTTATCATGCATATAATAACTAAAAGGCGCATAGGTTGTGTATAGTAAGTTTTTGAAAATAAAATATTATCTTAGAGAAGCCAAGAATAGTCTATAAACCTGCCTGAACCAGCTCTGGCTGATAGCGCTGAGATTGCTCCTCGGCATGGTAGGAAGAGCGCACGAGTGGCCCAGATTCTACGACATCAAAGCCTAAGTGCAGGGCGACTGCTTTCCAGTGGGCGAATTCCTCAGGGGTGACCCATCTATCTATAGGCGTATACTGAGCGCTAGGCTGCAGGTATTGGCCGATCGTCAGAATATTGCATCCCACAGAGCGGAGGTCCCTCAATAGCTCCTCGACTTCATCCACTCTTTCCCCTATCCCTAGCATGAAGCCTGATTTTGTCACGAAGCCCTGCTTTTTTGCATAGTCTAAGACCAATAAGGAGCGTTCGTACTGGGCAGTTTTTCGAATGGGTCTTTGCAGGCGTTTAACCGTTTCGAGGTTATGGTTTAAGATATCAGGCTTTGCAGATAGGATGACGTCCAAGTGTTCGGTTTTGCCCTTCAGGTCTGGGATGAGAATTTCAATTGCAGTATGGGGGTTGCGGTAGCGCACAGCCCGTATAGTGGCTGCCCAGGCAGCTGCTCCGCCATCCACAAGGTCGTCCCTGGCAACGGAGGTAATCACCGCGTGCTTTAGGCTCATTTTGAAAATGGCATCGGCAACGCGGGCAGGCTCTCCGATATCCACCGCTTGGGGCCGCCCTGTCTGTATGGCGCAAAACGTACAAGACCGTGTACAGACGTTCCCTAAAATCATCACTGTAGCTGTGCCCCGAGACCAGCATTCCCCCATATTGGGGCACTGGGCACTTTGGCACACGGTGTGCAGCTGATGGGTATCCACCAGCTCTCTTACTGCCTTGTAGCCAGGCCCTGTAGGGAGCTTGGCTCTGAGCCATTTAGGCTTTTGGGTCTTTTCTAGTATTGCATCAGCCATAGGGAGGACCTTTTTCAAAAATTTTCCAAAACTCACCATGGACCATAGGCTCAAGCCTTTCAACCGTAAAATGCGACTGCAGGGCCTCTTCTACAGAAGTGACTCCTCCTTCCTCCCGAGGTATCCCGCAAGGAATAATGCCTTCAAAGGGCGTGAGGTCATTACAGACATTGATCGCAAACCCGTGATAAGCCACCCAATGCCTTACGGCAACACCTAGGGCAGCGATTTTTTTATTCCCTAGCCAGACCCCTGTTTTTCCTGGGCAGAGGCTAGCCGTTAGCCCTAAATTTGCAAGCACAGCTAAGACCACTTGCTCGAGACGTCGCAAGTGAGCGTGTAGGTCCGGGCGTGAGCGTAAGTCTATAATCGCATACGCTACAAGCTGCCCAGGGCCGTGGTAAGTGATATCTCCGCCGCGGTTTGTCTCAGCTAGGGTTATTCCTTTTTCTTTCAGGGTAGATGGAGGCCACAAGAGGTGCTCTTTACTCCTTAGGCGTCTACTGATAGTAAAAACAGGCGGATGTTGGACAAAAATGAGCGTATCATCTACTTTAGTCTGAATCCGCTTGTCTACTAGCTCTAGCTGCCTAGAGAGTGCAGTAGGGTAATCCACTAGGCCCCAGTATAACGTTGAAGGCATATGCGGTAGCCTTAAAGAGCGCTTAAGGTTTGTTTGTACCGTAGGATACCCTCCGCTAGGGCAAGAGCGAGCTTTTCCCTGTGGGCCTGGTTTGCGATATACTGGGCCTCTTCCAAATTGGACAGAAAACCACATTCTACAAGGACCCCTGGACAAGAAAGATCTTTCAGTACAGCAAAGCGGGCTTTCTTAATGCCTCTATCCAGGTTTTTGAGGTCCTTTACTACTTGGGTATGAAGACAATAGGCCAGAAAAGCATTCCAGGCGTTCTGACTATTGCCTGGATAGGTCTGTTGATCTATCGCTTCTAGGATAGCTCTGCCACTAGAGGGCTGATTTTTTCCAGGCAAAATATACGTTTCTATGCCTTTAATATGCTGGGTGACATTTCCTCCCACGGCATTAAAATGAATACTGATAAATACGTCGGCCTTCAGGGCATTTGCTTTTTCAGTACGTTGAGCTAAGGGAATAAAAGTGTCTGAGCGGCGCGTTAGAGAGACCTTGAATCCCTTTTTTTTTAGGATGCGCTCTAGGCGGAGGGCCACGTCTAGGGTCATTTGCTTTTCTTTAAGCTTAAGGGTAGTGTTTTGCGTGCCTTGGTCTTTTCCCCCATGCCCCGGGTCTAAGACGATATGATAGGCTTTAGGCCGGGGATAAAAGTGCTTTGGGGCAAGCATAGCCAAAAGTGTATATTCAAAATCTTGCTTGGTAATCCATAGCCTTTTTTTATAAGACAGAACGGGTGATCCTAAAGAGACCTTGTATGCATTCAGAATGCACTCGTTTCTATTTTCATAAAAAGAGAGGGCACGATCTCGAGTGTATAGGCTAGCGGCTTTGCCGTCTGGCTGGGTACGGTACTTTAGTTGCAGCTTGCGTGCAACTTCATCTAGGCTGACGTAGGCCCTGCCAGCAATACAAGTGTGGGCAGCCTTTAAAACAGGACAGCAGAAGCTTAAAATTAGCCCTAATACCCAAGCGCTGCGTAGAGCAGTCCCTCTTTTAACCCCTAGCATAGGCCCCTCCTACAGCGTGTCAAAAGGGCTAGCAAGGGTATTGGAGGTTTTCTCTGGAAGAGAGGGCTTTGGTGTAGAAGACGATGCAGGAGCCTCTGCCTTAACGACCTTACGCTTTGCGTTGGGGGTAGGGGATAAGATAAAGGAGACATTCCGCCCGGAAGGCTTGGGTATAAAGTGAGGGTCCGGAGGAGAGCCCATTTCTTTTAGAGTGTCTACCACTCTTTTAAAGAGATCTATGGCCAGTCTTGGATTTTCTATTTCTCTTCCGCGGAGGGTGATGGTAAATTTTACCTTGTGTCCATCGAGTAGAAAATCCTCTGCCCGACGGGTTTTGGTTTCATAGTCGTGCTTATCGATATTGGGGCGAAGCTTGACCTCTTTGAGCTTTGAGGTGTTTTTCTTGGCGCTGCTTTGCTTCTTATTTTCCTCATACATATACTTCCCAAAGTCTATGATGCGGCAGACAGGGGGTGCAGCGTTCGGAGCAATCTCAATTAAGTCTAGCCCCCAGCTTTTTGCGAGTGCTAGGGCCTCAGAGGTAGCCATGATGCCTTTTTGCTCTCCCTCGGGCCCAATCACACGAATGGATGGGACGCGTATTCTTTCATTCCTTCGTGGCCCATGATCTCTCCCTCGATTAAAGGAGGAACGACGAGGATAATTAGAGCTGCTAGACCCCGATGAGGGCCTGGGAAAGTTAGGTCTGCTAGGCAAGGACATTGAGGATGAGGACAGAATTGAATCGATAATTTATAAAAATAGTTTTACCGATGAGATAGACTAGATAGAAACCAAAATAATGCGTATTCGATTTGAAGATTCAATCTTTTTTTTAGAGGCATGAGCAAACCCAGAAAAACTTGAAAGCCTAAGGAAAACGAAGCTAGAAGCAGGAGCAAAATAAATGGTGCCTGGAGAGGGGGTCGAACCCACACTCCTTTAAGGGGAAGTGGATTTTGAGTCCACCGCGTCTGCCAATTCCGCCATCCAGGCACTTTTTTAAACCATATTCAGTTCATAAGAAATGGGTTCATAATAGCAAGTTAAAAAAAAGGAATGCATGGATTTCAATAGCTTTCAAAATCGTTGATTGCCTTGGGTGGTCAATTGCTGTACGCTAATTCAATTTAATTGGCTATATAGGATAGGGTCATCCAATAATTGTATCATTTATAATCACTCATCCTCAACGAGATTTCTCTCGCTTTATGCGGATAAGGTAGCTTAGGTAGTGGGGTTTTATCTACTATGAGGGCTCAACGATCGTCTCGCCAGTTATGGACAGCAAAGCTTAGGGATAAGGCCGTGGGTGCTAGCGTCTTAGGGAAAAAGGTCCTCACTGTCACGGATCTTAGGCCTTCGGGTGGGGTGCTTCATGGCAAGAAGCGTGCTGAAAGCTCTAAGAAGGAATTTTTGGCCCCCTTTAAAGGCATTATCCTAGGGGTGGACCCAAGCCTACGGCGGACGGGCCTAGCGGTGATAGACTATCAAGGCCCGGGAGCAGTGCGCTTGGCCCATGCGATGGCCCTTCCTTTTAAGAGCAGTATACCCTTTGCTACTTGCTTGGCTGAGATTGCTAAAGCTCTAGCTGAGCTCTTAAAGACTTATCCTATTCAGCATTTGGCCCTAGAGCAGACGATATTTGTCCAAAACCATAACACAGCCCAGATTATGGGGGCTGTACGGGGGGCCATTATCGCCACTGCGGCCTTGCAGGGCCTACCGGTTTTTGAGTACCCTCCCTTGAGGATCAAACAGGCGCTCACCGGCTTTGGTAGAGCCAGTAAAGAGCAGGTAGCGAAAACGGTTGCACAGATTCTGAAAATCCCTTTTAATTTTAGCCTAGATGAAGGTGATGCGGCAGCTGCTGCCCTTTGCCATGCTTTTACCCATAAATCATAAGCCTTACCCTCTCTTATGCAGAAGCGTTGTTTAGTCTTAGTACCCCCAGGATTTGAAGAGATAGAAGTGGTGACTCCGGTGGACGTCCTACGCCGGGGAAACATCAAGGTGATTTTAGCAGCTGTAGGGGCACAAACCCTCCTACTAAAAGGTAAGCATCAGCTAGAATTGAAGGTGGATTGCTTTCTTGAAGAAGTGCTGGAGCCGTCCTTTGATGGCCTAGTTTTGCCTGGGGGGCCCGGAATGCAGATGCTCTTAGAGAGCCAAGCCGTATTGTCTTTAGTGAAAGCATTTGATGAACAAGAAAAGACCCTAGGTGCCATTTGTGGGGCTCCCTTAGTCCTTTATAGGGGAGGGCTTTTAGAGGGAAGAAAGTATACCGCACACTTTAGTGTAGCCCATACCCTAAAGCATATTCATCTGGGCAGTCCTGTGATTGTAGATAAAAACCTCATAACCGCCAATGGCCCAGGAGCGGCTCTACCGTTTGGCTTAGAACTCTTAAAGGCCCTCAGCTCGGAAGAAGTGGCCCAGGAAGTCGCTAAGAGCATGTGCTACATGGCTTTCTAGTTATA
>JACCDN010528162.1_pt1 | contig 18141 bp, 18 predicted proteins | sample 7441691 | NCBI WGS metagenome assembly JACCDN01 (sample SAMN15323439, study PRJNA562643) | freshwater metagenome | isolation source: river surface water | place: USA:Blue River Watershed | collected 2017-08-16
ACGCGGTTTGCGTGGGCGAGAAGCTCTGAACGATGCTCTGTGTAGAAAGCACCGAGCTCTGCGACGGTCCACACGCGGGGACCTGCAGATGCTGCAGACTTCTTAAATGCCACTTTTTGGATCCTTTTTCAACCGGTTGGTCTTACAGATAACACCCGTCGGTGCCTCTATACCCTTCTACGAATCCAACCCTATATTGTCGCGGGGAAGGGACAAAACGGACAATATGGACTATAAGCCCATTAAATTGGCTTGTCTATCAAAGTCCGGAACTTGTTGCCTTACTTCATTAAAGCTGCCTCGAGCAACTACCTGGCCTTGATTCAAGTAGATCACAAAATCCGCATTTCGAACGGTAGATAAACGATGTGCAATAACAATCAATGTCACATCACCGCGAAGTGATTCGAGGGCGTTTGTAATGTCATTTTCGGTGGCGCTGTCTAGGGCGCTAGTAGCTTCATCAAGAATAATTAGCTTCGGATTCGTATAGAACGCTCTCGCAAGTCCGAGTCTTTGTTTTTGACCGCCACTTAATTGATAACCCGATTGGCCGATCTGCGTGTCTAGCCCTTCAGGAAGCTGACTTACCAATTCGACGAGGTTGCTCTTCTCTAGAGAGGTTTGTAATGCTTCATTTCTCGAGAAAGGAAAATGAGTTCCGAGCTCAATGTTTTCGCGAAAAGTTCCACCGATAAGTTTTACTTCTTGGGGAACGTAAGCAATTCCACCAGTCCACTCGATTATGGCCGACAAGGGCGTCCGACCTGAAATGAGAACTTCCCCGTGTGATGGCTCAAGTAAACCAAGAACAAGATTAATTAGCGTTGTTTTCCCGCTACCCGATGGACCAACAATGGCCACCGTTGATCCTGATGGGATATTCAAATTAATATTCTTTAAGAAATCTTCGGATTCATCGAATCCAAAGGAAAGATTCTTAATATCGATTGACGGATCAAATCCTGAATGACTTAGGTTCGGTTCCGCTTCGGATTCAGACCCACGGTCAAAGCTTTCAAAAACTTTAATCGTCTCGAGCGTCGCATCAAGACTTGCAGCACGACTCTCGATATTCATAGCACTTTGTTGTAGTCGCATTAGCGCTGGCGCAATTCGGCCGCCAGCAATTATGAAAAGCCCCAAGCCCGCCAAAGCAACCGTTGCAGTTTGAGTTATAAACTGTATTCCGGCAATAACTACAGATCCAACAATTACTGATATTTCCAAAACATATTTGCTTATATTCGGTAAGAAAGTTTGCTCTGCCTGGGCCATTGCAGAGCTATATCGGACATTAGAAATTGCCCGTGCATAATCAAGACGTCTATTTCTCACATACAATTCTCGATACAGATCAAGGGCTTCTGAAATCAAGCGACCGGAGTTGACTTCGCTTTCGAGAATAACTTGGCCGGTATTAACCGCATGTTTTCTAATCATCAAATGGAGAATTAACGCGACAATTCCGAAGAATACTAGCGATGTGATTGCAATTGTTGGACTCAAGACAGCGAGGCCAATTCCTAGAACTATAAGTAATGAGGTGTCTGCAATTACCGTTGCAGCAACTCCTAGAATTCCCAGAACGACTCCATTTACACCTGGTCCGAGAACATAGTGAAGTTCATGGGCTCCACGTGCATAAACTCGAGATAACGGTTGGCTTAGAACATTAATAACTAGCTCGCGAGTAATGCCCGAACTTCTATGTGCCAAAAATCGCAAAGTTCGTTTAGTGATCGCGATGGAAAAAACTGTCTTGATTACTAGTAGAAGTACTGTTCCAAGCGCAAGTAACATTACTTGAAATTGGAAGGAAAAACCGTCTAGCTTCAAGAATTCTAAAACTGACCTAGTTCTATCTCCTGGAGCCTGGGACTGAACACCTCTTACAGATAACGCGCCAATTACTCCTACGAGGGCTACGCTAATTAAGTCCAACACGCTCAACAGAACTTGAAGTAAAGATACAAAAACATATTTTTTCTTTGTTGGAGAATCAAGCAAATTCAATGATTTCTTGATGATGACAACCAAATTAGGAGTTTTAAAGATTTTCAATTTGATTCACCTTCTTGATTCTCGGTCGTTTGCCAAACACTGAATGATCTATTCCATTCAGGTGGAATTAGTTTCTCTGGATCATTTCGTCCTTTAAACCACTTGCTTGGTGCGTAGATTTCCGTGCCTTCTCCAGATAAATACGAAGCCCACCACGAAAAAGTTGAGTTGCTCATAACGATGGTATTGCATTTGCTGATTAAAAGCATGGACTCACTTGGTGAGCTTTCGATTGGCGGTTCAATAATCGTTGCGTCGCGAAGAATTGTGCCGTCTATTTCCTTACTCACAAGCTGAGGGGAATCGGTAAATATCCATATTGGACGTACTGAGCTCTTTCGTAGATTGTTTACTAGGCCTGCGTAATATTGAATATCTAAAACACCGAAATCATCTTTTAGTTTTACGTAGTCTCCACGTCGCATATGAATCGCGATTGGCTGGACTTTTTCTATCTCTATTACCCTCCTGAAATACCAATCCGATCCTGACCTCAGGACTAGTAGTTCACGCAATTCTGGCTTAATTGAATCCGCATAGATGTAGGTTTGAAAGTAGCCTTTGATATACCTAGGGTGGGTCAATTCTTCAAAATCTGTCTCAAATCCTAGTTCGGTGGCGGTATAGATTTCATTTATAGAATCTCTGATTTTTTTGTACGTTGGTAGCTCTCTCGCGATTTTATTGCTTACTCGATTGAGGAAACCTGGCTTTAGTGAAATCTTTTTTGAATCAAGAAAATAGTCCTCGGGTATTTGGAAATCTCTTATGGATTTCCCATGATTGGTGCCGCCAATACCGATCTGTGACAAGTTGAGTCTTAATGTGGTTGAAGTTTTTCGAGCCAGGTAAAGACCGGCGGCTAAACCAAAGAGTTGGTTGCCCAGGCCACCGAGAATTTCGACTTCTACCGATTTTCTTTTCATTTCTGAATATTGCCTTTATCAACCGCTCTAATTAGTTCTGTTAATCCTTCTAGCTGAGGGTAGGTTGGATCAAAACAAAATGCGGGAGAAAGCAGTGAGGGCTGATTATCGGCGAACCATTTATTTAGAATGCTTTCGTCGTGCCATCGAGGCATAATCCCCTTATTTGTTGATGCTTGCTCCATTTGTGACAACTGATTCACCATCGCTACGAATGGATCGCGCAATCCAATCCAAGTCCCGCCACAGACATAATTGGTTCGCGAGTGCCTCGGAACAAATACAAGGGAATCGCTATTCCTATCCCAGCTTCCAATGCCTCCTTCAATGAACATCATTCTAAAATCTGCCCAAAATTTCCTTGGATTCTTGCAATAAAACTGCACTTTGGACCATGATTTTGGGCGGTAATAACCCGGATGACTTACCAACCCAATTCCTTTGGTCAAGTCATCTGGGATATCTTGGGTAAACCATTTCGCCACTTTCATATCCGCGTCAAGATGCATTAAAAGTTCTTCACGGATGAGAGGCAACTGCTTTTCAAATATTCTGTACCTGTACAGAGTAGCTTCTGGCCACTTATAGCTTTCTATCTTAATTGCCTCGACAGTGATATTTTGCAAAGTATCTGCATGAAACTTGGCACGTTCTACCTGGTCAGTGAACACATACATTTTGACTTTGATACCTTCTGAGGGGCAACAGGTATCAAGAGATGTGGCAAGCTCTTCCCAATAATCAATATATTTATTGGTTGCCACACTTAAAACACCAAGTGACTTAATTTCCATATTGTTTGGCAATCTGCTTCAAAACCAGTTTCTTGTACTTCCTCAATTTTCGTGAGTGAACCTGTCTATCGGTTGAAGACCACATTAAAAAGTCGGCAAATGCATGGATTCTGGGATCCACCGCATCTCCACTTCGGATGCTCACTTCGGATATTCTATAATTCGTTAGTGGCTGAGGCAGAATGTGAAGTTCCGTTTCGGTGGCAATGCGCAGCCAGGTTGCATAGTCTTCCACGGCACGAACTCTCAAATCAGTTGCGTACTTATCGACTGGTTTTATCAACTCACTCTTAACTAAAACAGACGAATTAACCACCCAATTAGTTTTCACCAAGTCACGGAATTTGATTATTTGAGGGATTTCACTGAGCAACAAGACATCAGGAAATTTATCTCTCTTAGCAGTGGCGTTCGTACCTACAAAATTTGCATCATTCTTGGTGGCATAATCTAATTGTATTTCTAATTTGGTCTCTTCCCATGAATCATCAGCGTCCAAAAATGCGATCCAATCAGAGCTTGAAGCCTCAATACCAATTGATCGAGCAATTCCGGGGAGCGAGGTGTGAGGTGCAAGAATCAAGAGAACTTGCGGATCTGATGTAAAGTTCTCTTGAAGCCACAATTGCGTCTTTGCATCACTGCCGTCATCAACAATAATAATTTTCTCCGGTGCGTGAGTTTGTTTCTTGCAACTAGACACAGCTTCTGCCAATCGCACCGTTTCATTAAAAGTTGGGATGATCACATCAACACTATTTATCATTGGAAAACACCTCTGGGATGAACTGCCAGATTAGGAATCTGATTACAACCAAGGGATTTGCAAATGTGGCAAGAATCATCCGGCTTATTCTGGATATCCCCGAGCTGTTGATAGCTTCATTGATTAAAAATGCAGATAGCATTCCGGGCTTATCCCTCAATCTTGTAAAGTTGCTCTCTCGAACATTTGCATCCAGCTGAAGTTGAATTTCTTTATTCTTGCTTGAGGTTTGGTTTTGGTGAATACGGTAATTGGTGAAGGCCTGATTTATGTTGACGATGCGGCCAATTCTGGAGAGCCTTATCCATAGATCGTAGTCTTCGGAACCGTTGAATTCTGGTCTATAGCCGCCAGCATCAATCACCGCATTTTTTCTAAACATAACACTAGGGTGGGCAACAACGTTTCGGATTCTTAATGATGATTCTATTTCAAAGTGTCTGGTTGGGTAATGCGTATATCGAACTGTGTTCGCATTGACGTCCATGATTCTCAATTGCGAACCAACGCAGACAACACGTTCGTCTAGTAAAATGGACTCTTGTCTCTCTATCCTTTCATGATGCATGACATCATCGCAGTCAAGACGAGCAATAAAAGGCGTATGTGTTTGCAATAGTCCATAATTTAGTGCGGCCGAAATGCCCGGAGAAGTTGAATGAATACTTCGTACTCTTTTGTCCTCAGATTGATATTTCTCAACAATTTTGACTGCCTGCTGCCCTGGGCGGTCGAAAACTATCAGGAGCTCGAGTTCTTTTTTTGTTTGAGTTAAAACACTATCAATCGCTTGGTTTAAATAAGGCGCCTCGCCGTGAACCGGCATCAAGACAGTTGTGTTGAGAAGCTTCATACTATTTTTCTAAAGTATTCAATTGTCTTGACTAATCCCGCCTCAAGTTCAATACTTGGGTTCCAATTCAACAAGCTTTTCGCCTTCGAAATATCAGGCTTTCTTTGTTGAGGGTCATCGCTTGGAAGATCCAGAAATGCTAGCTCGGACTTGGAATTGGTAATCCTTATAACTTCATCCGCGAGTTCCTTCATCGTGAAAGTCGTAGGGTTTCCGATGTTGATTGGTTGGTGGATTTCTGATGAATCTGAAAATGCTAACTTCATTATTCCGTCAATTAAATCGTCGACAAAACAGAAACTTCTGGTTTGGCTTCCATCACCATAGATCGTCAATGGTTCATTCCTAAGGGCTTGAACAATGAAATTACTTACAACCCGACCATCATTTACTGCCATGCGCGGTCCATATGTATTAAAGATTCTGGCTACTCGAATATCCACTGAATGTTGTCTGTGGTAATCAAAGAATAGTGTTTCTGCAGCTCTTTTACCTTCGTCATAACATGAACGAATACCGATTGGATTTACTTTTCCCCAATACTCTTCTACTTGAGGCGATATCTCTGGATCGCCATAAATCTCCGAAGTTGACGCTTGTACAATTCTTGCTCCGGTGCGCTTCGCGAGCCCCAGCATATTAATAGCGCCATGAACATTGGTCTTTAAAGTCTGGACGGGATCTTTCTGATACTGAACAGGAGATGCTGGACATGCAAAGTTCAGTATCAAATCAACTTCAACATACAAGGGAATTGTCACGTCGTGGCGAATTACTTCAATGTTTGGATTTAATCTATCCAAATTGGCTGGATTTCCAGTCGAAAAGTTATCCACAACAATAACGTGATTCTCGGGGGCGAGCTTTTCAACAAGATGAGAGCCTAGAAAACCCGCACCACCGGTAACTAGTACGCGCAATTGAGACTCCAAACATCGGTTGAACTTGACTTCATCTTCTAGGGCTATCGTACGCTAATGAAAGTTTTAAAGTCTGCAAGTGGACTGATCATTCTTGCGATGACAACCCTATTTATTTCGAATTATTGGGTTCGCCCCTTGGCTGACGATTATTGTCTTGGAGCAAATGTGCACACTTTTGGGACTTTGGGTGCAATAAGTAATTATTTTCAAACTTGGTCTGGCGATGCTGCTTTGATCATTGCTTTAGTTTACTTGGTAGGGATGCCTTTAACTCTAATAGGAACAACTGGCTATGCCTTTTTACCCTTCGTGTTAGCGTTTTTCGCGATTACATCTTTAATAATGTTTTTATTGAAGGGCATCGTATTGAATCGAATCAAATCGATTCTTGCAGCGATTCTTCTGTTCGTTCTCTTTATTGTTGCGATGCAATACTCTGCAGTTCTCGACAAGGGGTATTTCGCGAGTAACTTTGTCACCCCCAGTTATTTCAATCTTGCAATCAATAGCTGGTCGACAATCATCGTTCAGTATCTTTTCCTTCCTACAATTTGTTATCTATTATTTACTTATTTCATTCAGGAAACTAAATCTAGATTTCTTATTTCCTTTTTCGTGGCCCTGATCATCGGGACCTCGGGATATTCGCTTTCTGCGACATTTTTTGTGCTTTTCTTCCTGAGAAGTAAATTCAAGCGAGAGAATTTTGCATTTCCAATTTTTTTAAGTGCAGTTTCGGCCGCGTCGTATTTTTCTAAAGGTGCGCGTGCGAGAAACCAAACAATCATGGGCGAGCAGAATGATTTGCTTAATTTGAGTCATCTATTAGATTTTTCGGGCAGGCAACTACTTAGATTCCTAGGCCTATATTTAAATTCTGGAATTCTTGTGACAGTTATGTCGGCGATAAGTCTTGCTTTGATTCTCAAAATAAGCTCAGACCACTCGGCGTTGCTTTTAGATAAGTTTATTTGTCTTTCTTATTTTGTCGTTGTTGCATTTAGTGTAAATGCACTTGCTGAATTCTTTACGTATAACGCTTTCTGGCATCTAGTTTTTATTAAACTAATAGTATTCCTGCAAGTTGTGCTTGGATCTCTTTATTTAGTTTCAAGATGGCAAAAATTACTGAAGAAACCATTGTTTTCTGTGATTGTTCTCGCACTTCTTGTGTGCTCTGGTGTTGCAATTAATTTGAATGAGAAAATCAGGAACTCAAGTTCATGGCAGAAAGAAGTTTCTATAGACTCTGGAATTGCTGAGAGGGATTCGGATTGGGTCAAGGAGTGTTGGGACATCTTGCAGAGCTAAGAACAAATTTTACGTAGATAGTCCGTGTAGCTGTTTTTAGGATATCTGGCGATAGTCTTCTCAAGGTCGATTCTTGATATCCAACCTTGAATCAATGCAACCTCTTCTAGGCAAGCGACCTTCTGTCCTTGGCGCTCCTCTATTAATTTGACATAGGAAGCCGCATCGTGGATTCCGTTTGGGCTTCCAGTATCTAGCCAAGCTACGCCGCGTTGTAAGACTGAAACATCTAGCTTGCCTTCTATGAGATACATCTCGTTGACACTGGTGATTTCATATTCACCTCGAGCGCTTTTTCCTACCTTTTTTATTTTATCAATCAAATTTTCATCATAGAAATATAATCCGGGAATGGCATAATCGGATTTCGGTTTTGATGGTTTTTCTTCTATTGAAATTGCTTTCATTTCTTCGTCAAACTCAACTACGCCGTACTCGTCAGGGTTTGCTACTTTATAAGCAAAGATTTTTGCTCCGGAGATTTCCAAGTTTTCGGAGAGTTGACGGCCAAGGCCCGCTCCGTGAAAGACGTTGTCACCAAGAATTACACAACTTTTTTCATCTTCTATTTGATTGCTTGCGGCTAAAACTGCACCCGCAATACCATTAGGTTGCTCCTGAACAACATAATTGAGTGATATCCCTATTTGACTTCCGTCACCTAGCAGTAATTGATAGTTTTCTTGATCTCTAGGTGTTGAAACTAAACAAATATCTCTAATGCCTGCGGCCATAAGTGTTGCAAGGGGGTAGTAGATTAAAGGTTTGTCATATATGGGCAGTAAATGCTTAGAAATCGTTGAAGTTAGCGGCCAAAGCCGGCTACCAGTACCGCCAGCTACCAAAACTCCCTGCATTTTCCGACAATAACAGTATTGGACATATAAAGTAAACCGCTGGGGGTATCTATGAGTTTGATTGTTACGGGAGGCGCGGGCTTTATTGGCGCTCACTTTGCACGAATTGCCATGGCCACTGGTCTCCTTGAACAATATGGCAATTCACTGAAGATAGTCGATAACCTTTCGTATGCCTCTGACCTTAAACGTCTTGATGCGATTATCGATAGTCCACAAGTAGCATTTATCAAGGCTGACATTGCGGACTATGACTCAATGTTGTCAACTATTGATTCGGGCGATGTGATTGTAAATTTTGCAGCCGAATCACATGTCGATAACTCCATTCGGGAGTCTTTCGCGTTTATTCATTCAAATGTCGTAGGTGTCGATAATTTACTTACTGTTGCCCGTCAAAAGAACGTCAAGAAATTCATACAAGTTTCGACGGATGAAGTTTACGGATCGATAAAAGAAGGAAAATTCTCTGAAAATTCAAATTTGCACCCTTCATCTCCATATAGCGCATCTAAGGCGGCCGCTGATTTACTTTGCATTGCGGCACACAAGACTTTCGGTCTAGACGTTTGCATCACACGTGCTGCGAATAATTATGGCGAAATGCAGTTTCCCGAAAAAATAATTCCATTATTTATCAAGTTACTACTAAATGACGAACCGGTCACCCTTTATGGTGACGGATTGAATCAAAGAGAATGGCTACATGTCGATGATCATTGTGATGGAGTTATAAAAGTGCTTCAAGGTGGTACCCCGGGCTCAATTTACAACATAGGTAGTGGAATATCGCTGTCAAACCTAGAGCTTACCCATTTGCTTTTATCAACACTTGATAAGCCTTCTAGTTTGGTGCAATTCGTAAGTGATCGTCTGGGTCATGACTTGAGGTACGCAGTGAATTATGATCGAATTCAAAGAGAACTGAAATACAATCCAGTACGTGATATTCGAAAAGATATTTCGGGCCTCGTTAATTCCTACAAATTGACATATCTGAAATGATTCACTCGATCCCATTAAATCGCTTGACTGGTAATCGCTATGCCCATAATCCACAACTGCTTGAACGAATCAGCAAAGTCATTGATTCTGGTTCCTGGATAAATGGTCCGGAGCAGAAGAAATTTGAGACAAGTCTTGCTGGTTTCCTAGGTGTTGCCGATGTAAAAGGTGTTGCCAATGGAAGTGACGCGCTAGAAATTTCTATGCGTTCGCTAGGAATTAATTCTGACAGCGTCGTTGGGATGGCTGCGAACGCTGGCGGATATGCGCTCATTGCTGCACGCAATATTGGATGCAGGGTTGCATTTATTGATATTCGCCTAGATAACGGACTCATAGACATCGAAGACTTGAAATTAGTATCTAGCGATTATCAGCTAGATGTCGTGGTGGTTACCTACCTTTTTGGTAATACTGAAGGCTCAAATGAGGTTATTGATTTTCTTAATAGCATTAATATTCCTGTTCTTGAGGATTGCGCCCAAGCACTGGGGTCTAAAATAGGCGATTCTTTAGCTGGTAGCTTAGGAACTATCGCATCGTTTAGTTTTTATCCTACTAAAAATCTTGGTGCCATTGGAGACGCTGGTGCCATCGCAACTAAAGACCCCATCCTCGCGAGTAGAGTGGCAGAAATCAGCCAATATGGGTGGACCTCTCGATATAGAATCGAAAACACCTCCGGGATGAACTCGCGTCTGGACGAAATTCAAGCCGCGATTTTGAATTTTGGACTTCCTTTTCTCGAGGAAGATGCCGCAACGCGGAGGAATATTCTTAATTTCTACAAGTCATCCCATAATTATTCCAATTTTGAATTTGTTACGGAATCTCATGTCGACTCAACTGCCCATCTTGCGGTAGTTCGCCTGACTGGTCTATCGAGAAGTAAGGCGATAGACATTTTGTACAGATTTGGAATCGAAACTGGTGTCCACTATCCAGTGCTTGATTGTGATCAGAAGGCTGGACAAAAGTCAGTTGGTGGTCAGCAGCTTCGAAATTCAAGAGTGTGGGTTGAAAACATATTGACAGTTCCTTGCTTCGCCAGTTTGAGTGAGTCTGAAACTCACCAAGTTGCTGCGGCTCTGAGAGAGATAGGTTAAGAATGAAGCCAGGCTATTCAATAGTGATCCCGATTTATAGAAATTCGGAAGGTATTGGTAACTTAGTACAGAGGATTCATGAAATGGAATCTCAATTTAGTCTTCGCAATATATCCTCAGAGTTCATTTTGGTCGTCGATGGCTGTCCAGAACAGTCTTTTCAAAAACTTTCGGCCGCAGTATGGGATCAGAGAATAAGAAAGAAAATTTTTCTTCTGGACAGAAATGTTGGTTCTGCCCAGGCGATTCGGTTTGGCTTACGAAATTGTAACGAGGAATATTCTGCGATTATGTCTGCGGATTTACAAGAACCTTTGACGCTCTACATGGATATCTATGAGGAACTTTCAAAGAATGAATTCAGTTTGGTTCTAGGGGAAAGAGCGAGCAGGAATGACGGTACTCTAACTTCTTTTTTTTCAAAAACTTATTGGGCAATTTGGTCCAAAGCTTTAAAGATAAATATGCCGCGTGGTGGCGTGGATGTGTTTGGAGTTAATTCCCGCTTACGATCTGTAATCAACAGCATTCGCGATTCTAATACAGCACTTGTTGCCATGCTATTTGATATTGGTGCTGAATTTAAAGCTTTGCCTTATGTCCGTCAGGCGCGCATTCATGGTAAATCAGCATGGACATTCAAGAAGAAGCTACTTTTGTTGTCAGATTCCATTTATGGCTACACAGATATTCCACTACGTTTGCTCAATGCCCTTGGGATATTTGGGATCATTTTCTCAGTTTCCTTAGGTGTCAGCACACTTCTAGGAAGACTCTTTTGGGGAGTTGCAACTCCTGGATACACAACGATAGTAATTTCCATCTCATTATCAACTTCGTTTCTACTGATAGCTCTTGGAATATTAGGCAATTATGTTTGGCGGATTTATTTGAATTCCTCAACCAGACCATTGTATTTTGAATCTCAGTACTCCGATGGGAAAGATTAATGTTAACTAGAATTAGCCACGAAACATTTAGTGATGGGCGAGGGCTCCTATCGGTCTTCAATCTATCAACTGAATTTGCAGGTTTTCAGAGAGTTTTCTTAACTTCAAACGGAAAAGTCGGCATTGCCCGTGGCGGACATGCGCATCGAGAGCAGAAACAAATTTTTTTCGCTATTCAAGGTTCATTTGAAATTACATTCAATTCAAGAGGCGAATCAGGGACTATAGTATTGGATCCAAAAAGTGATGGAATTTTGATGCCGAGTTTGTATTGGTCAACCCAAACTCCTATAAGTGAGAATGCTGTTCTCTTGGTATTTGCTTCTGGGCTGTATGATGAAAGAGAATATATACGAGATTTAAACGAGTTTAACAAGGTGCTGAATGACTAAAAATACTATTGAGTCGACCGCAATAATAATTGGAGATGTAAGTTTCGGTAAAGGTAACTACATTGGTCATCATTCAATACTGATTGGTCCACTTGTGATAGGCGATAACAATCACATTTCTAACTCAGTGACCATAGGGACAATTGGTGAGGACGATATATATTCTCCCGAAGAACACGACCCAAACAGAGTTCGTGAAAATATGATAAAGATTGGTGATAGAAACATTTTTCGTGAATATATGACTGTTCATCGAGGACTAGTTTCGTCAACCTCCATAGGAGATGACAATTACTTTATGTCCAGATCTCACATCAGTCACGACAGTGTGGTGGAGAATCATGTGAAAATTGCTGACAACGTTACTATGGGAGGCTTTACAACGCTGCAGGACGGGAGTTATCTTGGCCTTGGAGCAGTATTGCATCAATTTTCAGTAATAGGTTCCGGATGTATGTTGGGAATGAATTCGACTGTTACAAAGCCAATACGACCAGGTAGTGTGGCTGTAGGTCAGCCAGCACGTGTCATTAAGTCTAATGAAGTAGGTCTTGGAAAACTCGGGATTAGTGATGTCAGCTGGTGGAACCTAGATATTTCAAGTTATCCAGATAAGTACATACAACTTCTCACAAAATTCCAACTTGAATGTGAACGTCGGGAACAGCAGAAGAATGTTATTCGCGAATGGCGTAGTTCGTTTCTTCAAAAGAAAACACTAAATTTTTGAGATAGCGTGACTACTTCCTTGTAGGTTTGTTCCTCTTCAAACATGTTGTTAGCAATTTTCTTAATTGCTGCATAAAACTCCTCGCCCGCGTCTTCAATTTCCCGTCGTTCTTTCGAAAGGGCTCTTGTGCTCAAAGCTATATGTATGAGGTTTCCTTGGATATTCTGGAAACAGATTCCATCGTGGTTCGAAATCACCCCATAAGAAGTGATGGGTAAATTCATCTTAAGCCCCATACCATTTTCTTCCATCCAGTGATTGGCTGATACACCGTTATCACCTGTTGGGGGCATTGAAGGGTATTGTGAATTCAAGTATCTGGATTTAATTAGACTCTTTGAAAGGTCAATAACTTGAGTATTCTTTGTCATTCCAGAGAGTTTTCGAATCGACCTTCCCAGTTGATCCCTGAGTTTTCGATTCTCTACTTGACGTGAGAACTTCACTGATCTTGCTACCGCAAGAGCGTCCATGGTTCGCATAACTCTGAAAAGATTATTTGTTATGGTACTCACGCCAGGCAATGAAACATCGTAAGGGTAGAAATCGCTGAAGTGCCTCAGCGCTCCGAAGTTGTGGTAGCTGCGTCCTAAACCAGTATCTAGTCCGCATGAAACTATCGTCCTATTTGAAAGTGCTGCAAGGGCCTCTGTGTAGGTATCCTTAGAGATATGCACTGTATCTGCATCAAGCATGCAGACATATTTTGTATTTATATATTCCAATCCGAGGTCGAGTAGCATTCCAACGTCGGCTACAGTTGATTTGTTGGGCCGGTGTATTTGCACTAAATCAAAATAATATTTCTTTTGTAATTCTTCTATTCCTGCGTAAGTATCAGGACTGCTCAAATCATCGATTACCAATATGGTTGGCATGTTGTCCTTGTAGTGTTTTGAGATGGACCACAAACACATTCTCAGAAAGCCAAGACTTTCCCAGTGAGGAATCATTATCGTTAATTGTGACATTCTATTCTTCGAAGGTTCTTGGTCTAACACGATCCCAAGGACTGGATTGTCGTATTCATGACTTAAAGCTACATATTCGTCATCTTTATTAATCAATGGATAATTAAGATTGAATTGGTCGCATAGTTGACGCCAGAGAAGTTTTTTTCCTACTACTAGGTTGTGTGGAATATAAATAATTTTTCTCGTGAGAGTTTGAGAGGATTCTATTTCGAGTATTTGACTTAGTTCGTTCATATTCCTAATTAATTTAGATGGTTCCGTGCAACCCCATAATTTTTCAAAACCTTTTATCCATTCCCCTTTGCTGGAACTCCACGCAGGCAAGTCAAAATCGCTTTTCTTGCTCCAAGCATAGTTTCGTATTTCATAACTCATTTTCTTATGCTTTCCAGAATTCCATCCACAATTCTTTTAGCCGAATACCCATCTCCGAAAGGGTTAAGGTCAGAGGAAGAATCGGTGGTCTGGCTATATGAAAGCACTTCTCGTAAATCGTCCCTCAATCGACTGCCGTCCGGTGAAGTTAGTCGATATTGCTTGCCATTCAGAGCTTCCATTCTTTCACTGTTTTCTCTCATAACTAATAGTGGTATTTGAAGTGATCGAGCCTCTTCCTGCAAGCCCCCTGAATCTGTAATCACTACTGATGATTTGCTCATGAGGTCAATGAAATCCAAGTACGGAAGTGGTTTCTCAATCTTTAAATTAGGTCCCGTGAAACCAACTTTATCCAACATTTTTCTAACATTTGGGTTTGGGTGCTCTATAAATATGATATCGAAAGATGTGTCGGATGCGAGTTGTTTGATCTGTTTAAGCGCATCCTCCAATGTAGTTTCAAATGCTTCTCTCCGGTGTAGCGTCACAAGTATACGTTTCGGGTCATGAACTATGTTCGATTCTTGTGCAGCCCTTATTCTGAGCATGTCAACTATCGTGTTACCCGACACAGCCCCAGTTTGATCTTTTTCCAGATTGCGTGCTGAATTTTCTGTTGGGAACCACAATAAGGTGCTGATTGAATCAATTAATCTCCTGAAGCCCTCTTCGGGGAATGGTGAGTAGAGATTATGAGATCGTAGACCAGCTTCAACGTGGCCAACAGGTATCTTCTTGAAGTAGCCCGCTAGCGCTCCAGCAAGAGCGGACGAAGTATCGCCTTGTACCACAATAAAATTAGGTTTGTAGGATTCAAACTCGTCATTAAGTTTTTCAAGAGTTAGCGATAAAAATTCTTCAGGGCTCTGATTATCCTGCATCAAATTCAAATCTATATCTGGCGTAATTTCCAAACTATTAAGTGTTTGTTTTACTAGGTCTCTTTGTTGCCCTGTTGAGAAAAGTAAGTAGTCAATCCCGCGAGTTCGTAATTCAATAATTATCGGATAGATCTTTAGAACTTCAGGTCTAGTCCCTGCAACGAGCGCAATCCTCAATTTCTTCATTCCGTACTCAGTTTCCTATTTTTATTCAATACGGAGTCCCAAATCATGCCCTAACTATACTGATTTTTGACTCGCTTATTGGAATATGTTCTGTCACAAATAATCTTAAATCAATTGCAAGCCTGTTATTGTAAATCCATGATTCACAAGGCGATGAGACTCAAGGAAAATTTTCGTTTTTGGAAAATTGAGGTTCTAGCGATTCCGACCGTATTCAAGTGGTTCAGAGCTAAATTTAGGGGTCCTGCACCTCATTTTGTGAAGATGAACTTCTTAAGTCTTGCGAAAGGTGTTGACCTTTGGATTGAAACAGGAACATATTTAGGACAAACGACCAGAAGGCTCTCAATGATGGGTGGAAGAGTCATTTCAATTGAACCTAGTCTTGAGTTCTCAAACAATGCAAGGGTTCGTCTCTCCACATTCAGCAACATTGAGATTATTAACGCACTATCGGAAGATGTATTGGAGGAGACCTTATCGTCTGTAGAGTCTTCAAAAGAAGATCGCATAGCATTTTGGTTGGATGGTCATTATTCTCAAGGAAACACTTTTCAAGGTCCCGTGGAAACACCTATTGAATCTGAATTGGAAATAATTTCCTCCTACCTCACAAAGTTCGTGGGGGTTTGGGTATTTGTAGACGATTTCCGCTGCTTTGTTAACGCTGAAAAAGATTATCCAGCACCCTCTATCCTTGTCGATTGGGCAAAAAGAAATAACCTCAATTGGACCGTTGAAAATGATATATTTCTTGCAACCAACTCACCAATCTAAATGCAGGATCTAGGCATGTCTTACTCCGTCGCAATTCCTTCACGTGGTGTCAATGCTTCCTTAATTCGTGTTCTGAAGGAAGCTCAGCTTCTTGTTGGAGTCGATGAAATTCTAGTAGGAATTAATCCCGATGGATGGAGTGCATGCTCACTTCTGGAACCTTTTCTTGTTGATTCAAGAATTAGAATATTTCACCATGAGAAGGATCTTGGTCTCTATGGTAATTTTCGATTCTTGCTTATGCAGTCAAAAAGTGAATTCTTCTCTTGGTTGTGCACGGATGATCGAGCCTCGGAGTCCACACTCGATCTTCTATCGGAAATTGAGAAGGACTTTCTCAACTTAGTAATTCCAACCTGGAAATGGGCAGAGTACAATCCGGATACTCTTTCGCATTCTCTAGATGACGCTAAACCCGGCAATTATCCAAGTATTTCTAGTCCAGATTCAACTTTGAAGTCCATCATTTACTGCGAACCGAGTTGGATTTTTGGAATTTGGCGAACAAGTTACCTATCATCAATTTTTCCAAAAGGTGATTTTGATTGGTTAGATACGTATCTACTACAGAAGGTTATTTTGACTAGGAAAGTTGCACACATAAATGTTCAAGATCCAATGATTATTGGAACATGGCATTGGAAGAACAAAATAGCAAGCAGCGTCAATGGACATAGCCATAATCCATATCCCGCAATTTTCAGGCAAATTCTCATATCTCCAGCAATCTCATACCTTAGTATCAGAGCTCCCCGACTAATTTTTCAGCGCTGTAAATCACTAGTTCGTCAATCTAAATCAATGAATGAGCGAATGAGGAGCAGTGTTTCTAAATGAAGTCGATACTCTTGCTTCCGATAGGTGGATCCGCCACACGTATGCTGGGTTTGCCAAAATTTATGCTCCCCGCAAATTCGGAATATACCTTGATCGAGCAACATGTTTTAGGTGCCCTTGAAGCAGGTTATTCGGATGTTTATGTAATCGTCAGTGAGAAGTACTTTGATTTATTTCACGAATTTAAAGTATCAAAGAGATTGAACGTGAATGTGATTTGCTTACCAAAAGCCACATCCACCATGACTGAGACCTTAGTGCTTGGCGCGAGGGAGATTTCTGATTTTGATAGTTGTGAGATCACAGTAGGAATGGCTGATACCGCATTTCTGGGTGAAAGTTTTAGCGAAATTTATTTTAGAATTCGCACACACGCTGAGAAAGTTTCATTGGGTCTCTTTAAGATCAGAAATGATCAATTCGGAAAACTGGGGCAAGTAAAGATTGATGATCATGGTTTAGTTGTAGACTTAAAGGACAAATCCCCTGACTGTGTTTTTCCTCAAATCTGGGGATTAGCCAAACTACCAGCCGACTTGTTACTGAAAAGTGAAGTAAAGGATGCTCATATAGGTATTTCAATAGAGAAATTACTTCGTACAGGGGTGCGAGTCGGGAGCGCTCCTAATACTGCAGAATACTTTGATTGCGGAACTTTCGATGAGTATAAGAAGTTCCTGTTAAGTACGCCGCAAGTGGATTGAGTACGATTTTGTGGCAATTCGTAGTTAACAGTTAGGAATTGAAGAGGCTTTCAATACTTTCTCTCATGTTGATTCTTGATTCAAATCGGAGTGATGTCATCATCCGAGACGAGTTTGCACACAAAAACGCTGGATCTCCCGCACGTCTTTCCTTCTCCTCAGCCACAACATCACTACGCCCAGCAGCCTCACAAACCAACTTAATCACTTCACGTACCGATCCACCACGCCCTGTTCCCACATTCATCGCCAGTGGTAATGTTGCTGTTGAATCCGCCGCAGCCAAGTGAGCTCCAGCAATATCTCTCACATCAACATAATCACGGATGCAGGTGCCATCTGGTGTTGGGTAATCAGTTCCATAGATAACTGGAGGCTGTCCTGCCTTGAGCTTATTGATCACGATAGGAACAAGGTTCTCTACTGAGTTATCAAGTAGCTCTGGTGCTGCTGTTCCCACGACATTGAAGAAGCGAAGGGAAGTTCCGTGGTTACCAGGCATTGCTAGGAACTTATTTACTTCACCTTCTGCGGCAAGCTTTGATGCACCATAGGGAGAGATGGGGTTCTTCTCATCATCTTCCTTGATCGGGTTTGAATGATCTGGTGCGCCATAGACGGCAGCGGTGGATGAGAAGATGAAGTTCTTGATTCCATGCTTTGTTATGAGCTCGAGCATCTTTGTTGTGGCGTGGAAGTTAACCTCGAAGTACTCATCAGGCTTCTC
>JACCDN010862016.1_pt1 | contig 18133 bp, 15 predicted proteins | sample 7441691 | NCBI WGS metagenome assembly JACCDN01 (sample SAMN15323439, study PRJNA562643) | freshwater metagenome | isolation source: river surface water | place: USA:Blue River Watershed | collected 2017-08-16
AAATCTCTGTCACTCGGCTTTACACCTGTGTCTCAGGACGATGCCGGCAACTGGATTGGTCTGGAGTCAAGCTACCAAACAACAGATGAAGAAATTCATAAGTTGGTGGACGTCTGGTTTAAGTTGAGTTGAGTAAATTTGATTTAAATTTAGGGCTAACTTACTCAATGAGTTAGCCCTGTTGACTGCTGAGCCTGTCTTCACTTGTAAAAATTCCTTTCTGGCGCATTCAATCGGTTAATTCAAATTTTGATTTTGAATCGTTAAAATTTTGTGGTAACCATTGGTAAGTGTTACTGGAGTAATGAGTCATTAACGCAAGACAAGGATTTGGACTTTGCGGCAACAGGGAGGGTAATCGTCCCTTAGAAGCAAAGGCATTAGTTGTAGAATTTTTTCCAATGAAAGAGGTTCTGCATCATAAATTCAAAATTCACAGATAACCAAATCATGGACGCCGCATAACGCGTTTAGGCTGGTTTTGGCGATCCTGATATTTGCCGAGAAATGGGTATCAGCAGTGCCATCATTTTACAAATGGCGAGCCAAATATGGCGGTATGGACGATTCAATGATGTCCCGAATGAAAGAGCTTGAAGAAGAACACCGGCGGCTCAAAAAGATGTACCTTGATGAGAAGTTTAAGGCCGGGATCGTTACGGAGGCTCTAAAAATTAAGTGGTAAGGCCATCACGACGCAAGGAGATGGCCCTCAAAGCAGTCAAGGCGCGCAGCATTTGCATCCGAGTGGCATGTCAGGCCTTTAAGGTCAGCGAGTATTGTTACCTCTGCGAGCGAAAGCTTAATGCAGAGAATGAAGAAGTTGCAACTTGGCTTATCAAGCTGACGATCAACAACCGCAATTGGGGCTTTGGCCTTTGCTATCTGTATTTGCGCATCCTGAAGGGTATTAATTCGAATCACAAGCGTGTTAACAGGGTATACAAAGAGTTAAAGCTGAACTTGAGGATCAAACCTCGCAAGCGATAGATTCGTGAAAAGTAAGAAGCCTTAACAGTGCCACTGGCAATCAATAAAGTTTGATCCATGGACTTTATGCATGACCAATTGGAAGACTGCTGAACGTTCAGGTTGTTCATTGTGATTGAAGACTACAACGGAGAAGCCATTGGCATGGAGGTGAACTTCTCATTGCTAAAGGAGCGGGTGATCTGAGAGGTTAAGCAGATGATTACGTGGCGAGGAAAGCCACTGGTAATTCGTTGCGATAAAGGTCCGGAATACATCAGTGCCGCGATTCATAACTGGGCTGCAGAATGCTTATGTTGAAAGACTCCACATAACAGGTAGATTCGAATGGCTTTTTTGCAATATTACTGGTCAAGCTTGGAAGAGGTTCAAGAGTTTGTCACCCGGTGGATGCGGTCATGCAACAATGATCGTCAGAATATGGCTCTGGGTGGATTTACAACGAAGCAGAAACTAGCCATGGGTGCATAACGTTTCTACTTCTGACTACATTGCAAAGGGGGAGGATTACCTGCCAACGTACCAAAATCAATGGTATGTTGCGCCTTGTCCCACCAGCTAAAATTTTCCAAAGGCGGCAATTAAGGAGCAGGGCTTAAGGCCAGTGCATTCATGTCTGTGAAGCAAAGCCAAAACAAGAACTTCAAAATGACAGACTTAACGTTTATCAAATTTATTGCCATTTAGAGCTGTCAGTTTCATCAGCTTAAAGTACATAAAAAATTTTCTTTGCCCGCAACTAGACACTTAAGTATGAGCAACCTTCGCGCCGCGACCATTGGCTTAATTTGACGTTCTTGCTGGCTTTAAACAAGTTTTTTTAACGTAGAAATAATTTCCGCAATAGATTTGATGTCGAGGTGCGGTCCAATGGGTAGGCTCAGGCACGTTTTCGCATGTTGTTCTGCAAGTGGTAATCCGCCCTTAGGAATTTGTAATTGACTGTAGGCTTGCTGTAAATGTGGTGGGATTGGGTAATGTATTAATGTACCTATTCCATTCGCTTGAAGAGATTCTTGCAGTGAGTCTCGGTTTTGGTGATTAATTACAAATAAATGCCAAACTGGGTCTGCACCACTTAGTACTTTAGGTAATTGAATGTTGAGATCTTTTAGCAAACTATGATACGTTTCGGCAATTTCTTGACGGCGCATATTCCAATTGTCCAGATGAGCTAACTTAACCCGCAAAACTGCAGCTTGAATTGGGTCCAGCCGGCTGTTGAAGCCCTGCATTTCATGCACATACTTTTGGTGCGAGCCATAGTTACGAAGCAGCTTGATTCGATTCGCCAATTCGATATCGTTGGTGGTAATTGCACCGCCATCACCTAAGGCGCCAAGATTTTTTCCTGGGTAGAAGCTCCATGCCACAACGTTGCCATGAGCGCCAATTCGTCTACCTTTGTAACGTGCGCCATGTGCCTGCGCAGCATCTTCGAGCACCCTTAGGCGGTGCTTTTTAGCGATTGTCAAAATTGGATCCATGTCGGCTGGTTGACCATATAGATGTACTGGCAATATGACCTTTGTTCGTGGCGTTATGGCACTTTCAATGAGGTCAGGATTGATGTTGTGTGTATGACTGTCTGGTTCCACCGGCACAGGTGTGGCTCCGCAATGGCTTACAGCCAGCCAAGTGGCAATGTATGTATTGCTTGGGACAATAACCTCATCGCCAGGCCCAACATCCATTGCGCGCAGCGCCAGGTGTAAAGCGTCTAAGCCATTGGCAACACTGACTGAATGACCCGCGCCACAGTAAGTAGCAAATTCGTTTTCAAAAGCTTCTACCTCTGGACCACCGATGTAGAAACCTGAAGCCAATGATCGCTGAACAGCCGCATCAATGTCTTTTTTCAATTCGTCGTAGGCATCGCTTAAGTTTAAAAATGGAATGCTCATCATTTCACCTAGCGTTTAAAAAGTCTGCATAGTCACGGTAATAGTCAGACTCGTCATACTTGTTAGATGCCAGAACCATCAACACAGAGCCTGAGGAAAAATTATCTAGTTCACGCCATATCATGGGGCAGACATAGAGTCCGGTGTAAGAACGATTCATGTGGACACGTTTCTTGTTGGTGCCATCGTCCAACAACACATCAAAACTTCCAGACATTGCAATAATGACTTGATGGAGATCCTTGTGAGCATGTCCTCCGCGCTCTGCTCCACCAGGAACGTCGTAAAGGTAGTAGACACGTTGAATGTCAAATGGAATTTGATTTCCACCTTCAACGAAAGTCAGGTTTCCACGAGCATCTGTAATCTTTGGAAGATTGATTAATTTACAAAGGTCGATATTCATCGCAGAACCCTATTTCATTTTTCAATGTCACTACACTCGCCTAATTTTCTTTTGCCTGGCACTGTGCAACGCACCTTCGGCCAGAATAACTTTGGCGGGCACCTTAAATTGAGCTAATTGGCTCAAGCAAGCAAGGCGCACTCTTTTTTTAACACTTTCGATCGTTTCATGATTGTGCAAGACAATCTTGGCCACAACAATTTGACCTAGCAATGCATGTTTTTCTCCAAAAACCGCAACATCTTTTATATTTTCAATTTCTAAAATAACGTTCTCAACCTCAGTTGGATAAACTTTTTGTCCACCTACATTGATCAAATCAGTTACCCGACCCAGAATACGAAAATATTCTCCGTCTACCTCGACCTGATCCTGTGTATTGAACCAACCTTCAGCATCAAATTCTGAAGGTGCATTCAAGTAGCCGACCATTGCATAATCAGATTTAATCCACAAAACATCATTGATTATTTTGGTCTGAAATCCCTCACCACCGATTCGCACCCACAGTGATCCATCACCCCGAGACTGGGACCTTAGTACGCCAACTTCGGAAAGCCCGTAGGTTTGCTGCAACACGACATTTGGAAACGCTTTACTCAACCGATCTAGTGTTGATTGCGGCATCACTTCCGTGCCGTAGGTAATGCGCTTTAACGACGATAAATCGAATTGATTTTGCAGATTGGAGGCCATCATCAGAGTCAAGAACGATGGTGTTGCTGGCAGCAACTCTACCTTGTACTTCTCGATAGCAGCACAAATGTTAGGGACAGATCTGTCGGCCACAGTCACCACTGTGCCCAAGCTTGAGGCAAGCGCTAGGATCGTGTTGATCCCACCAAAGTGGTCGATCATTAAAAACGGTATGGCCACTACGGGCGCGCGCTGCTTGCGAAATTTTTCTGTGACCTGAATGAAGTCGTGCAGAATGCCTTTGGGTTTACCGGTCGACCCAGATGAAAACAGCACCATGCCAGGCGAACCGCGCTGACGAAATTCATTCAGGAGCGCGTTATCGCTTTTCATCCCGCGACAGCTTATTTCTGCATCGCGGCCAGCCTTGTCAAACGCCAGATACCAGTCGCAGCCTGAGACGGCCAGAGCTTCGGATTCTTCCACCACCGAATTGTGGGTCAAGGGAATCACGATGCTGCCATTGGAGCACAGCGCCACCAACATACAGAATACTTCAGGCGAATAATCGCCTAAGACAGCAACGGTCTGACCGGGTTGAATACCAGCGCGTTGCACGCGCATCAAAAAGTTGTCAATCGTTGCAACCACGCCGGCATAATTGACTTCACGACCTTCGTGAATAAAGGCAATCCGCTCGGGCGAAGCCTTAAATCGCTCGATCAACCATTCCATCTTGAGCCTTAACCTTTTGCTGTTAACAGGTCTTCGAGTACCAGCTTGATCAGCTTATAGGAAGTGATGTTTCCCGCATCTTCATCTGAAATTGTGACTTTGAATTCCTCTTCCAAGGCCAGAACAAGATTCATATGGCGCAGCGAGTCCCAGTTGGGCATGTTGTCCATGCTGGAATCTGAATTGATCGCGGAGGCATCCACTTTAAGCATGGTTGCCATTACTTGTTTCAGTGTGTCTTCATTCAACATAAGTCATTTCTAGCCAAGGGTTGGGAGGTGAATCAAAATTGGCAATGGCAATCGCATATTGACGCGCGCCATCGCCTTCTTGTGTCATTTTCATGCCCAAGCGGGCATAAAAGTCGGCCACCTGCGAATTTTTTGCGCTCGGAATAAATTTTGCATGCAATTCTGTACAGCCGCGTTTAAGCGCATCAGCCACGATGCGAGTCCAAATACCCGTTTCGATGCCCCGCCCTATCACTCGGCAGCTCATCAAGAAGTTTTCGACGGTGGCAACATTGCCTTCGTATCGCATCACCGCTACACCGGTCAGGCCGGCATTTCCGAATTTGTCGCTTACTACCAAGGAGTAAATATCATGGGTGTCTGCATCCATCATCTGTTCGATCTCTGCCAAACTGTAACGCTGAGTCGTCAGGTTGAACTGATTGGACTTCTGTGACAACTCGCTAATGCGGCTGACGCTGGCTCGGGCATTGCGTGTCAATTCAACCTTGAGTTCTAGGGAGGCTAAATAAGCCTCCTGGGTTTCAAACTGAGCTTTGAGCTCTTCTGCACCAGCGCGCTGCCTGTATTGTTCAGTTTTCCCTTTGCTGTCGGCAGCAATACCACCGGCCAAAAACAAAGATTTGATTTCGGCGACAACGTTAGGATAGTCAGACAGCGCGGATGGAACCTGCACAGTTTTTACCATCGGCAACTGTTGTCTTACAGCTTCGCACTCAAAGGATGAATCATCGAGGAAGATGATGCTTTCTAAGCCGATATTGAGTTCTTTGGCAATGGCCCGGAGGTTGGATGGTTTATCGTCCCAATTCAGCTTTTTGACAACGATCTGCGAATCCTTGAGCACCATGTCAGGGTGGTTTTGCAGTACTTCATCTACGTCGGCCGGATTGTTTTTGGTGACCAATGCAAGCAAGACGCCCTGTCGTTCGAGCGCGGCGAATTCTTGTTGCATTCGCCAAAAAATGTTCCCAGGATAATCGTAGCGATTGAGCTTGATGCCGCTGATCAGATCTTCTCCAATCACGCCCCCCCACAGAGTGTTGTCACAATCCAGCGCAAGAACCTTGTAGAAGTACGCACCGAACCCACGCGCGGTGGCGGCGATTCGTCGGGCCAGTTCGTTCATGTAGGCGCCAGTGTAGGGAGCCTTGCTGCGAAAGTAGAAGCGTGCATCGAACGCAGCGCCTTCGCCGACTGTCCGCACAATGTCTTCCGCATCGATGATCCGGATATTGGCAAAGGGCTCGGCTTCTTCGCGCAGCGCAGCGTTGAAACGAGCCAACACGACCGACACGGCATCATGGTTGCCGGCCATGACAGATCTGCCCATCCGGTGGAAGGTACCGAGGTAAATCGCCTGCAAAGAACGCGCTTTGACAAATACCATTCGGTAGCGCTGCCGCAATTCTGCTTCCTTGGCATCTATGAATATAGGGTCTAGGCTTTCCAGCTGCGCTTCAAAAGAAGGCAACAAGTTGTCGAAGAAGGGTAGGAGCACCATCTGCTCAACCCCCCGCTGAATGAACTGATCGATGTCGCCAATAGGATCGTCGTAATTGCCGGCCAACGGTTCAATCTTGGCCCCGTTCAGCAGACCATGCTTGCGAAGGTAAACGTTCAACAATTCAATGGTTACGGAGGATGAAACTCCGATCTTGATGGTGCGAGATTGTTGTTGTTTTTCCAGCGCAGTGACAGCCTGTGTAAGCTGCATCATGGTGCTTTTGGCTTTGGCAAGAACTGCTAAAGGAGTATCAGCCATTGGATTGCTCATCGGATTGCCATGCCGCCGTTGACAGCCACTGTATCGCCGGTGACGAAGTCGGCATCATCTGATACCAAGTAGGCTACCGCAGCTGCCACATCCGATGGCTTGGCCAATCGGCGCAACGGCGTCTGGCGCGCAATCATCAACTGCGCCTTCTCCGGGATATCTCCAATCAGCGTGGTCTCGCACATGCCTGGCGATACGCAGTTGACAGTAATACCCTGCGGACCGAGTTCGGCCGCCATGTAATTTGAGAATACTTGCAGCGCACCCTTGGCCATTGCATAGCCCGTCCACGTAACGGATGGAGGACCATCCAGCACCTGCGACGTGATATTGACGATGCGGCCCCACTTGCGCGCGCTCATCTCTGGCACCACCGCACTGGTCATAAGGAACGCGCCTTTGACCTGCACATCCATCTGCTGCTGGACATCGTCCCAAGCAGTTGAACCCAAGGGCTTAGGATTGATGCGAGGCGAGGCATTATTGACCAGAACACTGACTGCACCAAACGCCTTCACAGCCGCCTTATACAGCGCCTGTGCGCCAACCTCGGTGCTGATGTCCGCTTGTACAGCCAAGGACCGGCCAAGGCGTTTGCCATTTTCGTTTGCGGCTGCCGCATTAATTTCAGTCACAATTTGAGCAGCACGATCAGCTTGGCCGCGAAAGTTGACTACGACGTTAAAGCCTTCAGCTGCAAGCCGCTGGCAAATTGCCTTGCCGATACCGCCTGCGCCGCCCGTCACGATAACCACGCGCGGACGTGCATCGTCTGCAGTTTTTTCCTCTGGCTCTGCCGCCAATAGAAGCTTCACCTTGCCTACACCTGTCAGAATCAATTGTCGATTCTGGTTGACAATGCGCGTATCCAACTCCAAAAGGCGCTCGCGCTCATGCTTTCTTATAACTGTAGCGCTGATCGTGAGCGTATCTCCCAAACGAACAGGCAGGAGAAACTCCATATTCTGAGACACCCATAATGCGCCAGTCCCAGGTAGTTTGGTGCCGATTACCGTCGAGATGAAAGAAGCACCCAGCATGCCATGCACTACGATGTCTTTGAATGCCGTAGTCTCAGCATACGCTCGGTCAACGTGCAGCGGATTGTCGTCACCTGTCATCTCGACAAATTTGCGCACATCTGCTTCTGTGATGTTTTTGGTTAGCGTCTGCGTTTCGCCAACCTGGATTGCATCAAAATTTTTGAACATTCAAGCTTCCTTCACGCCCATCTTCCAATGCCATACCGAGGCGCCGAAGTTGAAGCCGGCGCCCACGGCAGCCAGCACCACTGTATCGCCATCCTTTATTAGCTTCTGCCTCACCGCCTCGCTCATGGCAATCGCCAGCGAGGCAGCGCCAGTATTGCCAACGCGGTTAACGTTGGTATACGTCTGCTCTAACTTGTAGCCCATCTTGCGAACGACATATTCGATCATTCGCAAATTTGCCTGATGGAACAGCATGAAATCTACCTCCGCCGGCGCCACCCCACTCTTTTCGCAGGCTTTGCGGATCACGCGCGGAAGATGTGTTATGGCCTGTTTCCAGGTGGCGATGCCGTTCATCTCCATGTAATCCACTGCCGGATCGAAAGAGCGGCCCATGATTGGATAGCTAGAACCACCGCCGCGCATGCGCACCGATTCGTAATTAGAGCTGTCGGTATGAAAAGCGGACGATTGGATGCCACAGGCAGGATCATTGGTCCGACTCAATACTGCGGCTCCAGCACCGTCGCTCAGGTAAATCGCGGTGTTGACATCCGCACGGTCTATGTAACGAGAGAGGAACTCCACGCCAATCACAACAGCATTTCTGACGGATGGGTCTACGCGCATGCGATCCGAAGCAACAGTGAGGCCAGTGACAAAACCGGTGCAATTGGCCTGCAAATCAAAGATCTGGGCATGGGTTGCCTTTAGTTCCATTTGCACCTTGGCCGAAAGGGGCGGGTAAATGTAATCGCCGGAGAAAGTGCAGGCGATGATCAGGTCAACTTCATTGACACTGATACCCGCCATCTCAATCGCTCGTTGCGCCGCCATCACCGCATACTGCGATGCCGATTCATTCGGTCCGGCGATCAAGCGCTGCTCAATGCCAGTCTTCTCGACGATCCACTCGGGCGTTACATTCAACTTTAGGCACAGCGTGGCGTTGTCTTCAACATGCTCCGGCAAATGATGGCCGACGCCGGAAATGGTTATGGCTGATAAGGTAGGCGTACTCACGAGGCCGCCATTCCTAAAAAATCTAACAATGCGGCGTTGCCGGTACGAACCAAAAGGCCGCTGGCAGCGTTGCCATGGCCAGGATAAATGGTGCGTTCAGGCGTCAAGTCGTCCCAGTAACTGAGTATGGTCTGTTTCAACAACGCTTGATCCTCGCCTGGTAAATGTGACAGTCCGATGCCGCGCGCATAAATCGTGTCTCCAGTGAACCACGCGCTGCCGAATTCGATGATGCAGGAGCCGGGCGTGTGGCCCGGCGCAGGCAAATAGCGCAACGATGTACCGGCAATGTTAGCGACATGGTGTGCGTCTACCAGCACGGCATCGGGCAAGACCACCTTTTGCTTCATCTTCAATGCCATTAGCATGAAATTTGACGCCTTCATCAGCTTGTTGTCAGCCTTGGGAACGACCACCTGGCAGCCATATTTTTTCTGAAAAAACGATGCGCTGCCGGTGTGGTCGAAGTGGCCATGGGTGCAAAACACAGCGCTCGGATGGTAACCATGCTCACTCAATTCGGCATCAATGGTCTTTCCATCTAGCCCCGCATCAATCAGTATGCCACCGCCTTTAACCTGCGCTTCACAAAAGTAGGCGTTTGACGAAAACTCGCCACTAGTAACTCGCCAGATATTTCCATCGCCCCAATTCCCCACCACGCTTGCCATCTCAATTGACTCCACCCATGTAAATGGTTTGTGCCGTGATGTAGGCGCTGCGCTCAGAAGCGAGGAAATCGATGATGTTGAAAATGTCATCTGCCTCCGCATAGCGTGGAATTGGAAGGCTGGCAATTACAGCATCGATCTTGTCAACCGGCAGTTGCGACAGCATGTCTGTCTTGATCGCGGTGATCGATAAGGTATTACAAGTGATGTTCAAAGGTGCCAGCTCCTTTGCCATCACATTTGCCAGGGTGGCCAGGCCAGCCTTGCAGGCGGCATAAACTGAATCCCCTATGGGCTCAAGGCTGACAGCCATGGAGCCAATGTTGATGATGCGACCCCATTTGCCCTTGCGCATTAGCTTTGAAGCTTCGCGAGAGACCATAAAAGCGCCCATCAGGTTGGTATTGATCATCGCTTGAGCATGGGAGGGTGGCATGATCATCGCATATTGGGAGGTCAACACTGCAGCGTTATTGATCACGATATGAATGGTTTCAGTAACCTTCTTAAGCGCAGCAAACCCCTGCTGTACCGAAGTTGGATCGCCAATGTCGACTTGGAAGTGATGGTAGTTTGGGTGATCGATTGTCGATTCGCCGCGCGCAAAGCCTATCACTTGGCCACCATTGCGAAGTATGTGCTCGACAATTAATCTTCCAACACCCCGCCGACTGCCGGTCACCAGCGCAATCTTGCCGACATAAGTCACGACGGCAGTGTTCATGCTAGTTCCGCAAGTAATAATTCGATGTAGGCCGTAAGTGAGTTCACGTCGCTGAAGGGGGAGATTTCTTGACTCATTGCACGATCATCCGTGAGGCTAATCTCTTGGCCAGATTGTTCGGACACAGCGCTTTCTACGTCAACAATCACCGAAACTAGGGAAAGAGAATCCAGTACTGCATCGGCCCCAAATAGGCGGGTGTTCAAATCAATTGTTAACTGCTCGTCTGGCCCACGTTCTTCATTGATATTTTTCAGCGCTTGCAAGATGATGGCTTGGATGGCGTCTCTGTTCAGCATTGGATAGTCCTCGTATTGAATTATTTAGCGCGAGCGGCAGCAATTAGCACCTTCATGCGCGGAAGAGCCGTCTTATGGTATTCCTCAACCAACATACCGAGGTAGATGGCATCTTCAAAAACACCATTTTTCTGGCACAGGTGATTGCGCAGGCGGCCTTCTTCCCTCATGCCTAAGTATTTCTGCCACTTGATCATCAGCGTATTGTTGGCTGCAATGATGCCGCACACGCGGACCAGACCCAATTTGTCAAAGGCCAATTCGTAGAGTAATTTCATGGCCTCAACTGCAGCAGGCACACCTTGTGCTGCAGCTTCGTCACCAATGAGGAAGCGGCCAGGCTCGGCGTGCCGATTGGTGGTGTCAATTCCAGTCAGCGACAGCATGCCAATTGGATGCCCCGTTTTGAGTTCGATTACAAAGTTATATTCAGAGGCAGGTCGAGAGGCAATCCATGTTGCTTGAAGTGCCACGCTTTCGGCACCTTGGTTGAGGTATTTGGCTCGTACCGCACGGCGCCAGTTATAGGTTAGCTCGGCATCAGAGACCTGCAATGGTCTTAGATTGACAAATTCTCCTTCTAGTTTGTTTGGCATCGACATTGGTTATTGCCTTTAATAAACAATGAACGCAGCAGCTTCAGGTACTGGTAAGCCGGGAGATGCGGGCTTGTACGCGGAACCAACAAATGATTGTTCTAAGGTAAAGCCTGCCTCAACAAGATGTGCCAACACCTCATTCGCATTACGATATAGATAAATATGATCCGTATGAGCCGCATTCAATGCGGCAGTAATAAATGCGCGTGCACCCGGTTTCATATTGCGTCTTATACCCCGCAAGAAAGCAACAGGTTCATCAAGATGTTCCAGCACTTCAACACAAACCAGCCAGTTGGCCTTGTGTTCCATGGGCGTTATGGTGACGTCGCGCAGTTCGACTTGGTAGCGATTGGCAATTTTGAGCGCTTCCATTTGCGACTCAGTAAACTGCTTTGAAGACGGACTTATGTCCAGACCCCTACCTGTGACTTGAGGCAGTTTGCGTAACAGTAGGCTAGAGTACAAACCAGTTCCTATGCCCACTTCCATAAAAGAAGTTGCACCAGCCACCCTCATCGCTTGGATAAAAGCGCTGTCAAAAAATTGGAGCTGACGATAGTGGTGTGGCCATAAGAAATGCGATAAAAGCAAACCTGGCAAGTATTCTTGCATCATGTGCTGCTCGTTAAAATAAACCTCGCTAGCAGCTTGCTCATGCGTCTTGACCTTGTATTTAAGCTCGCGCTCAAATTGAGCTTGCAGCCTCATGGATTGCATAGCGAAAGTAGCATAACCTTTGACTGCTGCCACAAGCGCTTCAGTACTTGGAAACAAAGAACCGATCACTTGCTCAAACTCAGTGGCCCACGCTTCACCAAATAAATCGATACAACGATCAATACTACCCGCCGCAAAACGATGATTAGCACGGAGGGTGGTATCAATCAGCGAGATGCTTGGATAGTTTTCTTTATCGATTTTAGAAATAGACAAATTGATAACCCTATTTAGAGATTCACACTTCAATACTTTTCTTTTTGGTCAAGCCTGCGACTTCAATGGCCATCTTCATGGCTTCTTAGTTATCGAACCATTCCCCTTGCACTAATGACAATTGCAGATAATGCGAATTGTAGTCATTGAACCAATCTTTTGTTGGGTTATCAGAGTTTCTTTGGTGAGTTTCTCAAATCGGCACAAACGCTTAAACTTCGACAAGGCATTGACCAACGTAGAGTCTTTGCCATAGCTCCCCGCACCCAAACTCCTAAAAATCCTGGCCTGAGTTAGTAAGTAGCAAGTTAGCATGCGCCTGAACAACTCGCGGGCGTCTTGCATATGCGTGTTGTTGTGCCCCTGTGAATTAGCCACTTCAAACTCCCCCAAGCGCCTGAGCGAACGCGCCAGCGCGGGGTACTCATTAGAAGCTCACCCTAAGCGGCGTGGTCGCATGCAGTGCTGTGCCTGCCGACAAGCAATCAATGCGCTGGCTTTGTTACCTGTCAAAGCGCATAATGAGTCGCCCCTGCAACATTCATTTCAAACCATCGCCCTGCGTTGATCTGAGTTTTGCCGTCGGTTGAGGCCGAAGATTTCTGTCAATTTTGCAAACAAGTCTGTCAAACCGCTCACCTGCAACATGCACAACAAAAGGCTCACGCCTTTCCGGGCGATCATCCGCAGCAGCCAGCGGAAGTTGTAGCCCGCCGCTCACAACACCTCGTGCAGCGCATTGCCCTCTAAGCCTTTGAGATGGCAGCGGTCCATACGGTGCTCTAACTTCAGGTGCCCGATGATCGGCTAGATCGCTTGGTCGCGTTTGAGCAACCTGCGCTCTTCATCGGTCAACCGTTTGTCCCTTGCCCCGGTGTTTGATCTCGATGTCCGGGTTGCACTTACCCACACCCCGGTAGCCCAAGTCGGCGTTCACTACCTCAGGCTTGACCTCTAAAACAATTGATTGACTTACCGACAACGGCGATTGCTACACAGCAGCTGAGACAAGAAGCTTTACAAAAGAAATTGGTTTAAAGCCTGTAACAACACCCGTGACAAGCCCTCAAAGTAACGTCATGGCTGAGAGCTTTGTGATGACTTTGAAGCGGGACTACGCTAAGCTAGCTTACCGGCCAGATTCAAAAACTGTGATGGCCCAATTGAAAGATTGGTTCGATCACTACAATTCAAATCACACGCTCAGTGCATTGGGCTACCTGCCGCTAACGCTGTTCAGGGAGAAATGATCGGCAACTTAAACATACTGGCAGTACTGGATTACAGTGTCAAGACCAGTGGCCGTTCCTCTAGGCAATCACAGTTAAATAACCTGGGACCTTTAGTTTGAAAAACTTTAGTGAAAGTTCAACAAACCCAAGGCAATTAAAGCATCCTGATTTCTTTTTATACTTAATTCAGCAGTTTCAATTTCAGCTGCGGATAAATTCATCTTGTATTGGTTGAACCAAGTTTTCAATATCTCAAACAGACGAACTGCCTTCATTGCCTCTAAAGAATAAATATCAAAGGAGTAATTTTTTTCTTTTAAAAATTCAAATAACCTTATAAATGTATATACGGCCTCAAAATTTTTAATCGATATTTTTTTTGTAATTGCATTAGGATTATCTTGCCTGTAATAAAAAATCCCGTCACAGAAAACCACTTTTCGAGCATAAAAATAAAATTCACGAGTAGAATACTCATCTGCATTAAATGAAAAATCGGCAAATCTTAATCGCCTTACAATATTAACATTCCACATTGCATTTCCAGGTATTGTCCAATCAAGTGACAGTTCTGTAGCCTCTCGACCAGTTAAAACGGCATCTCTATTACCTTTAACACCAATTAATTTTTTACAAAGGTTAGGTTCATTTTCATAATAAAAAACCAAATCAGGTATGACAGCATCAGCACCAGTCTCCTTTGCGCGGCCGTACATCTTCATTAACCAATCTTTTGAAAATAAGTCATCTTGCGATGAATAGACAACATATCTTCCGCGTATTTCATTTAAAGCTTGATTAAGTACAAGCGGCACATTACCTTGGTTTGAACTCATTCGCAGTATACGAATTCTAGAGTCCAATTTTGCATAATATTCAAGTATTTTGATACTTGAGTCTGTAGAGCAGTCATCAATGCAAAGTACTTCAAAATTAGTAAAATTTTGCGCCAACATTGACTCGATCGTTTGGTTAATATAACTTTCTCCGTTATAAATTGGTAACAATATTGTGATCTCAACTTGTGGTTTCAGTTGCGGAGGGAAAGGAGTCAAATTACATGCTTCACTAAACTCTTCCCACAGTTGCAAGAACTCAAGTTCAGTAGTTACTTGACTCTCTGCAATGCCTGGCATGAGTGCACAAAAATCAGACATATCAGACTCATGTCCATAGTTTTGAGTGATGAACTGAGCAATGCGATTTAAAGCTTGGGTAGCTACCTCATCAGTTAGTTTTCCCAAGTTTCGACCAATAATAGTCAGCGCAACATAAGCTAGAAAGGCTAACTTTAATGGTCGGCCCATAGAATTAGCCGAGTGCTGGATGGGGCTTGTGCGAAATGCTCCAAGATGCTCATTGATGAAGCCAACTGGACCTGCCATGCTTGCTTTTAAAATGCCACCAAGGTCCTCCAAGCCCTTGTAACTAATTCCAACCATAGCACTTTGATCAAGTTCGTTGACCATATCTGCTCTAAATGATGCGTTAGAAAACTCACCTAGCCAATTCTTACCCTCACCAACGGTATGCTTAAAAAGAAGGTCTGCATCTAAGGACAGGATTCTATTTGGATGAGATGCAATTGCTTCTGGTAATGGTAGTGGATCACGAAATGGTTGACCACTTTCAAGCGCTGTCCAGCGACGGCTTACAACGCAAGTTGCACGCAACTGTAAGTGCGCAAAAATATGCCTCTCATAAAACGTAGGATACAAGATATCGTCATCAAGCAGAATGTGAAATAACTCCGTTCGATTTGAAGTATCCAAATTATAATAATGAAGTAAGTTTCTAAAATTATTATACGCTCCGTCTTGAGGGCCTTTTATTACTTCAATATTTAAATTTTCCACTAATTTTTTAAAATTATTAGACGAAAAAATTCCTTCAAACTCTTGATTAGGACTATCATCAGAGAATATAATTTTATATGGCTTAACTGTTTGGTTTGTTAAAGAAATAAGCAAATCAAGCAAATAATTAGGCTTATAAGCAGGTACTAGAGTCGTTATTTTCATGTCTTACCTTTAAATTTAATTAGCAATCTAAAATAAACAGCAATTACATGCACCCACTAAATATTTAGCCTAAAAAGATATAATGCAAATATCAAATATAAATTATTCTTAATATTTTAAGTGCATTCGAAATATCAAGATAAAATCTCATCAAAAATCCCAAAAATATCTCTTTGCGTCGCCAAAAATCTTGTGTTTAAAATTTTAAAAACCTTAGATCACTTACTACTTAGACTGCAAATTATAACTTCACAAACATTATTAGGAATTAATTAAATATCAAACTTTTTTTAAAATCGCATAAATATGCGGACCTCTCCACTCATGCTGCAAAATCTTGAATTTCCCTTTGAAACCATAAGATGAGGCCCATCTGTTTTCATCATCAAAATACAAAGGGAATGTTTCATCAGTAATTATATTGACATGTGTAGGGTCTCTAAAAGCAACTGCATGAGGGTAAGCGGGGGTCATGGACAAAAAAAGGCCATCCATTTTTAATACTCTATATACCTCATTAATTAATTCGATAAATGAGTTTCGTCTCTTTGGATGATAAATCACTCGTGGGATATGTTCTAAAAAATCAAAGGCCGTAACGTAGTCAAAATGGTTGGATGCAAAAGGAATATCCTCAACAACAAGGTCAGCCTGTACAATACCCACGCTTAAGTCATTCCTAACATCAACCCCAAAAAACTCATCAGCATTAAATGGGTTTTTAGGTTTTGCTCCACATCCTAGATCTAAAGTTTTTGTCATTCCGTTTCCTTTAAAAAACCTTAAGTAATAAAATACAATTATTAATATTTTATCAATAGATCGAAATTAAATAATTAATACCCGCAATTTAAATTTTTTTCATTCAATTTAAAATCAGTTTTTGATAGCTTTGCAGTATATTTTTGATACTCCATAACTATATTGATTTGATCAGCTAATCTTCTAGACAATGCAACTTCTGCATTTGCAAGTTCCATTAGTGTCTTAACACCGTAAGTGTATGCAAGTTGAGTTGACTTCAAATGCTCTTTTGAAGACTCTAATAATAAGAAACCAGCTTGAACTCGAGAACGTTGTCCAAGCCATGCAGACCAGAGAGTTCCAAAATCAGCATCTAATCGATTAGCTAAAGCCTCACTATTGGCCATACTTGCTTCCAGTTCCATTGCAGCTTGTCGTTGGGCAGCTGAGATGGAACCACCAGAATAAACTGGGATCATATATTGAATGCCAATTTGATTGTTTTGATATCTGTATCCTTGAGTACTTGTGGCATCGTTTTTAGCAGTGGCCACAGCGGCAAGAAAATCAAGCGTAGGAAGATGATCTGCTTTGACCATCCTAGTTCGCTCTCTTTGCATTTGTTCCTGAATTTCTGCTAGTTGAAGTTCTAATGATTTCTCTCTTGCTTGCATCCAAAGCCGATCACGGTCTTTTTCAGTAAAGATAAAGCATGGATTCAACTCAAGCTTTGTGCTGAAGGTTGAATCTACTTCAAATTGTGTCAATAACCTGAATATTTGTTTTTTTCCATTTAGAGCATGCAATGACTGTTGATATGCTGCTAAAGCAAATTGATATTGGGCTTCCGCTTCAATAATTGCGTCCTTAGTACCGTCACCTTGCAAAAACTTTGTTTTTTCTTGCTTGACTGCGACAAAAAGTAGCTGAAGTGGTTTCTCATACGATTCCACCAATTGCATTGATCCCACCAACTCAATCCAAGCATTAACTACACGAATCCAGAGGTCAAAAGTATCTGCTTGATATTTAACCTTTCCGAATTGCGCCTGAAGTTCAGCGACCCCAATTGCAGCACTGTCTCTGGGCCTCAATATTGCCTGTTTTATTACAAATTGATGATTGACTGAGGGCCCACTGAAGCTTCGAGACATACTTACATTTCCAGGAAGGTCTTGAGTTGTATTTTGAATAAGTCGGTTTGAAGAACCTTGAAGCGCAATCTGAGGTAAAAACTTTGATTTTGCAATTGTTATATTTTCACTTAAAGCGTCTTGGCTAAACCGACTTGCGCGCAATGTTGGGTCTGATCTCAAAGCGCTATCAAATGCGTCCTGGATCGTAATTGAAAGAACTGGAGGAGTGAAAAAAAGGATAAGTTGCATCTGGAAAACTCGATACAAACAAGAGAGAAATAAAGATTTCATCACTCTTCCTTCAACGAAGCCGCTATCCGCTTAGTCAACGGATACATGATGTACTGTAACAAAGTACGTTCACCAACTTTGAACACCACCTCCGTGGGCATACCTGGTTGCAATACCCTATTGCCCAATATCTTCAGTCCCTCAGGCGTAATTTCCACACGACCTAAGTAATAGCTGCTTATTCCAGCCATTCCAGCGCTAGGGTCGTTAATTACATCCGAAGTCAATGTAACCAACTTACCCGGCACAACCAATTGCGGTGTATTGGCAAACGTATTGAAACGAACAGATACATCCATACCCGTATGTACCTTGTCAATAATATGCGGCAACACTTTTGCATCAACTAGCAACGCTTCACTTTTGGGCACTACATCCATCAATTTCTGTCCAGCCATAACCACGCCACCAGTAGCACTGATGCTCATGCCCACCACTTGACCATCCACAGGTGATTTAATTTGTGTGCGCGCAAGCTCTTCTTTGGTGGCTGTCAGTCTTTCTTTTCCAGCCTGCACTTCTTTTTTTACTTCTGCCAGCTGCGCCA
>JACCDN011051999.1_pt1 | contig 18130 bp, 13 predicted proteins | sample 7441691 | NCBI WGS metagenome assembly JACCDN01 (sample SAMN15323439, study PRJNA562643) | freshwater metagenome | isolation source: river surface water | place: USA:Blue River Watershed | collected 2017-08-16
CATGTCGCGCAGACAAGGGGAACCCAGTGAACAATTCCGAAGAAATCAGACGCATCGCAGACGCCGCACATTTCGCAGATCCGGAACGCGGGGCCGCCACCGCCGAATATGCGATCGCCACCGTGGCAGCGATGCGGTTGTCTACTCGTGTACCCCTGTCCATGGGGACGATGATGGCGATGTCATTGTCTACCAGGAAACATCTGCACCCGGGAGGGTCGTTCCTGTCATTTCAACAATTTTTTCGATCTTGCTTCTTCGCAAATCAGTGAAATGAAGGCTGAACTGCTGACTAGTACATATTTCGCGAGAGCTTGGCTTACTTCGGATGGTTTTTCGCCACCGTGTCTTATGCCTTCGGCCTCAGACGCCCAGCCATACATCTTCGACCAGGCTGAAGTTAGCCCAGGGTGAATGTCCAAACCGGCTGGCTTCAGTTGGAGAATCGCTTTGCCAAAGGTCCCTACTCCAGTTAGCTGTCTAAGAAGTGCTTCAATTGCAGAGATAGACTCTTTTACAGAGTTGGCATAGTCCGGTGACTTACGATCCGAAAATAATTCGATTGCTCTCTTTAGGTGCGCATTTGCCCCGATGGCAGGGATTGAGTCTTTTAGTCCTTGGTTCAAGGCTTCGACTTCGATTTCTGAGTCGAAAGTTACCAAGGTTTGTCCGACAAATCTGTACCCCACCAGATTCGATTGGAAGAGTGCGTTGAACGATTCGGCAGCGGATTGACTTAAGTCTGCTGACTGCCAACTCCCCGAGTCTGCAAGGTGATTTACGAAGGATTCCAAGAAATCCATAACCAAGAACCAATCCCCATTCTGAATTCGTTCTTTTACCAGTCCCCAAACAATATTTTCGCGAGGTTCTTCATCCCTGGGTTTTATAAAGTCGTAAACCCATACTGCGCTAGTGACTTTTCTATACACGTCGCCTGAGGCTTGCGTTTGTTGAAGTTCACGGAGATTCTGAAAAACAATATTCCAAAGCGCCACTCGGGTTTCTTGATCGAGTTCTTCTAGCTGGAAAGCGCTACGAATTGGTGTCTTGCCAACGCGTTGTGAGAATGAAAACATTATTCAAGCCTAATTGCGGTATGGACATTTATTGCTAGCAAGCAGCGCCGTCCAAAAACGCAGAAACATGGCGATGACTGTTCCAATGCGGCATTCCGGGTGTCAAGGCTTCTCTCGGCGGAAGCATTCGAGACGACAATAAATCTCTACCCAAGCCATTGATGTCCGAGGCAAGTGGTAAAATTGTGAATTGAGATAACAAGTATGTGAACTGAAATCACAAGGAGGAATAAGGATGGAATCGTTCTTGAGTTCAATCGACAAAGAGGTGCTCGTCAGTGCAAAAGAAATCGCTGACATGGCTGGAGTTTCCGCAGCCGCGGTCGCAAATTGGCGCAGCAGAGGGACAATCGGGTTTCCATCCCCCGCTGTTGACGGACCGAATGGCCCTTTGTATCGTCAAGCGGAAATCGCCTCCTGGCTTGAGGGGAGGAAGTCCACATCCAGAAACAAAGTTAGTGCGCCGCTGGACATCCAAGGTGGTTTATGGGCGGCTGCCGATAAACTTCGCGGCTCTGTGGACGCTTCGAATTATCGCCACATAGTCCTGACGCTATTGTTTCTAAAGAAGATTTTGGACAAAGATTCCAAAATTTCCGGAGTATCAGTTCCCGCGAACTTGAGTTGGGATACAATCTCGACGGATGGCGTTACAGGCGAAGATCTCGAAAAAGTAATAGAGGAAATCGAGAGTCTTAATCCGAAGTTGCGCGGTGTAATTCCTCGAGTTTTTAGCCGTTCAATTATCGACCCCCGCCGATTAAGCGGGCTGATGACAATTATCTCGGAACTCAACACGTCTACGGACCCCATGAACGATCAGTTAGGGCGCGCATACGAATTTTTCCTGGGTCGTTTTGCGGCGCTCGAAGGCCGAAGTGGGGGAGAGTTCTATACTCCTGAATCAGTCGTTAGGTTACTCACTGAGATAGTCGCCCCCGTCTCTGGTTCTATCTACGACCCTTGCTGCGGTTCAGGAGGAATGTTCGTTCAATCCGCAAAACTTCGTTTGAACAAGGGCGAGACCGGACTCAAAGTTTACGGTCAAGAGCTAAACCCAACTACTTGGAAACTTGCTCAGATGAATTTGATGATGCATTCAATCGAATCAGATTTAGGTCGCGGCCCTGCCGACACCTTTCACGATGATGTCCATAACGGGACCATGTTTGATTCGATCCTTGCAAATCCGCCGTTCAATATTTCGGACTGGGGGGTCGAGGAACTTGGTGGAGATCGCCGATGGGAATTTGGAATCCCACCCTCTGGAAATGCAAACATGGGCTGGGTGCAGCATATTTGGTCGCATCTTAAGCCGGGAGGTCGTGCGGGCATTGTTCTTTCGAATGGCTCTCTATCGAGCGACCAGGCCCAAGACTTGCAAATTCGACGTGCATTGATCGAAGCAGGTGCTATCGAGGGAATGGTGGCGTTGCCGCCGCAGCTGTTCTTTTCCACAGCCATCCCTGTGACGCTGTGGTTCCTTCGAAAGCCTGAGAAGACGAACAGCAATGTTTCGCAAATCTTGTTTGTAGATGCAAAGGACTTCGGCCACAAGGTGACCCGAACGCACCGTGACTTGAGCCTCGACGAGACTTCAATGATCTTGGACCAATTCAATGCCATGCGAGAAGGCAATTTCACTCCAAAGGCAGGCTTTGCAGCTCTGGCTTCGATTGCTGAAATTGAAGCCGCTCGCTGGTCTTTGGTGCCGTCGAGGTTTGTTGGGACAAGTCTGGCTGAAGCGTCATCCTCGAAGCCGATCGAAGATTTACTCGTCGAGTATTCCACCCTCAGAGACGAAATCCACCACCTGGACGCCGAAATCACCAAGCTCTTGAAGAGAAATTAGAAATGCGTTACGTACCATTAGGCCAAATTGCTGTACAGAACAAGTCACTCGTAAATCCGGTCGAGTATCACGACGTCGAGGTGGACTTGTATAGTCTCCCGGCATTCGACCGGGGCGAAATACCAGAAGTCGTTTTTGGTCAAAATATCAAGAGCAGCAAGTTATTGATATCAAAGCCTTGCGTTCTTGTAAGCAAGTTGAACCCGGGCACCTCGCGCGTATGGCTCGTTGAACCAAAGTTGCGTCCTGCGTTTGCCTCAACAGAGTTCATCATGTTGGAAGCAAAAGATGTAAAACTCTCGTACCTATTTGCTCTTTGCAAATCCCCCAATTTCAGAAATAGGTTGACGAAGTTGGTCACAGGAACTTCTAATAGTCACCAGAGGGTCCCTGTGAAGGATTTTTTTGATGTTCCTGTTCCGATTACAGAAGACGCTTCGTTCACCGATCTGGCGGAATTGATTACAACTCTTCAAGCGAGAATTCAGCGAGCCCGGTCTCGAATCAAATTACTTGATGAGCTGATTGCCAGCACTTTCACTCAGCGGTTCCCCGGCGTCTTCGAGCCTGGAAGTTTGCTCGGAGACCACATAGAAATCACGACCGGGGTTTCATACACATCCAAGGACTTTGGCGGTGATAAACAAGCTCTGCTTACTCTGAAATCGTTCGGCCGAGACGGAGGCTATAACCCTTCTGGCTTAAAACCTTGGCAAGGCAACTATCGCGAAGGGCAACGGGTATTCGCAGGGGAAATCGTTGTGGCACACACGGACATATCACAAGCAGGTGACGTACTCGGGCGTGCGATTGTGGTGCGTGAAAGCGGCCGATTTGAATCACTCGTTGCTTCCATGGACCTCGCGGTGGTTCGCCCGAAGGAGACCTTATCTAGTGAGTTTCTGCTCGGATTAACTAGGAGTCCCGCCTTCAAGAGCTATTGCCGGTCCCAATCAAATGGGACAACTGTCCTTCACCTTCCTCGCCGTGCTGTTAGCGAATTTTCGTTCACCCCGCCCACAATCGAAGAAGTCGATGAGTATTCCCAGATTGTTAGTCGCTTAGTTCAACTTCAAGCGCGCGAAGAAGATTTGATCGTCAACTTGATTGAGCTACAACAGGCAAAACTTGAACTAATTGGCTAACGCTCATGTGGGTAAGGCCGAGGTTTTCCGTTTTTGGTTTCAGCTGCTGCAAATAGAACTTCACATTTCAACTCGCGGACAGTTCCATCCCCACGTTTGCCTGTAAAAATATTGCTGTCGAAGTGTTTCGGAGCGTGGTATTGAAGATTTGCCGAATTTTCATATAGTGACCCCGGCCTGAAATAATCATTTGCTTGTTCACGGAACATTGTCGGATCGGCTCTGAAAACCTTCACTTTTAGGCCTTCCGAGTCGGAAATGATTCGAACAGGGTAAAGGTATTTCCACGTGAGCATCTTCTTGAGGTTCCGACCTAAGTTGAGGCGCGGGAAATCTTCAGTTCCCAAATCGTCACCTTTCACGCCCATTGCAAGTTTGATTTCTGACTCATCTTCTAAGTCAAAACCTCTAGCGCCACTCCCAGTGCCAGGTGTTCCTGTGACGACACTCACTAAATGCTGTGCAAGATTGCCGAAACCGACGTTTTGGGTGGAGCCGGTAAACGCAGCAAACGGCTTCAGCGCAAGTCGATGTTCGATCATCGTGCTCTGAAAAAATTCCATCGGATCCGAAGGGTCAGCAATTGTGTAGTTTCCTGGAGCCAAGTACGACTTTGATAAAGGATCGAGACACTCTTCAAGGTCAAGTCCATGTTCTGGAGACCACTTATCTACTACCACTTCATCTCCATGCACGAAAGCTCTCGCTAGTAGACGTGCGCCAAGGTCTAGAAAATGACCCGGCTTTGTCTGCAGGACGTCACGTTTGCCATCTGGATACAACCGCGGTTGGAGTTGTGGCCGTTTTTCTGCAGAGCGATCGTGGAACCGTTCCACAGCATCAATGAAAGCATTGCCCCGCAGTGGCAGTAACAGGACTTCGATTCGGGGGGCTCCACTCGAATGGTAAGACGTATGGACAATCACTGCGCGATCCCGGTCCATGAACGACTTCATTTTTTCGCGCGTTATCTGTCCAAAATTGACATGCGTGTCCTCCATGGAATTGAGTTGCTCAATTCGATACGCGCTTTTGACTTCTGTGCCATCAGCAAGATCTCCGTCGAAACCACCTGATTTTCCTCTGCGAAAATTTCCGGGTACGCCAAGCACAATCGAGGCAATCATCTGCGCCAAATAGCCATCTGAATCCACTTGAGCACTTTGTTTCGTGAAAGCGGAATAGGCGATTAATTTGGAACGTTGTTTCACGAAAACTTTTGCGAGAAAATCCTCTAGGTAAAGACGCCTTGCACTCGCGGACATTGATTCCAAATTCACTTTTCCCCCAAAAAACTTGCAGGCTAACCGCCGAACTAACTCGGCCGACTGTGTATAACTTTCACGAAGACCCACACCAAATAATAGCTTCGAAGCCATGAAATGTTTCACTTGTCTGCGCGAGATCCCCGTGAGCTCGTTTCGGTTGGGGGATTCCTGGATATGGATTTGTGGAGAATGCAAGTTTTCCCTTACAAGCCAATAGGGCACCGACGACACGCGGTAAAGCCAAAATCCCGGAGAAAAATTAACTGTGCGAGATACTTTCCTCTGGTAGCGCTCTAGGGCGCAAGGAATGGCTGGCTCTGCCTGACCGGTGCACATGCACTCCGATCCCAAGCGAAACGCGGTTTCGCCGGCTCGGGGTGCTTTTCGTTTAACTGAGCACCTCGGAATCACTTCAACATCCGAGGACGAAATGTCAAAAACAATTCGCTCGACCACATTGAGGATCGAGCCAACAAAACTAAACGCAGCAGATTTCGAGCGATACTGCCGAATCATCTTCACCCAGGGTGGTGAAGCATGAGGCTTTCTCCAGAACAGCTGCAAGCCGTGAACGCGGCACCATCGCTGCGCGAAATTTATGCTCTCCACCTCGCTTCCGTAGGAATGAAGATTATTCCGCTAAAAGCCGGGCTGAAAATCCCAGCAGATTCTGGGTGGCAACAGCAGGCTAGTTCCGATTCGGCAGTCATCAAGAACTGGTTTGAAACGCGACCAAAAATGAACTACGGGATTGCTTGCGGTCAATCCGGCCTCCTCGTGGTGGATTTAGACGTCAAGAATGGCGACAACGGAATCGCAAATTGGCGATCGTTATCGACAAATCTCAACCTCGATACTTTTGAAGTAGAAACCCCGAGTGGTGGATTGCACCTGTATTTCTGGGGCGACGGCTTTCGGAATTCAGCGGGAACGATAGCCAGAGGGGTTGATCTCAGGGCTTCAGGCGGTTACGTCGTCGGTCCTGGCTCCCAGACAACCGAAGGAACATATTTCTCCGGCCTTCCGTGGCATTTTCCTGACATTCGAGATATTCAGTCGGCCACAGAGCAACTGAAAAATCTCTTAGGTTCTCGGAAAGCCGAGGAGAGCCTTGAAACAAGTGGTGTTCTCACTGCCCCCGGGGCCCCCGTAAGCACACATATTTCTAAAGCGCAGACTGAGAGCCTCGGACGAAACCTTTTAGGCCTACTTAATGCAGGTGAAGGCACTCGAAACGCTACTCTCAATCAATCGGCCTTCGAAATCGGTTCCTTGGTTCGTGATGGAGTTGTGAGTAGCCAAGGAGCTAAATCTCTATTGCTGAAGGCAGCAGAGGGGATTGGTCTGAATTCTCAAGAAGCGAAGGCAACGATCGAATCTGGTCTTGAAGCTGGGATAGAGAAGGCCGATTCGGTGCCGGGACCTTCCTCGAGATACCAACCACTCGACATCATTGCCTGGCTGAGTGAAGATCACCCTGATCCAGAAACCTTTGGCTCGGGACAAATTCTGTACGAGCCTGGGCTTATCTGGGTAATGGGCGAACCTGCATCCGGAAAATCCTTCCTTTGCCTTCAGTGGGCGCTTGACGTCATGAGTTTGGAAAAATCTGTCATTTGGTTGGATGAAGAGGCTGGTCCGCGAGACACCATCAACAAGCTAAAGGCACTTGGTGCGACGGAAAACCAGTTAGCCAACCACTTCCTTTACCTGCAGCCCGAAGCAAGAAATCTGTCGACTGAGGCTGAGGAATTGCTGTCTTTCGTAAAGGCCACGACTCCAGGGCTAATCGTGATGGACTCAGCCGCTGCGATTCTGGCCAATGCTGGAATTGACGAAGATAAGAACAGCCCAGTTGTGCAATTCATGAACAAAGCCGTTCTACCTTTGGTGAAAGATTTGGAACTTCCAGTTCTAGTGATTGACCATAAGACCAAGAACAAGTCGAACACGAATTACGCCCGAGGAGCGAGTTCCAAATTAGGAATTGTGGATATGGCCCTGAACGTCGAGCTAAAAGTTGGGTTCAGTAAATCTAAATCAGGATCGTTTGAAGTTAAGGTCAACAAGGATCGTTCGGGAATTCACGCGAAAGACAAATGTTGGTTAGTCAAAGTTCAAGTTGAGGGCACCGACGTAAAACTTTTGGTTGGTGACGCCCAACAGGCATTAGATCCAGAGAAGATCAACGATGAAGACCTCGAGATTCTCATCCTCGAGTACATTGTCGAAAACCCAGGTTGCTCGCAAGCCATGGTCGAGAAAGACGTTAGGGGTGCCGGTCAAACTCGCAAGCGTGAAGTGTTGAAGAAATTGGGCGAATCTGGTGCAATCTCGCGAATTCAGAAAGGCGGACGTAAGGGCTATTACGCAACTGAAGGTGGACCGAATGTATAGGGGGACAATTTCTCCCCGGCCCGCTTCTGTACTGGTGGGGTGCTGTGGTTCGCTGGACGTGCAAAACCGAGAGGTCTTTCCTGCGCACGCGCGTACGCGTAAAAAAACAATCCGCTTTTCTGAACCTTGTCTGTCTGGCAACCTGGTTGTTCAGCGATTCCCTTCAAACTCGTCTCGCCCCGCCCATCCTTTGGATGGGGCGGGCGGGCGCGTTGAGTCTGCGAACTTGCACACAAAGTCCTCCTTATGTTTTCCTAGAAATTTTTACATTTCTGACGGAGGCAACCGTGGACTCTAGCAAAAAGGCAGCCTACTACTCCCGAGTGTCAACTGCAGACCAGGTCGAAGGAACAAGCCTGGACACGCAGAAGGCTTGGTGTTTGGCCCAAATTAGCAAAATGGGGATGCAGTTCTTCGCCGAGTATTCAGACAGGGGTTTGTCTGGGGCGGACGAATCGCGACCGGGTTGGCAGGCGCTTTTGGCCGACGCACGTGCTGGGAAGTTTGATGCGGTGTTTGTATACGACTTGGACCGGTTTACCCGGGACATGATTCACGGGTTGCAGGCAACTAGGGAGCTGAGATCACTGGGTGTCAGCCTTCACGATGCCAAAGATCCGAATTCGGACGCAGCTTCAGATAGTTCACAACTCATGACCGGTTTTCGATTACTAATCGCCGAGGAAGAACGTCGCAAAATCAAAGAGCGAACTGTGCGCGGGCAAAGGGCAAAACTGGATGCCGGTCTTTGGCCCGGGGGAAAGCCCTGTTTTGGATGGAAACTAGAAGGAATCGGCACCAGGAACCCAAGACCTGTACCAGATCATCAAGAGCGCGAAACTCTTGAGATGCTTTACAACTGGCTGGTCCGAGAGCGCAAAACCACCGGAGAAATGTGCGATCTTCTGAATGCGGCAGGTATCAAATCGCGCACTGGGTTGCGTTGGAGCCACGCTGTTTTGAGGCGGATTTTGTCTAACCCAGCGCTCTGGCGAGGGTGGTTCATCTGGGGCTCACCTAATCAGGGCTCCATTGATGCTCGAAGTCATAAGACGAAAATCGACCGGGATGGAAAGCCTATCTACGGAACACCGAAGAAAATCTTGTTGCCGGAACCCCCACTCTCAGAGTCTCAATTCAACGCAATGCAGAGAGTTCTTGCTTCTCACCCTCGTGCACAAAATCCCCAGCGCCCTAGCGTTACTCGGCCACTTAGCGGAAAGATCTTTGGTACATGCGGGATGCATTACACCGGGACTTCCATTGCAGGCAAGGACTATGACGTTTACCGCTGCACGGGCAATCGGCATAGGGGCAACGAGCGACACACGGAACGATGCGGTTGCCCCCAGGTAAATGCCCAGCTGCTGGAACGGCGAGTTTGGCAGGAAGTCGTAGGCCTCCTGGCTGATCCTGAAAAATTACAAGAGTTAGCCAAAGAATGGTTGCAAATAAGTGGAACAGAAAGTGACACCTCGAACTCAGAATTTCAGAGGCTAGAAAAGCAAGAGGCGAAACTCCTACGTGCAATCGCGCTAGTGCAAGATGACTACTACTTAGCTGAAGCAGCGGAACAGGAACAACTGCAGCTGCGAATCGAGAAATACAGAAGCGACCTTGCCGAAATCACAAAACGAAAGTCTTTGTTGGACGCCTACAAGGCTGATGTGAACTTGCAAAACAAACAACTTGAGAGCCTCGCCGACCTAGCCGGAAGAGCGCAACACCGGCTTGCAAGCATGAACCTCACCGAACAGCGTGAAGTTTTCGAACTGTTGGGAATCAAAGTGATGTTTTCGCAGGTAGTGGATTCGGAGCCAGCGAGCATGACGATCTTTGGACACATCGACGAAAGAATTGGACAATCAACGCACATTGGCCCTATTCGGGCCGAAACCAATCTTTATCCAGAAGTGTCATTTGTGTTGGGTTCGAATGCGTAGACAGGAACACTGCAACCGTGGTGGCGGTATGGCTGTCTACGCGCGAACACACGACCATGGGGACGATGGTGGCGGTTTCACAGTTTATTCATGGGTTCGACCGCCGGTGGTGGATCGATTCAGTGTCGGTGCGGAAAGGTAAACTTGAAAAATGAAATCACCAATCGACGCTCCGCATAGTGCAGTAGTTGGAAATCAGACTGTTTACTTCACTACGTCTGAAAATCTCAGTTTCTTGCCGGAAAAATCGATCAAGTTTTTTATGACGAGCCCTCCCTACTGGAATTTGAAAAATTACGGAACTGAGGGAGAAATCGGCCAAGAGTCCTATTCCGAATACCTAGATCGCATGAATGAGGTATGGGACCAGTGTTACAGGCTTGCAGAGGACGATGCGGTTCTTGTAATCAATGTCTCTAACCGACGCCACAAGAAAGAGTATTACCCCATCGCATTAGATATTCGAGAGCGGATGAAGGGCTGGAAGCTGTGGGACATTCTGATTTGGTATATTCCCAATGCACTGCCACAGCCGAACCACTACATGGAACGCCTGTTTGATAACAAGTACGAATTCTTACTTGTTTTCACCAAAGATGGTTCGTCAAACTACGAATTCCACAAGCCTCGAGTTCCGCAGAAGTATGCGACTGCAGACCCGCGAGCTCACAAGCGAAATGCCGCTGGGCGATGCATTGGAAACGTGATTCGTATCCCGGCATACCGACCTCCAAACGTGAAAGATCTCGGATACCATGTTGCGGCTTACCCTGAAGAACTGGTTGCGCTTATGCTACAGACTTACACCTCTGAAGGTGACTCAGTTCTCGATCCCTTCGTTGGTTCCGGAACAACCTTAAAGGTAGCTGAAGGAATGGGGCGTCGAGGTACCGGCATCGAGTTGAATCCTGATTTTGAGGAGCTAATTAAGCTCCGAATCAGGGAACGTTTTGAGTTGCCAGATTGGAAAAACTTGGACATTCTCCATTCTGCAACCATGCAAACGGGAACACAAAAGCCCCGAAAAATACATTTATTGCGCGAGAGTGATGCAAATCAACTCAGCTTTGAGTGACGACGAAGCTGAGCTTCTCCAGCATCTATCCATCCGGTGGATTGGTCGTTTTCGCAAAGATTGATAGTTGAACTGAATCGATTCACGAAGCATGAATGTGATTCAACATCTTTCAATCTAAGGTCAAGCCTCACGTCTTGTACCGATGCCACGATTACTGCTGCCTTCCAAAGGGATTCAAATTGACAGAATTCATCTGCTGTATTCAGGATTTCTGACAATCCAGCGGTGTTCGAATGAAACCCAACACCGTCGACCATTGCGACAACAAGTGGTCTGGGTGCTTCGAATTCGCTAGTGACCATCGAGTTCGCCTCGCGCACTTCTAAACCACCCTTGGACTCCCCAAATTGTCCGATGTTTGATGTTTGGACTGTTGATTTGAAGCCGACTTTGAACGATTCACGGTCAGGGGCGATTATGTCGAAACTCACCCCATTGATTTGAATATCTGGGCAAAGTGGATTGTCTGCTTTTTCAGCTGGCTCAAATTTCAAATTGAGATTTCTTAGAAGGATTGCGATCCGGCCTTCTGCCTCATGCCCTTGGCGCTTAGCTCTCTCTTGTCGGATCCAACCTGGCCAAGTTGCTTGATTGATCGATTCGAGCGCTTCGTTCCAAGAATCGGAGTTTGCTCGAACCAGTGGACCTAAGACTCTATTCAATCTAGTAGCCAAATATTGACCAGCTATTGGCCAAATATCTTTCCGGGAAACTAGGCCTTCAGGTTTGGAAGGAACCTTGTGTCCGGCTCCTTTGAGGTCTGTCAATATTTTGTTTCGGGTCAACCCCACGGATTGCATAAGGACAAGAATGTGGTCCGGATTTTCCCCTAGGACTTTAGTTAGGACTTCGTACGTCTTGTCGACGTTCGCGTGCGCGCGAATTACATCAAGTATTTGCCTCAAGGAATTCAGTTGTTCATGAGTTAGAGGAGATTTATCGTCAAACCCCACTTGAAATGCGTCTTCAGCATGATTCCAAACGTGTTCGTCAAACTCGGCACGCCTGCTTTGCAATGATTCATTCATTAGTTCAAGATAGCTAATAATCATCAAACACGCGGGACCCCTAGAGCGCATTAATCAAGCAGCTTCTAGGTTCTCATCTAACTCTGGTGCACGAACCGTTTGTCTGAAGTCAGCCTGTGGATAATTTTTCCTCGATGTCGGCGCATGAAATTATTCTTGACATATGAAGTGTTTCACTTGCGATGCAATAACTGCCTTGTCGAGCTTTGAAATTGCGGGTCAATGGGAATGGATGTGTCTTGAGTGCAAACTGACGTTGACAGGTCAATGGGAATGAATGGCAGGATTGCAGTTCTCGTTGGAAATGGGATGAGCATCGCCTTCAACTCCAAATTGGAACTTACCGAGCTTACAAACGCGCTTGTTGAAAAAATTGCCTCGTTTGCGACCGATGGGTCTGCTGCTATTGAAGTTTTGAATAGCTTGGTTTCAGCCAGCCCAGATGCACATACTTTCGAGACCTTCGTGGGGGCTCTTGAAGAATCCAACATCAGCTCGCAGGCCTTACTTAAGCTGGCAATGAACCTATCGCCTGATGAAAAGGCACTTCACGATTCCATAATCAACACTTCCGATTTTGCTCGAACGCTCCGCGATTGGGGGGTCTCATTTGTTCTAGAAACAATCATGGAGCGTTCTCGGATTGCCCGAGAAGATCGGGGCGAGTTAGACAGTTTATTGATCAAATTGAAAACATCATTTTCGGCTCAGTTGGTTTTTGGAAACTTGAATTATGACACCATGTTGCTCACAGCAATGCTCCAGACATACGGTTTGCCTAACGTGGCAGACATGGCAAGCGGCTATGAAAATGCAAGAGTGATTTCAGACAACCAAGAAATTACTGTACGTGCGCTGAGGCGAACTGATGATTTTCCCAAGAACAGAGTCTTGCATTTGAGTTTGCATGGCTCACTTCAATTCTGGTCAGACGACAGGCGCAAAACCGTCGTGAAGCTTGAAACCGCGATGCTAGAAGACGGCGACCAGTGGCGTTCGGTTCGCGAAGGGACTACAAACATCCGACCGGTGGTCGTATTGACCAACCAAAAACAAAAGGTCGATGCGGTTAGAGACTTTCCGTTTTCGCTGGCTTATGAAAAGTTCGAGCAGGCGTTGGTTGAATCAACGAAATGGTTAATCATTGGGTATTCGTTCACAGACAGAAGCGTCAACGACATGTTGCGCGTTCAAAAAATTTTCAACTCAGGTTGTCCAGAGATTTTTGTGGTCACCCTAGGAAGCTCACCATCAAGAAAAACAATAGAAAAAGTCTTTGGTTGGGACCGTCAGGTGGATGGCTCGTCACGCAAATGGCTCACGATTTATCGCCGAGGGGCTCGAAAGTTTGCGTCAAGCAAAATGTTAGAGAAAATTTGCGACACTCCGGGTGAGCTCGAGGTTTCAGCGACAGGTTAGGGAGATAATTTTCCTGGTAGCGCTTTAGGGCGCAAGGAATGGCTGGTTCTGCCTGACCGGTGCACATGCACTCCGATCCCAAGCGAAATTAAATGGTTTCGCCGGCTCGGGGTGTTTTTCGTTTAAGAGGGCACCTCGGAATTACTTCAACAACCGAGGACGAAATGCCTAAAACCATTCGCTCGACCACATTGAGGATCGAGCCAACTCAAATCAGCACAGCGGAATTCGAGAGATACTGCCGCGTTATCTTCACCCAAGGTGGTGAAGCATGAAGCTGACACCAGAACAATTGGCTGCGGTGAATGCCGCGCCATCGCTTAGACAGCTTTATGCGCTACATCTTGCTTCATTGGGAATGAAAATCATCCCGCTCAAACCCGGACTCAAAACTCCGGCAGATTCTGGGTGGCTAGAACAAGCCACTTCTGATTCTCAACTTATCAAGAGGTGGTTTGAAACAAGGGTCAACATGAATTACGGCATCGCCTGTGGGCAGTCGGGTCTTCTAGTGGTGGATCTGGATATAAAGAAGGGTGACGATGGCATTGCAAATTGGCGTGACCTTTCTGCAAACCTCAAACTCAAAACTTTCGAGGTCGAAACCCCGAGTGGTGGAATCCATCAGTACTTTTGGGGAGAAGGTTTACGAAACTCAGCTGGAACTATCGCTAGGGGGGTAGATCTCAGGGCCTCGGGCGGTTACGTGGTTGGCCCAGGATCCACTACCTCAGAGGGAACATATTTCTCCGGCCTTCCGTGGCATTTCCCTGACATTCAGGAAATTCAGACGGCCTCTGAGCCTCTGATTAATCTCCTAAGGTCACGGAAGGGCGAAGAAAGCCTTGAAGTCACCGGTGTTCTCGCTGCACCCGGGGTCCCCGTAAGTAAACACCTTGCTGAGCATGCCTCTCAAACTTTGGGCAATGCCATTTGGGAGTTAGTTTCAGCGGGCGAAGGGTCCCGGAATGACACCCTAAACAGAAGTGCTTTTGTAATTGGCGCACTGATTGGTCAAGGTTATATCGAGGAACCTGCAGCAAGAGTTCTGCTCGAATCGACGGCCCAGCAAATAGGTCTCGAAATAGAGGAAATTCGGCCAACGATCGATTCCGGAATTAGAGACGGACAGCTGAAAACAGACAAGCCAGGGTCAGTTTTCGACGCCTTGGCTCCGTTTGACACAGCCCACTGGTTCAGTTCTGAACATCCGGAACCCAAGAGGTTCGGCTCGGGAAATGTGTTGACGGAAACATCTCTAACTTGGCTGGTCGGTGAACCTGCATCTGGTAAGTCTCTGCTTTGCATGGTTTGGGCAATTGAGGTAATGCTCGAAGGTGGAAAAGTGCTCTGGGTTGATGAAGAAGCTGGCCCCCGAGACACCTTGGGAAAATTCGTTGCGCTAGGTGCGAGCGAATCTTTGATTCGAGATCATTTGATTTACCTTGAGCCGAATGCGAGAAACTTCTCAAATCTGGCGAGCGCCTTTATCCAAGCAGTTGAAGGTTGGAACCCGGATCTCATCATTATCGATTCCGCTGCCGCAGTACTAGCTAATTCCAGTGTTCAAGAGGACTCAAACTCGGAAGTTTCAACCTTTATCGCTGCGGTGCTTTTGCCCCTTGCCAAAAAATACCAAAAGACCACCGTCGTAATCGATCACAAGACTAAAAATGGCGGAGTCACAAAATACGCACGTGGAGCAGGGGCAAAACTTGCCCTAGCGGACATGTCTATACACCTATCGGTCAAGCAAAGTTTCAGCAAGGTTAGGAGTGGCCAGGTCCAAATGGAAGTGGCAAAAGACCGTAACGGTAACCTTACGGCTGGTTGGGTGAAGGTGATAGACGTCTTGGTGGATCGCGGTCATCTAGAACTGAAGTTTGCGGACGATTGGATTGAACCAAATTCAACCGCTCGCATTTCTCCAATAGAAATGAAACAACGGTTGCTGGACTTTGTATCAAACAATCCAGGTGCAACCAAGTCTTCACTCGAAAAGGTTCCAGGAGTGAAAAACGAGACTAAGCGTGTCTTCATTGCAGAGCTTGTTGCTTCAGGAGAACTGCGAATTGAGTTGGTTGCTGGAAAACAGACCTACTTTTTGGGGATCGGTTCTCAAAATGTGTAGGGGGGATATTTCTTCCCTCCCCGCTTCTGAACTGGTGGGGTGCTGTGGTTCGCTGTACGTGCAAAACCGAGAGGTTTTTCATGCGCACGCGCGCACGCGTAAAAAAACAGCTGACTTTCCAGAACCTTGCCTAAGGGACAAAGAGTGCTACTTGCGATTTATCTTGAGCTCGCCCCGCCCAGCCCCATCCATAGGATGGGCAGGCGGGCGGGTGAATTCGTCGAGTTTGCGAGAAGAATTTCCAATGTGTTTTCCTAGAAATTTTTACATTTCTAACGGAGGCAACCGTGGGCACTAGCAAAAAAGCAGCCTTCTACTCCCGTGTATCAACTGCAGACCAGGTCGAAGGCACCAGCCTCGACACCCAAAAAGCTTGGTGTTTGGCGCAAATAAGCAAAATGCAACTGCAGTTCTACGCGGAATATTCGGACAGAGGAATGTCAGGGGCAGACGAATCTCGCCCGGGTTGGCAATCACTCTTAGCTGACGCAAGGGCAGGAAAGTTCGAAGCGGTGTTTGTATATGACTTGGACCGGTTTACCCGTGACATGTTCCACGGGTTGCAAGCAACAAGAGAACTTCGGTCTCTTGGCATCAGCCTGCACGACGCTAAAGATCCGAATTCCGACGCAGCGTCAGATAGTTCACAACTCATGACAGGTTTTCGATTACTTATTGCAGAAGAAGAACGTCGCAAAATCAAGGAGCGGACAGTGCGTGGCCAACGGGCAAAGTTGGATGCCGGGTTATGGCCCGGTGGAAAGCCCTGCTTTGGTTGGAAGCTCGAAGGAATCGGCACTAGAAACCCAAAGCCTGTCCCTGACCGCCAAGAGCGCGAAACCCTTGATTTGCTCTACAACTGGCTGGTCCGAGAGCGAAAGTCCACTGGTGAAATGTGTGATCTCCTGAATGCGGCAGGTGTCAAATCGCGTACTGGGCTGAGATGGAGCCATGCAGTGCTCCGAAGAATCTTGTCGAATCCGGCTCTCTGGCGAGGATGGTTCATCTGGGGTTCACCGAATCAGGGCTCGTTGGATGCACGAAGTCATAAGACGAAAATCGACAGAGACGGAAGACCGATTTACGGGAACCCTAAGGAAATTTCGCTTCCGGAACCGCCATTTACCAAGACTCAATTTGAAGCGATTCAACGGGCGCTCGCATCTCATCCGCGCGCCCAAAGCCCGCAACGACCAAGTGTCTCGAGACCCCTAAGCGGGAAAGTGTTCGGTGCTTGCGGTAATCACTACACCGGTACCTCAATTGCCGGAAAGGACTACGACGTTTACAGATGCACGGGGAATCGGCACAGAGGAAATGAACGCCGGTTGGAAAGGTGTGGTTGTCCGCAGATAAACGCGCAGAAATTGGAGAAGCGTGTTTGGACTGAAGTTTCCACGCTGCTCTCGGACCCGCAGAAATTGCAGGACCTGGCAAAGGAATGGTTGCGAATTGCAGGGGCAGAAAACGAGACCTCAAAGACAGAATTTCAACGCCTAGCAAGCCAAGAGGCCAAACTCCTTCGTGCGATTGCACTCGTCCAAGATGATTACTACCTGGCTGCAGACGCAGAGCAAGAGCTTCTACAACGAAGAATTGAAAAATACCGGGATGACCTTGCGTCGATTGCGAATCGAAAAGCGCTGCTAGACGCCTATCGAGCTGATTCAGATCTTCAAAACAAACAATTACAGAGTCTTGCGGAACTTGCGGATAGCGCCAGCGACAGGCTTGCAAATCTTGATATCAGTGAGCAACGCGAAGTATTCGAACTCTTGGGAGTGCGAGTCCTAATGTCGCAAATTGTTAATTCGGAGCCTATGAACATCACCATCCTTGGAAAGATTGACGAACGTATTGCGACTTCTTCCAAAATTGGAGCAGGGATAGGTGGACAGTTCTTCTACCCTGAAGTTTCCTTCACCTTGGACGATAACCAGGTCAGTGGTTGAAAGTAGGCTAATTAAATGCGCGGAAAAATTTACGTTCTTACCAACGATGCAATGCCTGACTACATCAAGATTGGCTACACAGCAGCCGATGATGTTGAAACGCGCATGAAGCAATTGGACACTACGGGTTTGCCGCTCCCATTTCGCCTGCATGCATGCATCGAAGTTGAAAATGCCCAGCAACTCGAGAGGCTTGCTCACGACGTATTCGCGTCTCAGCGAGCACGTTCTAATCGTGAATTCTTTCTGATGGAGCCCGAAACCGCAGTTCGGTATTTGAAAGCCGTGTCGCTAAATGATGCCTCTGCAAAATGGATCGCTGCAGACCAACAAATGATTGATGAAACCGGTAACCCGCTGGGTGAGGCCCAAGTTGTAAAGCCAAAACAAGCGAGCTTCACCTTTAGCGCTGCAGAAGTGCCGCTTGGGGCAGAGGTTCAGTTTGTCCGCGACCCTTCAATCAAGGCGAAAGTTGTTAGCGATACGGAGGTGGAATTTGAGGGTTCTGTAATTAGACTTTCACCTTTGACCCGTCTTATTTTCGAGAGACAGGGTACCGTGAACGCATCCGGAGCTTATGCCGGCCCGGACTACTTCACGTTTCAAGATGAAATTCTGTCTGATCGTCGTCGGCGCATTTTCGCGCAAGCGAACGAGGACTGATTCAACCAATGCAGTTATGTTGACGACGAGAACACGAGAGCATGGGGGCCGTGGCGGCCGCGGGATTCGCCGGGCTGTTGGCCGCCATCCTGCAAAGCGCGGCCGTCAAGGACATGGTCACGGGGTTGATCACACAGGCGTTGGCCTTTGTTTTGTGAATTTCGTGGGCTGCGCG
>JACCDN010497349.1_pt1 | contig 18125 bp, 3 predicted proteins | sample 7441691 | NCBI WGS metagenome assembly JACCDN01 (sample SAMN15323439, study PRJNA562643) | freshwater metagenome | isolation source: river surface water | place: USA:Blue River Watershed | collected 2017-08-16
CCAGTGTATGTCTTCCCTAACGAAGCAGCCTTTACCTGGACAGCAAGTGCAGCTGGCGAAACATCATGGACGGTAGTATACGGCCCTGCAGGCTTTGATCCGCTCACTAGCGGCACAACGCTTACGCTTACAGCGGCATCAGTTCAGTTATTGAACCTGATTCCACTTGGCAACTACGATATGTACATCTATTCTGAGTGTGCAGGTGGTTTGCAAAGTGCTGGTTTGTTCTACAACTTCCAGACCCCACCAATTTGTTCTAACCCAACTGCGTTTACAAGTGCAGCTGGTGTAGACAGCCTCATGAGCAGCTGGAGCTGGAGCCCATACACGAGCTTCTATCCTTCAACAGGTTTCAACCTACAAGTTGTAGCACAAGATTCTGCTTTGTACACTGGTACGGTATATGCCCTAGATAACAACTTTACGGACACTACCACTAACGCAGCATGGTACCCAGGCCAAGCGGTTCAGGTATATGTACAAGCGGTATGTGGTCAAGATACATCTGCTTACGTAGGTCCAATCAGCTTGATCATGCCAATCAGCAATGACAACCCTTGCGGTGCCCACCCAATTACAGTTGGCGCCCCAGGTTTGTTGTACAACAACACCGGTGCCACAGTAAGTGCCGAAGAATTAGGCATTGTACCGCCAGTTACAGGTGCACAAACCACCACAGGTTGGGCCAATGACGCACTCAACCACACCACTTGGTTCAAGTTCACGGCACCAGCTTCTGGTAATGTGCGCATCGACGCAACAGGCGTTGAATACAACGGCCAAATCGGTGTTTACTTTGGTGCAGACTGCAGCATCTTGCCTAGCTTTACCTTAGAAGGCGCCAACGACAACGAAATCGATGGCACGTCAGAAGCACCAAACTTCACGGTTTGTGGCCTCACCCCAGGTGCAGAGTACTATGTCATGCACGACGGTTCTGGTACAGCAGGCAACTACACTATCGAGATCAGTGAAGTGAGCGTTTATGCTGGAGTAGAGGGCGAGGTTCTCGAGATTTGCTACGGCGAGAGCACCAACTTGTTCTTAGGCATTGCCAACTATACTTTAGGCGGCGAATGGATCGCTACCTCACCAGCGGTTGTATTGCAGGGCAACACCTTTAACTCTACAGACTACGCTTCACAAACCTATACGTTCAACTACGTTGTGAGCGATGGTTGTGCGGTAGACCAAGCAACCTCTACTGTTGTTGTATATGCAGCGCCAAGCGCAGGCCAAGACGGCAGCATCACGGTTTGTTTGAATGAGCCGTTTGATTTGCTCACCGGAATTGGCGGCAACGTAGATTTAGGCGGTACTTGGTACAACCCGAGCAACCAAACATTGCCAGGAAGCTTAGATACTTCAGGTTCATTGGCGGGTCAGTACAATTACGATTACATTGTAACGAGTACAATTTGTCCGAACGATTCTGCAAATGTGATTGTCATCGTAGATGGTTCTTGCGACTACACTGCAGCAATCAATGAAATAGCTGCGCAATGGTCTTTGTATCCAAACCCAACTTCTGGTCAAATGACCGTTGTAAACAATACAGGATTACAAATGCAAGATTTGCGTATTTTAGATGTAAATGGCAAAATTGTACTCACCCAAAACAATTCTTCAACTATTGAAACCCAATTGAATGTAGCACACTTACATCCGGGGGTTTATACCGTTCGTATGTTGTTGGAGGGCCAATCTTACAATAAGCGATTTATCAAACAATAATTGAAATTCTTTTAAGTAATAATTCGGAAGGGAGGCTTAAGTCTCCCTTTTTTTGTTCGATAAAAAAACTTACATTTGAAATGTCTTAAACTATAAATTCTTAACTATGATGAGAAAACTTTACCTCAAACTGTTCTTTCTCGTATTTTCAGCTCTTGGCACCAGCGTTTTTGCGCAATACTGTACACCTACATTTTCTAGTGGGTGCTCTTTTGGTGACCAAATCCTGAATTTCAATACAACGGGAGGCGTAAGCAACATTACCAACAACGGTTCTGGTTGTAGTGCTGGTTACTACCAGTATTTCGCAGGCCAAGCGGTATCTCAATTGCAAGGCCAAGATGTCACACTTAATATGCAAGCTGGCCCAACATGGGGTCAGGGCTTTAAGGTCTGGATTGACTGGAACAACAACCTTTCTTTTGCAGATGCAGGAGAATTGGTTTATACATCACCAGGTTCTGGTATTGCAGTCAATAGCGCTGTAGTAACGGTACCTTTTTCTGCAACTGTAGGCACTGTTCGCATGCGCGTTGTTTGTAGTTATGCGGGAATTCCGCCTGCAATGGATGGCTGTCCGGTTAATCAATTTTATGGCGAATGCGAAGACTATGACTTCGTTGTATTGGCTTCAGCTGCTTGTTCTGGAACACCAACTGCAGGTACAGCAATAACATCATCAGCATCTATTTGCCCAAGTGTCAATTATACCCTTTCTCTCTCAGGTGCTACGCTTGCAGCAGGTCTTTCTTATCAATGGCAGTCTGCCCCAAGTGCAACAGGTCCTTGGACAAGCATTCCGGCAGGAACAACTCCTAGCTTCATCACCTCACAAACAGTAGATACCTGGTATCAGTGTATCGTCACTTGTTCTGGTCTTAGTGCTACTTCTTCAGTTGTAGGCGTCACCACTAACTCTTTCTTGGCTTGTTATTGTACAAGCACAGCCACTTCTAACTTTGATGAAGAAATCCTCAATGTAACTTTAAATACACTCAATAATACATCCACTTGTGGTGTAGCCGCTCCAGGCCCTGGTTCAACGGCAAGTCAGTATTCAAACTACACTACTTTAACGCCAACAATTCTTTCTCCAGGAGTAGTTTACCCACTTTCAGTAGAAATTGGAACTTGTAATGGAAGCTATACCAACTGTACAAAAGTATGGATTGACTTCAACCAAAATGGTTTGTTTACCGACGCAGGAGAAAACGTTTACAGTTCTCCAGCATCATCAGTAGGTGCGCATTTTGAGTTGGGCAACATTACCATTCCTGCAGGTGCAATCGCTGGTAATACAATGATGCGTGTTGTCAACGTAGAAACTTGGGACCCAGCTAACATTAACCCATGTGGCACTTACACTTGGGGCGAGACCGAAGACTATCTTGTCAACATCTCTGCTCCCCCAACATGTCCACAACCTACAAACTTCTCTTTGATCCAAGCCAACAACACTACTGCGCAAGTAGAGTGGGTAGCTGGTGGTTCAGAAACACAATGGCAAATTGAATATGGCCCGCAAGGCTTTACGCCAGGTACAGGAACATCCGTAATTGTGACCACCAACCCATACACCATTACAGGTCTAACAACCAATTCATTCTACCAAGCTTACATACAAGGTATTTGTACACCTGGTGACACCTCTTACTTTACACCACCAGTTGCATGGAATACTTACAACCAAGGGCAGTTTGTCGATTGGGACAACGCTTGCCCAACCAACGGTTTTGAAGACATCTCTGGATTTGCTACTAACGCAAGCTTAAATGATGACCAGGAGGTAGGCGTCACGATGCCATTTACATTCTTGTACCAAGGCGCACTTGTCAATACCATGACCATCGGTGACAATGGCGGCGTGATCCTCAATACGACTACAGGTCAGGTGAATTATGCGATGCCTGCTTCTGGAAGTGGCTTATTCCCATACATCCAAGACATGTATACCAATGCCAATCCTGGTCAAGCAGTATACTACGGCCAAGTAGGCAATGCGCCAACTGCTAAGTTCATTGTTCAGTGGACCAACGTACCTCATTATGGTTTTCCAGGATCAACTAACGGTGCGACTTTCCAAATCGTTATTGACCAAGCGACCAATGAAATCTATTATGTTTACGACGACGTAGAAATGGGTAACCCAGGTTGGGATAACGGTGCAGACGCAGAAATTGGTTTGCGTGGCCCTAACAACGTTAACGTTTCTATGAACAATACAGCCTATTTACAAGACAACAGCTGTGTTCACTTCTATTATACTAACTGTCCGAAACCTACAAGTTTTGCGACAAGCTATGTTGCTCCGGACGAAGCCATGATTACTTGGAACGCGGGTGCAGCGGCCGAAACCAACTGGACCATCATCTACGGACCAACAGGTTTTAACCCTGCATCGGGTGGTAGCACAACTACTTCAACCTCAAACAGTGTTATCCTAACTGGCCTTAACCAACTCACTACTTATGATGTTTACATCTATGCTGATTGTGCGGTAGGCTTACAAAGTTTAGGTTTAGAAGGCAGCTTTACCACTCCACCTTTCTGTTCAAACCCAACAAACTTGCTTGCAAGTACTGAGGTAGATAGCCTTATCTCCTCTTGGTCTTGGACAAGTTATTCTGCCCAATATCCGTCAACTAGTTTCAACCTTCAAATGGTATTGCCAGGCGCAGCGCTTTACACGGGTACAATCTACAACCTAGATAACAATACAACTGATACTACTTACGACAGTGAATTCATGGCTGGTCAGACTTTCGACATCTATGTTCAAGCTGTTTGTGGACAGGATACTTCTTTCTATGTAGGTCCGTTCAATGTAGTGTTCCCACTCACTAACGATACCATTTGTGGTGCGCAGATGATTCCTGTCAATGGCCAAATGTATATGTTCAACAACACGGGCGCTACATTTGATGTTGCCGAAATAGCAATGGTTCCACCAGCTACAGGTGCGCAAACAACAACAGGTTGGGCAAATCAAAACTTAGAAATGACTACTTGGTTTAAGTTTATGGCACCACCTTCTGGTGCAGTTCGCATCAATTGTACAGGTGTTTCTTACAATGGCCAAATGGCAGTTTATGGTTCGCCAAATTGTAGCAACGTTGCTGGCTTTCAAATGATGGCTGCTAATGACGACGACCTCGGTGGCGTCAATCAAGCACCTAACTTCACTGTTTGCGGTATGACGCCAGGCACAGAATACTACATGATGCACGACGCTTTTGATTTTACGGCAGGCAATCATGCTATTCAACTTTACGAAATTGTTCTGAATGCCGGAGTAGAAGGAGAGCAACTAGAAGTGTGCTACGGCGATACAGTTAACCTTTTCTTAGGTATTGCAAACTACCAATTGGAAGGTACTTGGTCTGAAACAACACCAACACTTGGTTTGAACGACAACTTGTTCAACACCAATGGTTTGGCTTCAACACTATATGAATTCACATATACCGTTCAAGATGGATGTGCATCAGATGCTGCCAATGCTTATGTACAAATCTATTCTGCACCTAACCCAGGTGTTGGTGGAACCATCAATGTTTGTTTGAACGAACCTTTTAACTTGGTTTCTGGTATCAGCGGCTTGGTTGATTTAGATGGTGTTTGGTACAACAACGCTTCCATGCAGACTCTTGCAGGCTCAGTAGACACTTCAGGTACAACAGGCGGAAACGTTACTTACACCTATACAGCAAGCAACGGTGTTTGCCCAGATGAGTCAACTACGGTTACTGTTGTGGTCAATGGTGGTTGTGACTTCACAGCTGGCCTAGATGAGCTAGCAGCTGGTTTTGAATTGTATCCAAACCCTACAAGATCTAGTGTAGCAATTTCTTGGACAGCAAAAGGTGAAACAACCCTCACGCTCACAGATTTGAATGGCAAGGTATTGTTGAGCGCCGTAAGTCAAGCCTCACAATACGCTATGGATTTATCGAATTTTGCACCAGGTGTATACATCGTTTCACTTCAAAATGGCGACCAACTCCTCACAGAGCGCATCATCAAACAATAATACACGGCTTTAAAGCTTTACATATGAAAACAAAAATTCAATCTCTATTTACGGCTCTACTGCTCCTCGTTGGGGCAGTAAATAGCCAATGCCTGATGCCCAGCCCTTACGGAACGGCTACAGCGCCATCAACCGCAGGTGCAATTAATATTTCTACCTGTTCATTTTATGGTGAATACTCTACCATCAACGCCGTTCAAGCAGCTACTACCTACATTTGTACTATTGCAGGTCCGGGTTATGTCACTATTACACAAGGTTCCCCAACTGGGCCTATCATTGGTTTTGGAATGTCACCATTAACATGGTCATCTACTACTGCTGGTACTTATTATGCACACTGGGCGCAAGATGCTGCTTGTGGAACATTAATCGCTTGTCAAACAACAACTATTGATTATGTTGGCCCGTCGGCTGCTTGTACAAACCCCGTTGCTGCAGGTGCTGCGCAATGTTCGCCAACCTTAGCGTGCTCTGGTCAGAACATCAACCTTACACTAAATGGCGCTACGCTCGGTTCGGGCATGAGCTACCAATGGCAAAGTTCTGCCACAACAGGCGGCCCTTGGACAGCTATTGCTGGCGCAACAAATGGTAGTTTGACTACCACGCAAACGACTGCAACTTATTACCGTTGTGAAGTGATTTGCAGTGCAGGCACACCAGCATATTCTACAGAGGTTTTTGTAGACATGAACTCCTTTATGAACTGCTACTGTACTTCGGTTGCATCATCAGCAATTTATGACGAGGAAATCTATAATGTAACTGTCAATGGTGGATCTACTGATCCATTGTATGCTAATGCAAATGGTTGTGCTACTCCAGCACCAGGTCCGGGTTCGGTTCTTGGCGGTTATTCAAGCTTTACAACTCTTGCACCTATTACGACTGTAACCACTGGTCAGACAGTTGCTTTTTCTATCAACCAAGACGAATGTGACGGACCAACTTACTATGCAAATGGTATTGGTGTATGGATAGATTTTGACCACAATGGTTCTTTCAGCGATCCAGGGGAAATGGTTTACATGGACCAAACAACAGTAATGGGACCAAGAACAGTCAACGGATCCATCACAATTCCTCCAACTGCCACTACTGGTAATACCGTCATGCGCGTCATCTGTGCTGAAGGCTATTCAGCTACATCTTGGACACCTTTGGTTCCTTGTTTGGCTTATGGCTACGGAGAAACTGAAGACCACCTTATCAATATCATAGCAGCAAACCCTTGTACTGGTACGCCTGATGCTGGAGATGCTTTAGCTTCTGCAGCAACTGTATGCCCAACGGCGCCGGTTAACCTTTCTTTAGGCAATGCTACAAATGCTTCTGGAATCACTTTCCAATGGTTGAGCGCTACTTCAGCAACTGGCCCTTGGTCTGCAATTGCAGGTGCAAACAACTCTACATACAGCACAACAGTAACTGCCGATACATATTTTGCGTGTGTACTAACCTGTACAGCTTCTGCTTCTGCAGATACTTCTACAGCGGTTCAAGTATTGTCTACACCTTTCTATCAGTGTTATTGCAATACCGTAAATGCGGGAGGTAATGGTTCATTAATGGATAACGTTGCATTTACTTTCGGCGGAACTAGTTTCTGGAACAACAATACAGCTACTACGCAACCAACGGCAAGTCCTTACTATAGTGCCTTCACTTCTGGCCCTGCAGTTATTCAAGGAATGGAATATGGCATGGGGGTTACCGTTCAAGCACCATCTGTTTATACAGGTGCAATTGTTTCTGTTTGGATCGACTACGACCACAGTGGTTCTTACGAGCCTACAGAATGGACACAAGTAGGTGTAAACATTGCAGGAAACACAACGGGTACAGTTAATATTACTATCCCAATGACAGCGTTAACAGGAAACACCGGCATGCGTGTGCGTTCAAGAGGTGCTTTCAATACCAATGGAGCAGTTGACGCATGTACAAACATGGGTTCTGGAGAAACTGAAGACTACGTCATCAATATTTTACCCGCACCAGACTGTGCCAACCCAACAAATATCACTGCTACTTCTGGCGTAGACAGCATTATGACGACTTGGAGCTGGGTGCAAACCTTGTTGCCAGTAACTGGCTACAACTATCAATTGGTAGAAGCGAGCATGCCATTCTCAACAGGTACAACCTATACTATTGATGCAAATAGTAACGATACTTTAGTTGATCCTTCATTTATTGCGGGGCAGTCTTTTGAAGTATACCTACAGGCGGTTTGTGGACAAGACACTTCCTATTTCGTTGGACCGGTGCCGGTCATGTTACCAATGACAAACGACATGATGTGCGATGCTGCCGAAATTCCTGTTGATGGTCACGCCTATATTTTCAACAACACTGGTGCAACAATTGACCCTTCTGAAGTGGCAGTAGTACCACCAGCAACTGGCGCGCAAACTACTACAGGTTGGGCAAACCAAAACTTGAACCTCACCACGTGGTTCAACTTTGTAGCGCCACCTTCAGGCAATGTCCGAATCAACTCTACAGCCATGGCTTATAACAATCAAATTGCGGTTTATTCAGCAACAGACTGTTCTATTTTGGCTTCGATTATGATGGAAGCAGCCAACGACGATGATTTAGATGGTGTCAATGCAGCGCCAAACTTTACCATTTGTGGCTTAAATCCTGGAAATACTTATTATATCCTCAACGATGCCTTCAACAACACTGCAGGCAACTACGCCATCTCTATCTCTGAGATTGACTTAAATGCTGGTGTTGAAGGAGAAGTCATTGAAGTTTGCTATGGCGACACCGTCAACTTATTCAATGGTATTGCCAACTATCAAATTGGCGGAACCTGGACACAAACCATTCCAACGCTAGGACTACAAGGCTCACAGTTCATCACTACAGGCCTCGCAACTGTATTCTTTGAGTTTACCTATGCATTAGTTGATGGTTGTGCTTCTGATGACGTCAATGCCTACGTAGACGTCTATCCAGCTTCTAGCGCAGGTACAAATGGCACCTTTACAGTTTGTAAAAACGAGCCATTCAACCTTTTAGCTGGTTTAGGTGGTGTAGTTGATATGGGTGGTTATTGGCTAGACCCAAGCAATAACCTGCTTGGAAGCAATATCGATACCGCTTCTAATATCCCAGGCAACTTCAATTATGATTACATCGTGAGCAATGGCGTTTGCCCTGCAGACACCGCCACAGTGCTTGTTGTAGTCGATGCAGGTTGTGACTTCACTGCCGGCATGGAAACCCTCGCAGGCAGCTTTGCAGTGTATCCGAATCCTACTACAGACATGCTCAATATTGAAAACAGCTTAGGTTTGGTCATCGATCAAATCGAGTTACTCGACATGAGCGGTAGAGTAGTGTTCGTTGCCCAAAAAGGTGCTTTCAACAACGAACTCGCTCAAATCAGTGTACAAAACCTCACAACAGGGGTTTACACACTCAAAATGACGGCTGGTGCACAAACATTCACCAACCGCGTCATTAAGCAATAAGAAAAACTGAATTAGAATACAAAAGGCGTGCCGAAGGCGCGCCTTTTTTTGTTCAAAAGAAACCAATTTGACTCGATTTCGTAACACGCAGCAATAAACAAAGTCATGTTCGAAACTGTCTTTATTTACAGAATTTACGGATGCAATTACACACTTTCTTTGTACTGAAGCAAATTGTTTTTTGTGGATTACAGCAATTTGTATACATTTGCACATACTGCAAGAAAAGTAATTTAACTATTTGAAACGCAGATTGATAACAAGATTGAACAAAATGGAGCATAACTCATTGAGGCTAAGCGCATTGCGCTACGGCCAATTTTTTGTTTAATCCGCAACAAAGATTTTTAAAAAGTAAATACCATGAGTACTGATTCAAATCGAATGGCACACAATTGTAACAACACAACGTCAAACAATACTTTTGTTTCACAATCTCATGAACAATTTATACCTAAACGTATGAAAAAAGCAAATCTATTTGTAAAATCACTAGGCGTATTGGCTTTATTATTTTGCAGTCTTCAACAGGTTTCCGCTCAATTTACTTGTCCGCAAGTTTATTACAGAAACAACGGAAATGGTGGTGCGAGTTCTTGTCCAGGTGTAGGTGCAACAGCAATTGCGCCAACGGTTGTAGGAACGCAATACGCGACTGTTCCAACAACAACCAAAACAGGGAACTTGACCATGAAGTTTACTACTTCTCAAACGGTTATTCCAGTGATTACCAATGTTTGGATAAATGGTGCGGCATCATCTTGTCAATTTGGACCACCCTCAGCAGAGTATGTTGTAGGAGGGAATTACCACATTGATTATTGTTTTTATAACACAAACCTTCCGAATGCAGGTTCTAATATTTGGACCGTTCGATTTGTGAATCCTTCAAATGGCCAGATTCTCGGAGAATGTTCGTATGACCCTTCAGATGTTACGGCTACTACACCAACACTTGATCCGCCTTTAACTCCTCCAACGATTTCTGCCATTCCGGATTACTCTTCTTGTTTGAACGGATATAATACAGGTGCTATTTCTTTCACCATTGGTGATGCTGAAACAGCAACAACATCTTTAACCGTAACGGCAACATCTTCGAATACTACATTGGTTCCCAATGGGAACATCACATTAGGTGGATCAGGAGCAAACCGTACAATCACTGTTGCAACCGTTGCAGGTCAAACGGGTACAACAACCATTACGGTACTTGTTTCCGATGGAGACGCCATGCAGGCAACTGAAACATTTACAGTAACAAGAACAACCAGTAATTTAGCGGCAACATTAACGGCAGGTACAAGGCCGTGTTCTCCATCTGCAAATGGTTCAATGACCGCCAACATTACTGGCGGCACGGCTCCATTCACTTATGCATGGACAAGATCAAATACATCAACAGGAACTTATACCTCATATGCAGCAAATAACAATACAAACCCAACCAACCTTTCCAGTGGGTGGTATAAACTAACGGTAACCGATGCCTGTGGTTCGATTACAACAACAGCTGTTCAATTAGCTGCTGCAACCTCAGTAACAATAAATTCAAGTTCATCCGCATTAACAAGTTGTAATGCGGGAACTGTTACTTTATTGGTGCAAGGTGGAATTGGAACAACAAAGACAGCAACATTAACAGATGTATTGAACTCGTCTAACGTATATACAGCAACACCAAGTTCTGTTTCAGCGGGAGTTTATACAATCACTTTATCAAATGTTCCTGTAGGTACTTATTCGGTGAGTGTTGCTGAACAAGGGTCAGCATGTACAACAGCAGGATCTAACATTAGTTTAACGCCAGTTTCTATTTCAGGGGTGGCAACGTCACAAGTAATTTCTTGTTATGGAGGCTCTAATGGTGCATTAACGGTTACAGCAGCCAATGGAACTGCGCCCTATACGTATGCCTGGTATGCAGGACCAAATGCATCCGGAACCGTTCTCGGAACAAATGCATCTATCACAGGTCTTGCTGCAGGAGATTATACTGTATTGGTTACGGACGCATTGTCATGTACAGCAAATTCTACCTATCAATTAACAGAACCGGACGAAATCGTTCCGGATGGAGTACCATCCAATTCATTGTGTTCGAACACAACTGATGGAGCGATTAGTAGTGTTAACTCATTAACAACTGGAGGTACTGGTGCATATACGTATGCATGGACGGCATCCAATGGCGGAACTGTTCCAAGTGGTCAATCTACTAATGCAAATTTAACTGGACTTGGAGCTGGAGACTATACAGTTGTGGTGACAGATGCAAATGGTTGTACAGGAACAAACACGTTTACAATTTCAGCTCCAGCGGCTGTTTCATTTGCCGGTGCAACGGTATCAAACGTGACATGTTATGGCGCCGGTAATGGGTCAATTACGGCAAATTTATCAGGAGGAAATACGCCATATTCAAGTTACTCTTGGTCGAATGGTACGGCGGTAGTAGGAACATCTGCTAACATCTCCAATTTAGTACCTGGATCATATACCTTAACAGTGGTAGATGGTAACTTGTGTACGTTTACGTCAAATGCATTTACAATTACACAACCAAATTTAATTGCTGGAACACTTTCAACTACGACAACTGCCCCTGTTTGTCAAAATGCTTCTTCACCAACATTAACATTTACAGGTTCTGGAAGTGCAGGAGTGAACCCTTATACCTTTACATATACCATTGATGGTGGAAGCCCATTAACCTTAACTACTTCAGGATCAAATTTAACCTACGATTTGAGTATTCCTACGTCATCAGCAGGAACCTTTGTTTATGCCTTGACTCAAATAACGGATAATACAGGATGTAGCGTTTCGGTTTCCGGTCAAAGCCAAAGTTTCACAGTCCTTGCAACTCCAACAGTAACTGATCCATCAGATATCGTTGCTTGTGGTTTACAAACAGTAGCAGCTGTAACCTTGTCTGGATCTAATGCGACAACTTATACATGGTCAAATTCTAATACAGCGATTGGTTTAGCAGCATCTGGAACAGCAAATTCTGCAAATCAATATAAAATCCCATCTTTTACTGCTTCAAATGCCCAATTACAGCAAACTGCCACTATTACGGTTACACCGAATAATATAAGTGGCGGAACAAGTTGTGCTGGTTCACCTGAAACTTATGCCATTACCATAAACCAAACTCCTGTTCTTGCAAATGGAACCTCAACGATTTGTTCTGGTCAAACATTCACATACACACCTGGTGGATCTGATGTTGTGCCAAACGGAACAACTTACACATGGACGGTAAATAATGCGAATGTAACAGGGGAGTCTAATGTTGGTGGATCTCAATTTATTACGAATAGTAACTACTTAAACCAAAACTCTATTACTTGGTCATCACAGAATACAACTTGGCTACAAGAGTACGTTGCACCTTATTCAGGTACATTGAATAGCTTGGAAATACCTATGTACTCATGGACCACTGCTGGTGTAACGGATGACATTTATGTAGAAATACAAGATGAATATGGAAATCCGATAGGAACAACTACAACACCGATTACGGTAACAAGTCCAGGAGGATTTGGCGCGAATCTGGGAAGTGCAACGTTTTCGTTTTCTGGAGTTAATCTTCAAGCAGGTCATGTATTTAAGTTTAGAATTTATACGACCAATGGTAATACTACTTCGGTATATATGAAGTATGGAAATTCTGGTCAATATCCGAATCCAGTTTGGATTAATAATAGCGCAACTTACGATCAGCAAATTTTCTTCATGGGTAATATGAGTGCGTCAGGAAATGCTTCAGTTTCTCAAACATTAACAAACACTACAAATACTGCACAAAATGTTGTGTATACAGTTACACCAAATGCAAATGGTTGTGATGGCTCACCGTTTACGGTGACTGTAACGGTAAACCCAATTCCGTCCATTCAAACTGAACTTGCTTCTTCTTGTTCGGATGTTCCGTTCACAAGTACACCAATGAATGGTGGATCAAATATCGTTCCATCAGGTACTACATATACTTGGACAGTTGTAAATAATGCAAATACCACAGGAGAAAGTGATCAAGCGACTGCTCAAGCTAATATTTCTCAAACCATTAATAATGTTTCAAGTGCTGATGAGATTGTTACTTATACAGTTACACCTTCGTTTGGACAATGTGTGGGAAGTACCTTTACGTTAGATGTTACAGTGAATCCAGAACCTGTTGTACAAAATGAAGGCACGACAATTTGTACAGGAAATCAAGTAACATTTGTACCATCAAATGGAAACGGAAATTACGTTCCGAACGGAACTACTTATGATTGGACCTTTACGGATAACACCAATGTTTCTGGTGAAGCTAATCCAAGCCCTTCTTTACAAGTTCAGGAGTTTAATACAAATAATCCTGGTTGGTATGCAATGGTTGGTCAACAATTTGATATGTTTAATCAAACATGGGGTCAAACACAAAATGTTGGACAAACGTTTACTTCTGCCGGAGGTCAATTGGCTCAAATTGTGGTCAATTTCCAATCGGTCTCCAATCCAGGAAACTTTACCTTTAATTTATATGATGGTATCGGTGTGAATGGAACAGTGTTGAATACACAAACAATAAACGTGACTAGTTCAGGTCAATATACCATAACATTGCCGTATATTGCTTTAACTGCCGGTCAACAATATACTTTTGTGATTAATGGCACCCAAGTGACTGCTAATATTACAATATCATCCAATGTATACAATGGTGGTGGTTCATATACGGCTAATAGCAATGGTACTACTTATGTGAATAATGTGAACAATGACCTTTATTTTGTTAATAATTATGCGTCAGCCGTTTCTCAATTTGATAATACTTTAGTAAATGCTACATCAAGTTCGGAGGATGTTATTTATTCCATCACTCCAACAAGTGCACTTGGTTGTTCGGGAGAAGCTTTCGACTTTACCGTTACAATTGATCCCGCTCCTTCTATTTTGGATCAAACTACTTCGGTTTGTTCTGGTTCCAATTTTACTTTAACGCCATCTGATGGGAATGGTAATGTCGTGCCAAATGGAACGACTTATTCGTGGTCAGCACCATCAGTGTCTGGAATAAGTGGCACAGCTTCGGGAAATAATAGTTCATCTATAGTCGGTTCATTAACAAATGCTACAAATGCTCCAATTGATGTTACTTACACAATTACGCCAGCTAATGGTTCGGCACCTGTTGCGGTAGGTGATTCATATAATGGTGGCATTGTTGCTTATATTTTCCAACCATCTGATTATGGTTATACACCTGGTAAAATTTTAATTGTATATCCTTCTTACGTCAATGCGGGAATTTGTAATGCACCGGGTTATCAGTTTACAATGCAAAACCCAACTGCCGTTACAAACACTGGAATAGGTTATGGTGCAGAGAACACGGCAAACCTTGTTGCTGCCGGTCATACTAGTATTTCAGCGGAAATAGGGTATGTAGATCAAAGTACATTAGGAGGACAATCGGATTGGTTCGTTCCTAGTAGTGAGGAGTTGGTTCAAATTTTAACAAACCTACCTTCAAGTTACTTTGCGTTCAATAGTTTCTTAATTCGATCTTCTTCTGAGAATCCAGCAAACTTAGGTCAAACTTATGCGCATTATAGATCAGGGGCATCCGTTGCTTCTACCTTCCAAAATGATGGAGGATGTTCAAATGGAATCATGGCTAGGTATGATGTGGTGAATCCTGGTTGTGTAGGTCCTAACTTTGATTTAACAGTCACAGTTAATCCAACTCCTGTTATTTCAAATAAAACAGCTACAATTTGTGATGATGGTACCTTTACTGTGTCACCTACAAATGGTGGCGCGGATATCGTTCCAGCAAATACCACATATACCTATGTGGTTACTAGTAACAGTGGAGTTACTGGTGCTGCTGATGAATCAAACGCAAGTGCGTCTATTTCTCAAACCCTTTCGAATAATACAGATGTAGATCAAACTGTGGTCTATACCGTAACACCTACTTCAGGTGCTGGAGGGAACTGTGTAGGTGCTAACTTTACGGTCACCGTAACTGTTCAACCTGCGCCAATTGTGGCTAATCAGACGGCGACAATTTGTTCATCTGCACAAGTGGGCTTAACCTTAGGTGATGATGATAATACACCTGCAGCTGCAACGTGGGATATTTCAAATATTTCTTTGACTAGTGGCATAAGCGCTTATGGTGGTAATGCAACTACCGGAACAATTAATTCTAACTCGGCAATTCAGGCAGATGCATTTGCAAATAGTAATGCTGCATCAGATGATGTGGTTTATACTATAACACCAATAAGTGCGGCGGGATGTTCAGGGACACCTTTCACAGTGACGGCTACTATTATCCCTATACCTACAGTTGATCAACAAAATAATATTACTTATTGTGGTGGAGTTTCTCAACCGGATATAACTTTTACTGGTTCAACTTTGAATACTCAATATAATTGGACGGCAACTGAGAATGTAGGTTTCTTCTCAAGTGGTATTGCGTCACCATCTATTGGTTCGTATGTGATAAGTCCAAGTTCACAAGTAATTTCTACTGTGGTAGTAACTCCAGAAATTGTGACTGGTGGATTAACTTGCGTTGGATCAGCAATGACATTTACTGTTACAGTGAATCCAACACCGAATGTGAATGCGGTAAATGATCAAGTTATTTGTAATGGTTCTAGTACAGCTGACATAAATTTCTCTGGAACTGTACCAACTGGACTGAGCTTATTGGCATATGAAGGATTTGATTATCCAAACAATACGAATATTGCCAACCAAAGTGGTGGTATCGGATGGGCAGGAAACTGGGAAGCAAATTATTATGGTAATAGTTCAATGTATGTTTATTCACCAGGATTGACATATACTGGATTGAATGATACAGGTAATAAACTTCAGTGGGCTGGTCCTGGACAATATCAACCACATTCAGTTCGAAGATCATTTGATAATCCAAATAGTGGAATAGTATATTTTCAATTTCTTTCAGACTTTAACTCTACAAGTGGTGGTACAGATCGTGTAGATTTGAATTTAAATGGTACTACCATGGCTTACATTGGTGGGAATAATGCACAGGGTGAAATGAGTTTGTCTGCAGGCGGACAAATGATGAATTCAGGTTATTCTGTTTTTGATCCAAGTTTAGTTGTTGTACAAATCGATTATGATAATCATACAACTAAAATGTGGGTAAATCCTACTTTAGCATCCTTCGATTATAACAATCCAGGAACACCAGCTATTGTCTACAATAATTCAATACCGTTTGATCAAATTTCATTAACGTTTAGATCTGGAGCTACTATAGACGAATTAACTGTTTACGGTGGTACGAGTTATAACTGGTCAAACGATAACACAGCTACTGGTTTAGCTGCAAGTGGAATAGGTAATATTCTTTCTTTTACTGGAACTAATAACACGAACGCTCCAATCGTTTCAAATATTACAGTAACACCAACATTGAATGGTTGTACAGGCACCTCAATTAATACTTCTATCACGGTTTATCCTACTCCAACTGTTGATACCATTGCAAACCAAACAGTTTGTGTTGGTTCACCGGTATCTCAATCGTTTGCTTCTACATTTAATGCAACCGGAACTGAGTACATGTGGTCAAATACGAATACGGCAATTGGTTTAGGAGCGAATGGATTTGGAGACATTGCATCGTTTACGACAACCAATGCGACAAATACACCAATTTCAGGAACAGTTACTGTAACTCCTTATGTGGTTAATGGTACAGGTATTTCTTATGGATTTATAAATAACGGAAGTTCATCAACTTTTAATGCTCCAGCGGGAGCGATTTTCACAGGTGTTCAATTTGCAAGCTACGGAGACCCTAGCGGTGGACAAGGTAATTATGCAGTTGGATCATGTAGTTCTGCGAACTCTCAAAGCATCATCGAGGCACTAGCGCTTGGAAACAACTCCTTCAGTGTAACGGCAGATGACGCAACATTTGGAGCGACCTGTTCAGGTGGAAACTTAGCGATCACATTGGAATACTCTTACATCTGTGAAGGTACGCCTGAAACATTCGATATTACGGTGAATCCAATACCTACGGTAGATGCAACTTCTGACATACTTGTTTGTAACGGAAGCCCTGTGAGTGCTACATTCACAAGCTCATTCGGTGTGAGTGGTACGGTATATACATGGTCAAATGACCTAACAACAATAGGTTTGGGTGCAACAAATACCGGAGATATCGCTTCATTTAATGGAACGAATACTGGAACTTCTGCGGTTACTGCTAACGTAACTGTAACTCCAAGTTACACGAATAACAGTGTAGTTTGTACAGGAACGGCTGATGCATTTACCATTACGGTGAATCCAACTCCTACGGTAAACACTGTCCCAAATCAAATCATTTGTACGGGTGACAACACAACTGCAGTGAACTTTACAGGAGCAGTTGCAGGAACAACGTTCCCATGGACGAATGACAACACAGTTATTGGTTTATCCTCACCTAATACAGGTAATATATCTTCATTTGTAGGATTGAATGGTACAGATGTCCCTGTGATTGGTAACATTACGGTGACTCCAACAACTACCGGAGGCATCACATGTACAGGTACGCCGCGTACATTTTCAATTACCGTCAATCCTACACCAGAAATTGAAGATGTAAATGAAGATGTTTGTAATAATTACTTGTTTACCTACCAACCTTCTACAGGTGGAGGCGACAGCGGTAATGATATCGTAGGTGCTAATACTACGTATACTTGGTCTGCACCTTCAGCAATTACTGGAGTATCGGGATTAAGTGCTGGAACAAATGAAACAGATTTCCATGCTCAAGTTGTTAATACAACAAATGCTGTGGTAACTGTTAC
>JACCDN011100744.1_pt1 | contig 18121 bp, 11 predicted proteins | sample 7441691 | NCBI WGS metagenome assembly JACCDN01 (sample SAMN15323439, study PRJNA562643) | freshwater metagenome | isolation source: river surface water | place: USA:Blue River Watershed | collected 2017-08-16
TACATGAAAAAGTGGCGGCAGGGTATATTAAGCAATAATCATAAAAATAAAAACCTTTAAAGGAGTCCTAATTACACCAGGAAATACATCCCGTGGCCATTAAAAATGGTAACTGAATGATCCATAATAATACATGATAAAATATACACATCAGGTACCAGTCAGTATTATCTGTCAATTACAGATTAATAACCGTGTTTTCATAAGAATAATTCAGAAAACGACACAATCATTTTTTATTTCAGATAATTAATATTTTAATTTTTTATGATAAATGTACACAGGCATTATATACTTTAAATGAAAGTATATTCACTTATTAAGTGAGTAAAAAAATAGATTTATTTTTTAAATAAAATTTATAATTATTTTAACCAGTTATCTTGAAGAGTGAAAAATGGCGATGAAAACAACGCCACGGATAAAGAAAACCATCGCTTATCTGCGTGTGTCACCATTTGATCGAAATAATGAAAAAAATAAATCGACTATTCTTGGTTTTGCCAGCTGTCATGATTTAGGCAGTGTTCATTTTTTTGAGGAAATAACTGCAGAGAGAAAACCATGGCGCGCCTGCCAGATAGCTCAAGTTATGGCAGCATTACAAAGTGGCGATACACTGATTGTATATGAGCTTGCTCGTCTTGGCCTTAATATGCTGGAATGTATGGAAATACTGTCAGTACTCATACAAAATGGTGTCTGTATTTATGCAATAAAAGGTGCATGGAGGCTTGATCGCAGTATTCAGGGTGAAATGATTACCATGGCATTTTTAATCGCTGAAGAAATAGAGCGGGAATTTGTTGCTCAACAAGAAATAAAAAAACCGCATTTCAGCAAGAAACATGGACTTATAATGGGACGACCCAAAGGTCCTGGTAAGAGCAAGCTGGATCCATTCCGTCATGAAATAGAACATTTGTTAGCTAATGGATCAACGCAAAAATTTATTGCGCAACGTTATCATACAACAGAAGCTAATCTTCATAACTGGTTAAAAAAAAGGGCGTTGAATAGGAAAAAATACCTATCGCAGAATAATTAATTTTTTAATATTAAATTTTGTTATCCACCTCTGGATTTTTTATTCTGGTTTACAATCGATGATTATAAATAATGTCCTGATAGGATAGGTTATTTTTACTTATTAGGTATATTTAATATAACTGTATTGATTGTTATTAGTAGCTTTACAATTGCAGGTTATTTTAAGAAATAAAAAATAAATTCCTGATAAAGGATAATGCGAGTTATTAGTTGTATGGATATAATGAATGATGCAAGTATCATACTGTATTTTTTATAAATAAGGATCATCATGAGCATCACCCGCAGAGATTTTTTAAATGGAGTCGCCATTTCTGTAGTAGCTGGTGTTGCTCCCATCAAATTTTTGAATGCTTCTCCAAAACAACAAATCCAAACTCTGCTTTATCCACCGGCATTAACCGGATTACGTGGTAGCCATGCGGGTTCATTTGAATCTGCTCATCAATTGGTCAGGGATGGAAAAAACTTTGATTTCAGCAAAATACCGCCGGATGACGATGTTGATTTGGTGATTGTTGGTGCCGGTATCAGCGGACTGGCGTCAGCGTGTTTTTATCAGCAACACCTTGGTAAGGATAAAAAAATCCTGTTACTGGACAATCACGATGATTTTGGTGGTCACGCCACCCGCAATGAATTCACCACACCGGATGGACTGCTTCTCAGTTATGGTGGTAGTGAATCATTGCAGTCACCACGGTCAGTGTACAGTAAAGTGGCAATCGATTTATTGAAGAGTCTTGATGTGGATATCGGTCAACTGGAAAAAGGATTTAATACCACTTTTTATCCCAATCTTGGTTTGAGCCGTGGTGTCTATTTTGACGAAAAAAATTTTGGCGTGAACAAAGTCGTCAGTGGTGATCCCGGGCGCAACGTGGCAGACGATATTCCCTCTGATCGCCTCAATGGTCGCAGTCTGGAAGATTTTATTGGGGATTTCCCGTTGTCGGAAACTGATCGTGCTGCACTGCTGGCATTATATCAGGATAAAAAAGATTACCTGAAAGGTCTGACGCAGGAACAAAAAAAAGCATGGATGAACAGCCACAGTTATACTGTTTTTTTGCGCGAAAAAGTGGGCCTCAACGACAGTGCTATCCGATTTTTTCAGAAGAAAACCAATGAATTTATGGCGGTAGGTATTGATGCCGTTCCCTGCAGTGATGCCCGTGTTTGCGCATTACCTGGCTTTGATGGGATGGATCTCTTACCGCTGGATCCAGAATTACAGGCTGATTTAGATGATCCGTACGTTTTTCATTTTCCGGATGGCAATGCAAGCCTGGCACGTTTAATGGTACGAAAATTAATTCCTGGTGTCGCCAGCGGTAATTCTATGAACGACGTTATACTGACAAAATTTAATTACCGGTTGCTGGATAATCCGGATAACAATGTCAAACTTCGCCTGAGCAGTACGGTATTGCATGCCAAAAATTTAATGGAAAATGGCAAAGAAGTGGTGGACGTAATCTATACACACAGTGATGTACTCAAATGTGTACGCGCCAGACAGGTTATCATGGCAGGATACAATATGATGATCCCACATATAGTGCCAGAGATGCCCGCCGCGCAAAAAATGGCATTAAAGAAAAACGTTAAAGCACCTTTGGTGCATACCAAGGTGATAATCACTAACTGGCGATCTTTCATAAAACTGGGTGTGCATGAAATTTACTCACCGACTGCCCCTTACAGCCGTGTCAAACTTGACTATCCTGTTAATATTGGTGGCTATCATCATCCCGTTTCACCCGAAAAACCCATTTGCGTGCATATGGTATATGCACCGACATTATCAGGCAGTGGCCTGTCACAACGAGAGCAATGGCGTAGTGGCCGTGCACAATTACTGGGTATGTCATTTGACCAGCACGAAAAAATGATTCGTGAGCAATTACAGGGCATGCTTGGCAGCGCGGGATTTCATCATGAAAAAGATATCCTTGCCATTACGGTCAATCGCTGGGCTCATGGTTATTCTTATGTTGCCAACACATTATTTGATGATGAAACGGAAGCGGAAAAAACGATTGAAACGGCCCGCCAGCCCGTTGGCAATATTACCATTGCCAATTCTGATGCTAATTGGGAACCCTATGCTCATGGTGCCATTGATCAAGGCTGGCGGGCCGTCAATGAACTGGTCGCAATGCATAACATAAGGGCGGCATCATGATTCGTTATACCTCCATAACATTATGTACCCTACTGCTGTTTAACCAGGAAATTTTTGCGGCTCAATCAAAAGGGGAATATATCGCAAGGACAGGGGATTGTGTTGCCTGCCATACGCAAACAGGCGATCAACCGCTTGCGGGAGGAAAAGCGTTCCCTACACCTGTAGGTCTTATTTATTCCACTAATATCACTCCAGATAAAAAGTACGGTATTGGTAGCTATACACTGGAAGATTTCATCAAAGTCATGCGTAAAGGTGAAGCAAAAGACGGTCATTATCTTTATCCAGCCATGCCATATACCTCTTATGCCAGGATGAGTGATGATGATCTGAAAGAGCTGTTCAATTATTTGCAGACAGAGGTAAAACCCTTGTCTGTTGCCAATAAAGAGAGTGAAATTCCATGGCCATTGAGTATGCGATGGCCTCTGGCAATCTGGAACAGTGCGCTTCACGATGACGATATTTTCAAACCCGTTGCCGGAAAGAGTACTGAATGGAATCGTGGGGCTTATCTGGTTCAGGGTGCCGGTCATTGTGGCAGCTGTCATACACCTCGTGGACTTCTGATGGCAGAACTTGCCCTGACGGAAAAAGATGAACGTTACTTGAGTGGAGCAGAGCTTGATGGTTGGTATTCCCCGGATATTCGTGGCAAAAAATACGGCGAACAGACACTGATAGATTTAATGAAAACCGGGCGCAGTCAGCATTTGGCTGTTTCTGGAACCATGTCTGATGTGGTGACTCACAGCAGTCAATATTTTACTGATGATGATCTAAAAAGTATTGCAGTTTATCTGAGTTCATTACCTGAAACTTTGGTCAATACCGCAGGAAAGACTAAAAAGCAGGCCACTGTCAGTGAAAATGGTAAGGCAAGTTATGCCATGTATTGCTCTACCTGCCATGGCCTGGAAGGAAAAGGGGTGGATTACACGATACCGTCACTGGTAAATAACCCGACAGTACTGGAATCAAATCCAGCAACTCTACTGAATATCATGCTCAATGGTGCTGCAACAGCACATACTGAAAGTCATCTGGCCTACACAATGCCCGGTTATGGCTGGGTGATGAATGACCAACAAATGGCAGATTTACTGAATACTGTTCGAGCTTCGTGGGGGAATAAAGCAAGTGAAATTCAGATAAAAGACGTGGAAAAGCAACGAAAACATACCTTGTCCCATTGAAATGCCGTTGATTAAATTTGTCAGGAACTCTCATGATAAAAAAATTCACGTTGAATGTGGGTGTCAGTTTATTGCTGATGGCAGGAATGACAAGTGTGGTTGCATCAGTGAAAACACTCAAAGTGTGCACGGAAGCAAGCCCTGATGGCTTTGATTACTCTTTATATGAGGCCAACTCTACGGCTGATGCCTCATCAGAGGCTCTGTATAATCGTTTGGTTGATTTTAAACCAGGTACCACAGAACTCAGACCTGCGCTGGCAGAAAGTTGGCAGATTAGCCAGGACGGTAAAATCTATACGTTTTTCCTGCGTAAAGATGTGCAGTTTCATACGACACCATGGTTTAAACCGACACGTAACATGAATGCGGATGATGTGGTGTATAGCCTGCAACGCCAGATTGATCCGAATAATCCCTGGTACAGGACCGCAGTACAAGGCTGGTTTTATGCTCAGGCTATGGGGTTTAAGGAGTTGATTAAATCTGTTGAGCGGGTTGATGAATATACCGTTCGTATTGCATTAAACCGTCCTGAATCTCCTTTTCTGGCAGATTTGGCCATGGGTTTTACGTCAATACTCTCGCGTGAATATGCCACTCAGTTAGAGAAAGAAACGAAATGGCGTGATATGGATGTGAAACCTGTTGGTACCGGGCCTTTCGTATTTAAACGCTATAATAAAGACCAAATAGTTCGTTATGAAGCAAACTTGGCGTATTTTCGTGGCAAACCAAAAATCGATCAGTTGATTTTCAGTATTGCTCCAGATGCCTCTGTGCGTTTGCAACGCCTGAAAGCGGGGGAATGCGATATTATGCTTTACCCAAACCCGCAGGACTGGCCAGCGATTGAAGCTGATAATAAAGTTAATTTGATCAAAGGTCACGCGTTGACCAGTTCCTGGTTACAGGTGAATACGCAAAAACCGCCGCTGGATAATAAGTTAGTACGTCAGGCATTAGCCTTGGCCGTGGATCGTACTAATCTGATTAAAGTAGTTACCGCCAATGCCGCTTCTCCTATGACCAATCCGTATCCACCCTTACAGTGGAGCTATAATACAGATATTAAACCCATTGAATTGAATATTGATAAAGCGAAGCAACTGCTGGCAGAAGCAGGGCTTTCTGACGGATTCAATATGGAAATCTGGGTTCGCCCGGGTAGCAGTAGTTATAATCCAAATCCTAAATTAACCGCGGAAATGTTGCAGGCAGATTTCAAAAAAATTGGCGTGAATGTCAGCATCAAGACCATTGAATGGGGGGAGTTACTGCGCAGAGCGCGTAACGGCGAACATATGTCAGTGGTGTTGGGCTGGGCATCAGATAACAATGATCCCGATAATTTTCTGTCAAACAATCTCTCCTGTTCAGGAGTGGACGATGGCAGTAATTTCTCTCGCTGGTGTGATAAGTCGTTAGATCAGTTACTGAAAGATGCCAGTGAAGAATCAGATATCAGTAAACGTATTGCAATGTATAAACACGCGCAGGTCATCTTCCAGGAAAATTTACCGTTGATTCCATTATTCCACCCGCTTAACGCTCTGGCAACCAGTAAAAAAGTCACCGGGGTGGTTGTCAGTCCATTAACCCTGAATAACTATGCTGATGCGGATATTACTCAGTAAGCAAGCATTCTGACAGGGTGACTTTTATGGAAAAGAAAAAAGTGGCATAAGCCGGTACGGCATACCGGATGGACATTGCCCTTTCCGTTAGCCTCTTAATGCTATCTTGGTTTGGGTGGAAGCGGCGGTAGCCGGTTTGTTTCATATGCTGGTGCTTGTTCCTTTGCTGGTGCTTGTTCCTTTTCTTGAGTGATTATGCGTGGCGTTATCCATTTTTTTGTTGGATCAGTCGGCTGACTGGCGGGTTCTTGTGCTATGCCAGATAAAGAGAACCAACATAGCATACAGGCGGCTGATATTAACATGATGATTTTCATACAAAGTACCTCTTGGTTAACATCGAAGTAGTTACCGATATATTCAGAACTCATCTGTTAAAAGTTAGTACATATGACAGCTATTGCAAAGTATGCATGTTGCTCAGCCAGTCCGGCATAGGGATCTGCCGTAGCGGTACCTTGGCAGATTGCTGTTTTATCGCCGGGGGCTATATGCCTCCGACAAAGGTCTATTTTTTTACCTGAATGGATTAAACGTTGATTGCCTGTTTAGAGCCTGTTTACTATCGCAAACCCCCACTAACAATAATCCGTTCGCCTGTCACCCAATGAGCATTGTCTGACGCCAGAAAGGTTACAACAGAGGCAATATCATCGGGCCGACCCGATCTTCCCAAGGGGGTTTGGCTGATCAGTTGAGTTTCGAATTCAGAGCCAATAATACCGGCATTGTCCGTTCCTTCGGTCACTACCAATCCAGGATTCACTGAATTGACACGGATATTCCGGGGACCAAGTTCACGTGCAAGCACACCGGTGATGGCATCCATTGCACCTTTGGTCCCTGAATAAACAGCAGTACCGGCTGGTGTGAGACTTGTGACGTTCGAACTGATATTAATGATGCTGCTGCCATTGCCAAGATATTTCATCGCAGCTTGTATGGTAAGCAGGGGTCCAAGCACATTGATGTTGAATTGCCTGTGAAAATGCTCTTCAGTGATTGCCTCAACAGGTAAAAAATCGTAAATACCGGAATTGTTCACAAGAATATCGAGGCGACCGTAATTCTTAATCGCAGCATTAATGATACCTTCCACATCTGTGGCTTTTGAGACGTCGCCACCAATGGCGATCGCATTGCCACCCGCAGCAATGATGGCGGAAACCACACTGTCTGCACCTGATTTGCTCGATACGTAATTGACGATAACTCGTGCGCCTGAGGCGGCGAGTGATTTAGCAATGGCGGCACCGATACCTTTAGATGCACCAGTGACAATAGCGACCTTACCTGTTAGCTTATGCATTGTATCACCTTTGAAAAAAAGAGGCCGTTGCCTCTATCCCGATATCCCCATTATAGAAGAGTTTCACTGCCAGGCTAATGCCGCGTTGGCCAAGGGGCTACGCCAAAATGCCCGGTTAATTGTGCAAGACGCTTGTCAGGCGGCTACAACTCAGGTCATCATCGGAAGACTGTTTTTTTGAGCAGAAGGGCTGATTTCAGGCAAAGTATCCTGGTTACGGCTGATAAAGTCGTTATTTCCTGCCCATATTCTGTTCCCTCACAGCCTGCAGTAGTGACGGCGTAACACCTTCATCAGCCCCTTACGCAGACGCTTGCCACACAGAATGCATTCACAGGGGTCTGTCCCTGTGAATCTTTTCATCAGGAATGAACAGCGCCATAAAAGGAATTATTGTCATCCTGCATGCTGTTATTCAGCAAGAGTGTGCCTGAAACATCCTCTGGTGCATCGATGACATTATTGCCGAAATTCCGTTTACGCGTCTGTCTGAAGGCCATCTACCGCTGAACGCACAAAGATAGACAGCTGAACACACTCTATCACAGCCCGACCCGCATTATTTAATGCAGGGACCACCATGGTTGCTGCTGCTATGGTACTGGCAGAAATGACCGTATTGACTCCCCCAAGGACAATAGATGCTGCCCCCAGCATAAAACGCGAAGCCCCGGATGCCCAACTGATGTATTTTTTCGTGCTATCAGAGAGACCATTTTCGTCCTTTTTGCCAGTGACAGACTGAATACAACGGGCCATCAGATAATACAGATTACCGATAGAATCTCCCTTCATCGGCAATTCTTCCCCACCCTGTTTTTTACTCCACCAGTTGTACAGCACCGTGCCTGCATCAGCAGCAGCAACCATAAAAATCACTCCTGCTACGGCGGCCATAGGTATGGCAAACCCACCAGTAAACACTGCTGCGGCGACTGTAGCGGCAAAAAACAACCCAAGCGCAACAGCAATACCAACATTGGTACCCGCACTTTTCTTAAGTTTATCAACCACCGCAGGATCCACATTCCTGGTATTGTCAACCGCCGCGTTTTGCAGCTCTTTAACTCTATCCGCAACAGCAGTAGGAGCTGCTGCAGTATGAGTACTGGCCGCTGCTGCCAGTGGTACCTGACTTTTGAACGCCTCAATGTTAAGTGGTCGTGAATGCGAAGAAGGAGTCGTGCCTTCCGGTAATGAAGTACTTCTGGTTATGCCTGCTTCTCTTGGGTGCATGGTATTCATTATCTTCATATTGTTTGACATAAATACACCTCCAGAACAGCGTAGGTTTAATATAAAAAAATCAGGCGGGTTGTTTTGTAACTTCAGCCAGCAGCTCGCGGGATAATTTTTCGATGTTTGAGTACATCGGGCTCTGCCCGCTCTGGCTGACAGCCGCTTCCAGCATCTCAATGGCCGTCTCACTCTCTTCCAGCCGCAACAAACACTGTGCAATGCGAAAATAAGGACCGGGATCACGTGCATCCAGAGACAGTGCGTAGCCGTAAAACGTTATCGCGCTCTGATACTCTTCCTGCCAGTGTAATACTGAGCCCAGTGCCATATGAAAACGCCTGTCCCAGGGCTGATGCATGACAAGATAGATAAAACACATCAGGGCAGGCTCAAGTTCAGCATTGTCATAGTGCGCAAGACCACGCCGGTAAACGTCTTCCAGCATGTCATTGCTTACCCCGGAAAGCTCTGCCAGCGTTTTGTCATCATCCAGTGCCTGTTGACAACGATGGATGGCGGCTTCTATATCTTTAGAAAAAGATAAAGTATCAAAGGCTTGGGTATTCATCATCATAAAACTCCCACAACCTGATAAGTGACACTCTTCACAGAGCCTGTTAACTTCTTATGTAACGAATAGTAAAAGAGTTTTAATTGCAATGCTAACTATTTAATTGCAATGGAACGTTATATGATAGTCCGCCCACTGCCTACGTTCAGAATCGGCTGCGACCTGATGGGCAAATATTTCGCAGCAGGATTTATCCCCGTCATCTTTCAAACTGCAGCTTTGTTGGCTGCAAACGCTCGCCCCAATCACATGGTTTGCCTGGGCTCATGGGATTCCGCTCTTGCCGCCTTGCTGCAACTTGAACTATTTTGAGTATAAACATAACTGGGAGTAACCACATTCAGGCAGGTATTGTTGTGGTTAAATTCCCTGGCAGACCCGGTTGGCATCAAAAGGGCTTGCCAGGGAAAATCAGCGGGATCATTGAGTTGAACCATCGGACAGTCAGACTACTCTGACAAACCCGGTTGTTTAAGTTGTGTCTGTGCTAATTTACATACGGTTAATTATCATCAGTAAATTACTCTAACGATCATATAGAAATAAATAATTTGATGTTATCAAATAATAATTATTTATTCATAGTAACCGATCTTATGTGCAAATAATCTGGCACAGAGATGAAACTGATATCCAGGTGAAGGGTGTAATTTAATTATTCTCCATCCCTTCATAAAATACGTGTTTTGCGACATTAAATTCAATGAGCATTATATGATATCCCCTAAAAAGGATTGATGTAATACTGTCAGAAGTTAATACGTTTTGCGATATCAAATTTAATAAGCATTAAATGCTATATCTTAAAAAAGATTAACGTAATTTAATCAAAATTATTACATTTCTAACTTTTATTGCCATAACAGGAATAAAGTAAATGACGTTACCGCTAACAAAAAGCGTATCTAATAATAAGTCAAACTCAACTTGTTCTATTCATACAGAGAGTAATATAGAACAAAAAGAACAAGGATATGTTATATTTCGTACTCCTCTTGGCATTACTAATACATCTGGAAACAGTAAGACATTAAGAAAATCATATGATTCCTATTTTTTACCACAGCAACCATCTCATTATGAATCCCCTGTAAACAGAAAATCATATGATTCATATTTATCACCGCGACCATTTAATTCTGAATCATCTTTAAAAAGAAAATTATCTGATCCAGATTCACCACAAAATAATAAATCACCGCGATTATCTATTAATTCTGAATCCTCTTCTAATTTAGAAGAAAAAAAAGAAAATTTGCCTCCAGATTCATCATTATTATCTTTACAGCAGCAAACTGAGAATAGATCAGAAAATGGCATGGGTAATCAATATAATATATTTTCCGCTATCCGTGATGTGCAGTCTGGCCCACCTTCAATTCCACCTGCACCTCCACTTCCATTACCCACTGCTCAAAGTATAGGGGTGGTAAACCGAATAATGCTGACTACCGTTCCCAAATTCTTAGATATTTTCAATACCATGTCCATCGGTACTGAAATTGAATTTAAGGGTGTTGGGGTGGCTGTGTCTAAAAATGCATCGCGGATATTTGGCTATGTGATGGAAGCTGGGGACCCGCTGTTCATGTTGACGTACGACATGAGTAATGGAGACTACCCAGATCCGTTACAACAAAATAAAAAACCTGAAGAACCGTGGAAATTTTGCGTCATTGAATTGGTATCTTATCCGTGCGAGATGACCAACAAGCAGGCGATTACATCGCGCAACGAGGCAGTATCTTGGTTTAGAGACCAATTGCATCAGCATGTCACTCAGAATAACCATAAACCGCTGTCTAACCGGGTTAGCGGGGATGGACGGTTTACCATGGTTATCTCCAATAGTGACCATATAATCGCCGCTGGCGACGGCCATGCTGAGCATTTTGATGATCCAAACATCGGGATGGCGAATATGCAAGCCACCATCGCGGTGAGTGAGCAGGTGTTTAGTACCCTCTCATCAGATAAGACATCAAATGAGATGAGCGTGCTGAAGTCGGCACGCTGGTATCGTGACACATTCAAAGATTACTTCCTGTTAGAAACGCAAGACACGCCGCTCCAGAATCCAGGAATCGCATCAAATATCTTTGCCTACCTTGCCTCCGTCCATATCAATACAGCAGAATTGGTGCTGAAACATAGTATCAGAATCGGTAATTGGCCCCCGAACCCAATACCCGCCAGTGCAAAAATGTTGACGGAGTCCGATGTGAAGAATGAGTGGGATGTTTTGCCAAGAACGCGTCCATCTGTCGTGTTTAATCTTCTGAACGAAAAAGATAAGCCGGTAGTTTTTAATCAAATTAAACAGATTATGAAGGAGCCTGAGCAGATGCGGCAGATCTTGAAGGATGGTAAGAATCATAACTATGATCATTTTTTGATAAATGAGATCTGTGATTACTTTTGGTCAGGAGGAGAAGTCGCGGGTCATGGCATTAATAATGCTAAGCTAGGCGATGCTAAAAACCCCAAGCAGGCGATCCTGTTTGAATTCCGCACGCCCACGAAAGATCTGAGCATGTATTTTCCCCAAGAGCAGCACGCCGTGCTGGATAATGACCCCTATCACAGTCTTACCCATATGTATCGTGAGCGTGTAAAGAACCATATCACAAACATGTTGACTAATACGGTTAATCGTGACGCATTCAATACGTGGTTCAAAGATAAGTTTAAGAAGGATACCAACCTGGCTGGGTTAAGCCATAAGGTCACATGGTTTATTGAAACATACTCCGAAAAATATCAGCAACTCATTACGAAATAAAACGTAAGTGACCCTATTGCCAGAACCGGGTAAAATTTTGGTTCTGGTCCTACAGCGGGCTCTGACCAGCCAGCACATACGTTGTTTTGGTCGCTTTTTGAAAACGACCTCGATTCAGGATGGTATTTAACTCTTCCTGGGTCATCATCTGCAACCGGGAAAGCGCATCATACAGGCGCTCGAATAAGGCGGGCACTTCCTCGATCTGTACTGCCAGGCTTACCCGAAATACCAGCCGATCAGGTTGATAGCCAAGGACCGCCCCGGAATAGGTGATCACTCCGGTATTATCTTGTCCGTGTCCGTAATAGATGAGATAGATGTGCCAATCATCAGCGGTTTTCAGGAGCTGGCGGTGGCGCTCAGGAATTGACGCTTTATCCACCTCGATACTCAGATACCATCCACCATCGGGATTTGAAATATGAATAGCCGCCCATCCCAGTTTTTGATTCAACAGAAACGCATGCTGTCTGGCATCCACCACACGTTGACGAAAGTAAGCATTATTCTCTTCGATCCAACGGGTTGGCGTTAGCGCAAAGGCAGCGGCTGCTCCTACTTCAGCCACTGGACAGGCATGATATTCGCCGATCTGCCTGATCCAGTCGCCCATGCGCAGCAATAATTGATGATCACCACAGGTGGCAAAGCCAATCCGTGCTGAAGGAAAGGCAAAGGTCTTGGAAGGGGACATAATTGAGATGGTATATGGATGAACGCTGCCATAGCGTGCAGAAACCATTGAAGCAAAGGATGGCATAGTTTCAATCTTCGGATTGAGGATCGTGTATTTATAGAGTTCATCCAGAATGACATAGACAGGATGGTCGGGGTGGCTTTGGTTATATTCGAGGATGACCTCGGCAATCTCCATCAGTTCGCCGTTACTCAAGATTTCCCCTTCAGGAATACTAATGCTGGTCAGGACAATGGCGCGCACAGGGTATTCACAGGTGGACAGTATTGGGCGAATCTGATCACCACGCATCTTTTTAATGATAACCGGCTGAATACCGAACAGATCCAGAGGAATCACCAGGCTGTGATAATGCCCTTCGGGCAAGACAAGGTAGCCGCCTTGTGGGCGTTGGTGCCCATCCGTTCCGGCCCGGGTGAAAATGGCCGCTGCCGCTGCCATATAGAGCATTTTAAAACCATGCCCCATAATCACCAGGTCATTGTGAGCAGGGATACCGGCTTGAATAAAAAACTCGCGCAGGATACTCAAACTTTCCGGATGACCTAGCGTACCGGTTGGATAATGGGCGAGATGATAGCGCTGGGCAGCATAGTTATCGAGAAAATCGCGAAAAGAGAGCGATTGATCGGTACGCGCATAGCGGTAGCGATAGGCCTGCTCTAAGTCTACATAATAGGCGGGAGGTTTAAACTGGTGAAGAAAGTCCAATAAATCAGTGCCTTCCTGCTGCGCACGCATCTTAAGGTAGCCCAACAAGTTTGAGCCCCATACCGCCTGCGCCATCGCCTCCAGAACATTCGTATGAGGCTGTTGTCGATAGTGACCACCATGGGAAAGATCCAACACGCCCTTGATCTTTTGTGCAGCTGCATTGCGCGTCTTCATATTGGCCAAGGCTTCAAAAGACTCCCAACGTGGTTGATACCCATGCTCCACTTTTGTCTCCTGCCTTGAGTGCTGAGAAGCGACAGTCGCCAATTTTTCACTGGTTTCGTTCCTTCAACCACTTGAGACGGGTGTTCCCAGGAGAAACCCGCTGGCGACGATAAAGTGCATTGATCCTTCTTCGGCACAGATCAGGGTTATGACGCCAAAACAGTCACCGATAGCCTCTGATTGGCGTCATAATAGAACAGTATAGCTCGCCTTCGGCGGGAGCGAGGGATCTGTCAGCCTGAGATTTCCCGACCGAGGCATCATGTTACGCACCCATTCACGCTGGCTCGGTCAGTCCTACCAGGCAGGAGATGCAGTGCCTGTGGCATGAAAGTAACAGAAACAGATTGCCCGGCGTATTCAATGGGGGAAAGGTATATGAAGGTAAAGCGGCAGGTATTCAGGCGTCATACTCGCCTGCTTTATTGCTGTGAATGTCATTACGTTATGAAAAGCGACATTATCAACAACGATGTATTCAACCGGCTTCTAAGTAGCCGGTTTTATGAATGAGATTAAAACATCGCTAACGTGTTGTGATCTCGTACTACCTGAGGTTACTGCCATATTGATTACAATGACGAAGTATGTTTACCAGCAAACATATTTTTATCATACCTGGAATGATAAAAGGAAAAAGTCCTACCATGATCGCGTCATGTATACCTACATGCACAGCCAACCAGCTGATGCCGGGAATGTATATCATCATCATGCCTGCCATACAGGCTAACGTATTATATGTAGTCTGCGAATATGTGTATTTTAATGATTCTTTTACACTATTCATAACTACTATCGCTGCTAAAAATCCAATTAAGTATCCACCTCGTGGTCCAAGAAAAATACCATATCCGCCTGAGAAGTTAGAGAAAACAGGAAATCCCATAAGACCCAAAAACAGGTAGGTCATTACTGAATATAATGCTGTTTTATAACTAAAACAGAGCCCAATAATCATTATTCCTAATGTCTGTAGCGTAATGGGTACCGGATATAACGGTATGCTTGCTTGAGCTGTGATGAAAAGAAGTAAAGTACAGAGTGAGATTTCTATGGGTTTATTGATAGCAGGAAAAGTTAAACAATGTTGTGATGTAATGAACATGTACGCACCCGGCAGTAATTTTAGCTATAAATTCATAAAGAATGACGCGGACTTAGCGATAACACCGGGATATTACAGTAAATGGTTTTACGTGTCACCGCTATCCTGAAGGGGACGTTTTGTCCCCGACAAAATTCAGCTCGGTTTGCCTGGCGTATGGATGTTAATGCGACGCAACTGAAATCAGGCCAACTGAGGATGTGAGCACATCCCCTCTGGCTAGCGTACCCGTCAGCAATGGATTACTCTGCATGGCGGCAAGGGCATCGAATGTTGGCATAGATCCCATGGCACTGACCAGGTTATCCATATCTCCATCAATTAACCGTGCATTGTTTATGACATACATTGCACCATTTGCAACAATATGCTCGATTTTATTACCTGGACTGGCAGGATTGAAGAAATCTTTAACCACCACCTTCTTCCTGTTACGGGCTCTTCCGTAAGTCATTTGTAGCGAACTGTCCCAGGTTTTTTCCAGACACAATAATTCTTTGTCCACTCCAGTCAGTATCAGTATGTCCTCCCCACCGGTATCTTCAATAGTGGCACTGTCATTCACATAATAAACATCGTTACCTTCTTTTCCTTCCATATGGTCGTTGCCTGTCCCCCCCTGCAGTACATCCGCCATGCTGCTGCCGTACAGGCGATTGTCCCCGCCAGTAACCTGCAGATAATTGCGGACATCTTGCGTTCCGTACAGGTCATTGCCTCTGGCGCTGCGGTCAATCATCACGGTGGATATCTCTTTATCTGTTGACAGGTCACGGCGCCGGCCATCCAGTACCAGCCCCCCTTGTGAGGCACTGAATACCTCCAGCCAGTTTTCTTTATCCAGTGTCAGGGAGCCGCTGGCCAGGTATGCCACACCGTTCTGTGTAATATCCAGCCGGTATGCCAGACCCAGGGTACCGCTCACCGTGAGGTGGCGCGATTCTACTTTGGTCATAAAGTCACACAGATGTACTTTCATATGGCTGCCAGGCTGGCTGGTACGGGAAAGCAGGAGATTGCTTCCCTGGGCGGACAGCATCGTCTCCGATAACGCCCAGGGGAGAATGAGGCTGTCCTGTTCTGGAACGGACGCAGTATCCGTATTGTCTATGGTAACGAACCCTCCTTTTGCGTCTTTGATAAGGTAGGTATCCGCCCCTGCGCGGCCAGCCATATTGACATTACCCGAACCTGTCAGGTGTTCTGACCTGTCAGAGCCCCGTATCACTCCCTGTGTACCATTGTGGTGCAGTTTAAGCTCAAACAGCGATGGTAAAACAATTTCACGGATGACATTCTGACCTGCTACCGTTTCGAATATCTTGACACTCGCTCTGGTGCTTTTATCACTGGCATAGAGAATAATCCATGCTCCGGCGCGTTCTTCGTCCGTCAGGGTGCCCTGGAAGAAAACAGGAATGCCACTGAGTGCAGTCCCGCTGGCTGGGGGTGACGCCGCCGTTTTCAGGCGAAAACGAAATCCGTCTTTTGTGGTGAACTCCCAGGATGATGTCTTCTTATTATCTGCCCCGGCATGGGTATTGGCGTAAAAATTATGGAGACGATAATGCACATGACCATTGAGGGTGATAATCAGGTGTTTCCCCTCTTCTATGGTCATGCTATTAATCTCATCAATGCGGTAATCCAGGTTGACATGACTGTCCTCACCCAGGCTGTAATCTTCAATGAGATCGATTTCATCGATCACGAAGAACACGTCTCTGGGGGAAAGTGTGTATGTTGGTAAACGCCGTAGCTGGTAATAGTCAATGCCCTGGCCGCCATTGAAAGTCCCATAGACACCCTTGAGCATATCATTGCCGGCCCCGGCGTTCAGGGTATCCATGCCGTCAACGCCGTCGAGAATATTGTCATTATCATCGCCCGTTAGCTCATCATCTCCCCGAGTGCCTGTGATATTTTCAATATTCGAAAAAGAAACCCGCTCTTCTGTGCGGCCCTCTTTTAGCTTCAGTGATGCTTTACCGTCCCTGGCATTGACCGTCACACCTTGTATTTTCTCCTGGCTGAGATGATTGAAATCCAGGGTATCAGCTCCTCCATTACCGTTCAGTGTGCAGTGTGTCTGCTCATCAAGCAGGATGAAACTGTCTTTGTTGACACCGCCTGTGGCCTGTTTGGCTCTTCCTCCACCCAGCTGAAAAATAAAATCACCGGCGTCGGATCTTGAAGAAGCAATAAACTGGTCTGCTTTTCCATCGGGTGAACCCGTCCCGATGTTCAGCTTCACCAGAGACAGCTGAGACTCCATGTCCGCTTTTGAAACAACAGTATAGCTGTACATCTTCCCGTTACTATCCTGCGAGTAAAGCGTACGCGCGGTACCACGGAATCCCAGAATTTTATGTCCGGAAAAAGACAGATTTTCCCTGCTTCCGTCTGTAGCTTTCGCACGATAAATAACAAATTCATCGGTGAGAACAAAATTACCGTCCTGTTTCTGACGTGCCACCTGCAGGCTACCATTTTCATTGACTACCATCAAATCTGCCAGACCGTCTCCCGTGAGATCCTGAAAAAACACCCTGTTGCTTTGCAACGGCAATTGAATTGGTAAGGGTTGGGTTAGCCAGTTATGCAGCTCATAACCGCCATTATCTTTTTCTCGATATTTCGATAAGAAGAGTTCATTAGTGTTTTCGTTGATCCTGAACAGCGTCAGGTATCCGGTTTCACTGGCGATAAAAATTCCTTCTTCCAGCGCGTTGAAAGAGCTGAGGGCGTTGTTTAGGTGTCCCCTGAATATCATATTTTCCGAGCTGTCGACTGCGTATACCGCAAAATTATGTAACACATGCGTCATGAAGAGTGACACGGTGGTACCGGGATTGTTACTCGTCAGTACCAGCATATTTTGTTTTTTGTCACCATCATGACTAATGATGATATGCTGGTGAACCTTTATATCAAAGTTGGTGAGATAATGGTGTAAATTGCTTATGGAGGTCAGATATCCTTCATCTTGAGCAGAAAAAACCGGCCCAACGACAAAAAATACCAGTCCTTGTAGTTTTAACCAGGGCATTTCTGGCAAATTAATTAATTCTTCGCGTGTTTTTCTCACACTGATGAATTCATCGGGATTGAGTTGCACCCGACTCCCGTCAGAAGATACCGCCATATACTGGCTGGTATCCATATTAATATCGATGACACGTTGGTACGTTTGAGGCGCTGTTGTGGCTTGTTCATGGATCTCTCTGGTTTCACCAATGCCGCACCCATCTGCACCCCCAACTTCTCTTTCTGATATGGCTGCATCCCTATAAATTGACTTAAAATAATGAATCAGAAAAAAGGTGATTGACATCACATCTGAGCTTTCGCCTGAGAGCTTTAGCCTGCGCCCATTTGTGCTCAATGGGGTTAAGGTCA